>ERZ1034976.1472-NODE-1472-length-18053-cov-6.290643_pt1 | contig 18053 bp, 10 predicted proteins | sample MGYA00520623_ERZ1034976 | MGnify/ENA primary metagenome ERZ1034976 (study PRJEB33766, sample SAMN09781774) | gut metagenome | biome: gut microbiome | host: Homo sapiens | place: Madagascar | study: EMG produced TPA metagenomics assembly of the PRJNA485056 data... | reverse complement strand
TACTATTTTTTTGTCGAAAATACTACTGCATTTTTGAAAAATATGCTACACTGAAGATGTGATTTTGCGAAGGAGAACATTCTATGAAAACCGAAGAAATTATCTTAAATAATTTCATTTTAAAATACCCGCTAGAGCGTCTTGCTCCCCTTGATCAGATCCTGTTTCTGGACATCGAAACTACCGGACTTTCTGCGGACAATTCCCAGCTTTATCTGATTGGATGCGCCTTTTATAAAGAAGGAAACTGGCAGATCAGACAGTGGTTTGCACAGTCTGCTGAAGAAGAGCCTGAACTGTTAAAATCCTTCTTCACCTTCGCCGCAGACTATTCATTTCTGATCCATTATAACGGTAATTCCTTTGATCTGCCTTATCTTCGCAAGAAGCTGCTTCAGTATCAGCTTCCTTATGATTTCAGCCAGTTTGAGGGTATCGATATTTACAAAAGGATCCATCCCTACCGGGGCTTCTTAAAGCTCCCAAACTGTAAGCAGAAAACAGTCGAATCCTTCCTGAATATCAGACGTGAGGACAGATATACCGGTGGTGAGCTGATCAATGTTTACAAGGATTATCTCTCTTCCCATGATTTTAACCTGTATCATATCCTCCTTTTGCACAATTCGGATGATATGAAGGGCATGCTGGAGGTTCTTCCCATCCTGTCCTATTACGATCTGTTCAATAACAGTCTGAAAGCCCGCAAGGTACAGGCGAATTATTACAATGATATTCATGGCATTCTGCGTAAAGAACTGATGATGAAGCTGATCTTCGCCTCTCCTCTGCCTGTATCCGTCAGTGCCATGGCCAGAGGGTGTCATTTCAAAGGCGAAGAACATGAAGGCACCCTGATCGTACCGATCTATGAAGAAGAGCTGAAATATTTCTATGCCAACTACAAGGATTATTATTATCTTCCCACAGAGGATACTGCGATCCATAAATCTATTGCTTCCTTTGTAGACAAGGAATACCGGGAGCAGGCATCAGCCTCCAACTGCTATACAAGGAAATTTTCCAGCTATCTTCCCCAGTGGGAGATTCTGGCAGAGCCTTTCTTCAAGCGTGATTATAAAAGTCACGACCTGTTCTTCGAACTGACTGATGAAATTAAAAAAGACCGGCAGCTTTTTTCAAGCTATGCCAGTCATATCCTGAATATCATGGCGGTACAGCCATAATGCCAAGCACTAAGTCAGGCGGTCATTTCTTTTCGGAAATGCCGCCTGTTTTTCATTTTACTGCTTCGGATGTTCATAGAAGAAGGAATTCTTCCGCTCATATCCCATTTCTCTGTGGTTGATGATCTGCTCCGTACTTCCTATGAAAAGTACCCCGCCAGGAGCCAGTGAGGAATAAAATTTCCTGAACACTTCATCCTTGGCTTCTTCTGTAAAGTAAATCAGAACATTCCGGCAGACGATCAGGTGACACCCTGACGGATAATTATTATCCAGCAGATTCTGCTCCTTAAATTCCACTCTTGCTTTGATTTCATCAGAAATCTGATAGGAAGGACCTACCTTTGTGAAATACTTTCTTTTAAAGTCATCCGGCACAGAGGCAATGCTCTTTTCTCCATACAGTCCTACCTTCGCCTTAGCTATAACCTGCTTGTCAAGATCTGTTGCATAAACACGGATCATGTTCAGCGGAATATGTCTGGAAAGTGCCATAACCAGAGAGTAAGGCTCATCACCAGTAGAGCAGGCTGCGCTCCAAACCTTCAGGTTCTTACCAAATTTTGTGATCAGATCCGGTATGATCGTTTCATCAAGCAGCTTCCACTGCTCCGGATTCCGATAAAACTCAGATACATTAATCGTCAGATAAGTAACAAATTCCTCAAATTTTTCACGATCTGTTTTCAGAGCCTTTATATAATCCTCATACCCTTTAAATCCATTCTTGGTAATCAGCGAATCGATTCTTCTCTTCATCTGTCTTTCCTTATATGCATTCAGATCGATCTTCGTTAATTGAAACACTGCCGTTTTAAAATTTTCATAATCGTATGCCATCAGCCTTCACCATCTTTCTTATCTTGAAAAAATTCCATTCAATAATAACAGGAAGTACGTTTCTACGTACTTCCTGCATGCCATTCTTTATTATACCTGTCCGGTAATTAATTCTCTTCGTTTGCAATTACTGCATCAATATCTACAGAAACAACGTCTTCATCTTCCTTTTCTGCTTCCTTAGCCGGTTCCGGTGCAAGTAATGCCTTAACGCTTAAGCTGATCTTCTTATCTGCCTCATTGAAATCAACAACCTTAGCAGTAACCTCGTCACCAACCTTTAAAACATCAGAAGGTTTTTCAATGTGCTCCTTGGAAATCTGTGATACATGAAGCAGTGCATCCACACCGGGTTCAAGCTCTACAAATGCACCAAAATCTGTCATTCTGGCAACCCTGCCTGTTACAACATTGCCTACTGCATATTTCTCTGCTGCATCCTTCCAGGGATTTGCATCTTCAAACTTAAGGCTCAGTGCAATCTTGGTACCATTGATATCTTTGATAAATACCTTAACCTTATCACCAACCTTGAATACCTTCTTCGGGTTCTCTACTCGACCCCAGCTCATCTCAGAAATATGAAGCAGTCCATCTGCACCACCGATATCAATAAATGCGCCAAAGTCAGTTACATTCTTAACAACGCCTTCAACCACATCTCCTACATGAATGCTCTCAAGAAGCTGCTGCTGCTTCTCTGCCTTCTCAGCAGTAAGGAGCTGTCTGCGGTCACCAATATATCTTCTTCTCTTAGGATTGTACTCGCTGATCACGAACTGGATCTCCTGTCCGGCATACTTTGAAAGATCCTTCTCGTAAGTATCAGATACAAGACTTGCCGGAATAAATATTCTTACTTCATCAACAATAACGCTTAATCCGCCTTCCAGTACCTGAGATACCTTTGCAGTAAGGACTTCTTTATTGTTGAACGCTTCTTCGATACGCTTATTTCCTCTGTCAGCTGCCAGTCTCTTATAGGTTAAGAGAACCTGTCCTTCGCCATCGTTTACCTTCAGGACTTTAACCTCCATGGTATCTCCAGGCTTAACTACAGTAGTCAGATCTACATTGGGTTCATTGGTATATTCATTTCTTGTCAATATACCATCTGACTTGTAGCCGATATTAAGGATGATCTCTTCGGGCTTAACATCGATGACTGTACCTTCAACTACCTCTCCTGTATGTATTGTTTTTAATGATTCTTCCAACATTTGTTCAAAAGTTAATTCTGACATAATTTTGAACCTCCTCGATTATATTGTTGGGGGTGGAAGCCCCCGCAGTAATACCCACCAGAGCAGCAGTTTCAGGCAATTCCAAATGCAAATCATCCAGTGTCTGTATAAGATAGGTAGACTTGCATCTCTCCCTGCAGATCTCATAGAGCTTTCTGGTATTGGAGCTGTGCTTCCCACCTATTACTATCATCGCATCGACCTTGTCCGCAATTTCACGTGCCTCAGTTTGTCGTTCTTCCGTTGCATTACAGATAGTATTAACAATGGTAATATTGTAACCTTTTTTTTGAAAAATTTCAACTAATTCTTTAAATTTGTTGTAGTTAAATGTCGTTTGGGATACAAGGCACAGTTTCTCACCCGGTAAACAGGTGAATTTTTCTGCCTCCTCTGCTGATTCTATCACAGCTGCAGGCGTATGTGACCATCCCATGATCCCCTCTACCTCCGGGTGTCCCGGATTTCCGATAATGATGATCCTCCTGCCCTCTCCGCTTTCTTTTTCAACGATCCTGTGGATCCTTTTTACAAAGGGACATGTAGCATCCACACAGGTCAGTCCCTTTTTTTCTATCATTTCACAGATTTCTCTCGGTACTCCGTGGGACCGGATCACTACAGTTCCTTTATCAAGCTTTCTCAGATCCTCTTCTCCCTCCAGTACAGTAACACCCTTACTTTCAAGATCCTTCACCACTTCTTCATTATGGATAATAGGACCATAAGTATAAATCCTGTTTTCTGTTCCTGTCTGTTCATATACTGTTTCCACAGCCCGTTTTACACCGAAGCAGAAGCCGGCACTCTTCGCTAAAATAACTTCCATCTGCTTTCCTTCCTTATGCTTCTGTCAGGGAAAGGATCTTTTCTACCACTTCATCAATACTCATATCCGAAGAATCTACAAGGACTGCATCCTCTGCCTGCTTTAACGGTGCGATCTCTCTTGTCATATCCTGCTCATCCCTTTTTACGATATCCGCTTCTATCTTCTGAATATCACAGCTTTCCCCTTTGGCAGTCAGTTCGTCAAATCTGCGCTTTGCGCGGACTGCTGCGCTGGCTGTCAGATATACCTTTACATCTGCCTGAGGAAGGACACAGGTTCCGATATCCCTGCCATCCATAACAACACTGTTCTTTTCTGCCAGTTCCTTCTGAAGCTGGGTCAGTCTCTCCCTCACCTTTTTATTTTTACTGGTAACAGAAGCCATATTTCCCACTTCTTCTGTCCTGAGCACAGGATTCACATTTTCACCATTTAGCAGAACAACCTGCTCCCCATCCTGATACCGGATCGTAATATGTGCACCGGTACATTTCTCAGAAATCTCTTCTTCATCGGAGGGATCCGCCTTCTCCTTAAGCAGATAATACGCCATGGCACGATACATGGCACCTGTATCTACATATATAAAATTCTTCTCTCTGGCCACTCTCCTGGCTATGGTACTTTTACCGGCACCTGCCGGTCCATCTATGGCAATCTGATAACTCATCTTATGATTCCTTTCTGTTTTTACAGCCGCCTGGTTTTCCACTGCGCTCATTATATCATAAAACTCCAGCTGTTTTAAATCAAAATCTGTTTCGTTACTGACCGAAAAGCTGTATCCATCAAATTCCATAGTCCCGAAAAAGCACCGCTTCTCCGGTGTTTTTCCAAGTACAAAGCCAGTTTCTGTCCGGATAATTTCAAAAGAGTCAAGAGAAAGGCTCATTCCCTTTCCTGTCATTTTCATATAGCTTTCCTTCAGCGTCCAAAGTGTAAAAAAGGCCTTATCCGGATCACACGCAGATTTTATGTACCGTTCTTCTCCCTCATTAAAATACTGTTCTGCGATCTTAAGCGGTGCATTCACAATTTTTTCAATATCACATCCGACCTCACAGTCTGATGACACACCAACAACATAATCTCCTGCATGGGATACATTGAAAAAAAGATTGTCTGCAACAGGTTTTCCATTTTCGGAGTACTTCAGACAGCTTTCAGAAAGTCCGTTTTCATCCAGAATTTTATTTATAATAATACCTGCTCCAACGCTTCTCTTCCGGTCATCCGGCATGCGATACCGGATGACCTTTTTCCTCCGCTCTGTACCTACCAGCTCAAGAATCCTTTTGTTCTCCAGTGGATCATCAAGCATATTAATATTTATTCTGTATAATTTCATCATTTTACTTTTTAAGATTCCAGGCTGAGAGTGTTTTTTATTTCTCAATCTGGATCTTCTGGTCAAATCCGGTGAGTCTGAAGACATCAAGCACTTCATCAGAAACATGGATGATCTTAAAGCCATCTTTGCCTGCCATTTTTTTGTATGCAGAGATCACCTGTCGTAATCCTGCAGAAGAAATATATTCCAGCTTTGCAAAATCAAACACAAGACTTGTTACACTGTCATCTAGATGGGACAGTTCCTCCTCTAGCTTTGGCGCTGTCTGTGTATCCAGCCAGCCACTGATCTCCATGGTTACCTTGTTTCCTTCAGTTCTGCTTGTAATTTCCATTCTTATTCTCTCCTTTTTCAGTTATTAGTCAAAAAATGCAAGTCTGTCAAGTGCTCCGATCGCATTTTCCAGATATCGGTCATCTGTAACAGGCCATTTATATTCCAGCCGGTAAAGCGCCTGTGCTGTAAACCGGTTGCTGTATTCCATCGTGTAAATCTCGTTCTCATTGTGTGAGGTATAGGCGATCAGTCCGGAAACGGCATCAGAATCATTGCCGTTCTTTGCAAATTCCTTAACTGCTTCCTCAAATTCCTCATCCTTAACAATATCCAGTTTAAAGCCATATTTACGCATTGCATAGATCAGATCCGCCATATAGATATGGTGGCTGTTGCAGGCATGGAATACAGTAAATCTTCTGTCTGTCTGTACCAGCTTCAGAACAGCAAGTGCAGTCGAGTCAATCGGAGAAAGCTCTGCAATTTCATGCATGCTGCCCATCGGGAATTTGCCAACCGCCTTATAGCCTCTGAGGCTCCGCAGGAATCCATTTGTAATAAAGTTAATCTGGAATTCACCGTCAGAGTTTCTGCTCATCAGATTACCCACACGGATGATCTTTGCGTCAAGTCCGCCGGAAACAGCTTCCAGTACCGCTCTTTCTGCCAGGAACTTGGTACGGATATATTCATTGGTAATACTCTGTCCGATATACAGGTCGTTTTCACAGAAGACTCTGTCCTTTGGCGGAATACCCTCTGAGCCTTCCCCTGCAACGGATACTGTGGAAATCTGGATCAGTCTGCGTCCATTGTTCTTACAGAAATCAATCAGATTTTCGACACCATGTACATTGATCTTTTCCAGCACATCCCCGGCCGCAAAGTGCTTTACACAGGCAGCACAGTTAATAAGCGTCTGGAATTTATAGGCTGCAAAGCTTTCCACCTGCTCCTTTGAAGTAATATCACCGTCCACACAGACAATACGATCTTTGAACAGCTCCTCACATGGATTATCGAAATAATACATCAGCATGTGCATCATCCGTTTTTCCATGGACTCATAGGCACCCTTACGCACCAGACAGTAAACCTTACCATCATAATTGTCAAGGTATGCCTTCAGGATATGGATTCCAAGGAAGCCGGTCGCTCCTGTGATCATAATATCTCCCAGCTTTTCCCTGGTGATCCTGTCCACATTTTCTTCCACGTTTCCACTGATAACACTCTGGATCTTATTATAATTGTAGCCAGCAAACTCATTATTGCTCTGTGCACTCTGATCGGATGCCTGATCATCTACGATCGCTGCCAGTTCACGGACTGTAGGGTATTTAAATACATCCGCATATACAATGGAAATATTCTTGGAAAGGCACATCACAGCAACCTTGGATGCGGTCAGTGAGGAACCTCCCAGTTCAAAGAAGTTATCCTCGATTCCCACCTTTTCAATTCCCAGTGCTTTTTCAAATATCTCACAGAGCACTTTCTGAACCGCAGTAACCGGCTCTACATAGCTTGTGCTGTCTACGGTTACTTCCGGCATCGGAAGTGCCTTCTTGTCGATCTTACCACCCGGTGTCACAGGCATTTCATCAATATGGACGAAGAAGGACGGCATCATATAATCAGGGATCAGGGGCTCTAAGAAGGTCTTCAGTTCTTCATCCGGGATGCTTTCTCCTGTGTAATAAGCAGTGATATACTTGTTTCCACCCTTCTCAACCACGGTAACAGCAGCATTTTTCACCAGTTCATGCTTCAGGACAGCGCCTTCGATCTCACCAAGCTCCACACGGTAGCCTCTGATCTTAACCTGGGAATCAATTCTGCCAATATACTCGATATTTCCATCGCCCTTCATTCTTACCATGTCGCCGGTTCTGTAAAGACGTCTGTCATCTTCACATACAGAATACGGATTCTCCACAAATACTGATGCGGTCTTCTCCGGAAGGTTATGATATCCTCTTGCGATCTGGCGTCCTGCATGACAGAGCTCGCCGGATGCGCCTACCGGAAGTCTCTTTAAGTCTTCACTGACAATGTAGCTGCGTACATTCCTCTGGGATTTTCCGATTGGTATGTTGTCATACTGTTTATCAACCCAGAACTCTGTGGAAGATACGGTATCCTCTGTGGGACCGTAGCCATTGATCATCTGGTAAGTACGGTTTCTGTAATGCTTGAATTTCTCACCGCCAAGGGTAACAAATTTAAGATGCGGGGCATCCTCAAGCAGTTCTGCTACCAGTTCACCCATCTGAGTCGGGAACGTAACACTGGTCAGCTTCTGATCCTGTATACATTTTGTAACTGCAACGGCATCCTTGCGGATATCCTCCGGGAAGATATACAGTAATGCCCCTGCGGTAAGCGGAGCAAACAGATCGATTACCGATGCATCAAAGCAGAAGCTTGCAAATTCAGCCACAATATCATCCGGCGTTGTTTTTCTGGTCAGTCTGACGTATTCGATCAGGTTCATCAGATTCCTGTGCTCCAGCATAACACCCTTTGGCTTTCCGGTAGAACCTGATGTATAAATCATGTAAGCAAGATTCTCAGGCTTCGGCGCTGTAAGCTCTGCAGAAAGGGTAAAGTCTTTTGCTTCTTCTGCGACATCATCAAGACTGATCACATTTCCTTCATAGAAGCTGACCAGATCCCGATACTGATTCATTACAAGCAGGTTCTCTGCTCCTGAATCCTTCAGCATGTACTCAATTCTGCTCTGCGGATACTCCGGATCCAGCGGTACATAGGCTCCGCCGGCCTTCATGACACCCACATAGGCAACTGCATATTCTTTGGTTCTTCCACACAGAATGCCTGCCGCTTTTTCTCTGCCAAATCCATTTTCAGTAAGCTTCTGTGCAACGTAATCGGACATTCTGTCCAGTTCACGGTAAGTAATTTCGCCAGAGCCATCTCTTACTGCCGGTCTGTCCGGATATTTTGCTGCTGCCTCCCGGAACAGATCCACAAAGGTCTTGCCTGTATGCTCCGGATCATCCTCCATCTCTGTCTCTTCCTCAAACATCAGCCTGATGTCTTCCGGCTCCTGTTCCTTCAGGATTCCACCTGCAGCAAGTTCCAGGTTGTCTGCAAGATATTTGATGGTTTCTTCGTAGTACATATCACCACGATATTCAATTTCGAAGGCAAACTTATTCCTGTCGATGGAAATGCTGATGGAAACCGGTGCCTTTGCCGCATTTAAGCTGACCGGCTCCTCCTGTGCGTATTCACCGCCGATCGTATCAAACGCAAAATTATCTCCCTGATAGATCACCATGGCATCCGCCTTGATGTTGAACTCACGGCTGATCTGTGAGAACGGATAAATATCGTTGTTCATGGAATTGATCAGCTGCTGTTGTACAGCAAGCAGTCCATCCTTTAAGCTTCCTGAAAAATCACTGTAAACAGGAAGTGTCTTTACCAGCATACCAACTGTTTCAGAAAGTCTGGAATCATTTCTTCCATGATAAATGGTAGTAAATACCGCATCCCTTCTGAAATTATATTTACCAAGTGTAAGGCCAAATACAGAAATAAAGAACACATTTTCTGTGATTCCATGCTTCTTGCAGAAATCCTTTACCTGCTGCACAGAAATCTCCGTAACCTCTCTGTGATAAGTCGCCGCAGTCGGAACTGCTCCGTTCTTATCCGGATAGAAGCTTATGCTTCCACCCTTATTTTCAAATACCGATTTATAATAGTTCTCTGCATTTTTATAGGTATCACTCTTCAGGGCATCGCGGTTATCCAGTGCGAGATCATAGGAGGTATACTTTTCTGCCTCCAGCTTTTCTCCGCTGTAAGCCCGGTTGATATCATTCAGGATAATACCAAGGGACGTACCGTCTGCGATAATATGATGAATATCAAGGAACAGATAATTTCCGTCACAGGTTCTGTAAATTTCAAACCGGAAAAGCTGATCATTAAACAGCATATACGGACGGACCAGCGTTTCCCTGTTCATTCCATTGATGATCTGTGTCTTGCAGCTTAAGCTGTCATCACGCTTCTGCAGGACATCCCCGTTTTCGTCCATAAAGAGACGGGTCTTCAGATAAGGATGTGCCTCTATCGTACTGTCAATGGCCTCTGCAAGCTTCTCAAGGTCTACCTTTTTATCCAGCTTCAGAAGGTAAGGAATATTATAAATGGTAGAGCCCATATTGGCTGTACATTCAATAAAGATTCCCTCCTGTGTATTGGTAAGCGGATAATTTTCCTGTATTTCTCTCTTTGTTTCTTTTCCTGCAGTCTGGACAAAGCCCTCCAGCATCTCAATCGTCGGATGATCCTTGATGTCCGATGTCTTGATGACAATATCAAACGCTTTAGAAATCAGGATATTCAGCTTGATCGCACTGATGGAAGTCAGTCCTGCCTCATAAATATCTGTGGTAATACCAAATTCCTGATAGCCAAGGACATCTGCGATACAGTCAAATAATTTCTGCTGGATCTCATTCTTCGGTGCTATGATCTCTTCTATTTTTCTCTCAGGTACAGGAAGTGCCTTTTTATTTACCTTCTGGTTCTGGTTCAGCGGGATCTTATCGATCTGCATGGTAACTGCAGGTACCATATAGGCAGGCTTGGTTTCCTTAATGAAATCATTTAATCCATTGATATCCACCTCACTGTCGGATACCACATAGGCTGCAATATATTTTCCGCCATTCGGATCATCAAATGCAACAACTGTCGCATCTTTGATACCAGGATATCTTCTGATGACCTCTTCCACTTCGGAAAGTTCAATTCTAAAGCCTCTGATCTTGACCTGGGAATCCTTTCTGCCGATGATCTGGATATTTCCATCCGGAAGGTATCTTGCCACATCTCCGGAATGATACAGCACTTCATAGCCTTCGGTGTCATCATAAATATTCTTTGTATAAACCTCAGCCGTTTTCTCAGGCTTATTGAGATATCCTCTGGAAACCTGGAAGCCTGAGATCATCAGTTCGCCGCAGGCACCATAGGGCAGCATATGACCGGCCTTGTCTGTAATATAAAGCTTGACATTGTCCAGTGCCTTGCCGATTGGTATGTTAGGGTAGTATTTATCCACTTCAAATGCTGTTACAAGAACAGTCGTTTCTGTAGGCCCGTAAACATTGACAAATCTGTAACCCTTGGGCGGCTCACAGGGAACCAGCTTCTCTCCACCAACGGAAAGATAACGGAGACTCTTACAATCCATTTCCAGTGCAAACTGTCTTCCGACCTGTGTCGTCATGAAGGAATGGGTAATGCCATTTTCTTCAAAGTATTTCTGCAGTCCAATGAAATCCAGACGGATCTCCTCCGGAATAATATGTAACTGCGCACCATTCGTAAGTGCACCGTAAATATCCATCATGGAAGCATCAAAGCCAAAGGACGCATAGGCAGCTATCTTACAATCAGGATCAATACTGTAATATTTCCCGTACCAGTGGCAGAATGCGGTAATATTTCCATATTCCAGCATACATCCCTTCGGTACACCGGTCGAGCCTGAGGTATAGAGTAAGATAAACAGGTCATGGAGCTGCGGCTTTTTCAGTTCTGCATCCACATCTTCAAGCTGCATGATTTCATCCGTATATAAAACAGGTCCCTGATAACCATCTACCAGATACAGAAGCTCTCTGTCTGCGATCAGCAGTTTGGCTTCAGAATCCTCCAGCATATACATCAATCTGTCCTTCGGATAAGACGGATCGAGCGGCTGATAGGCTGCACCGGCTTTGATAACGCCCATAGGCGCAATGGCCATATACTCACAGCGGGGAATCAGAATAGACACGACATCTTCTGCTCCAATTCCAAGAGAAGCAATATATTTTCCAAGCCTGTCACTGATCTCATCCAGTTCTTTATAAGTGAACTTCTTGTCCTTAAATACAACAGCCGTATGATCCGGTATAGTCTGTACCATTTCCGCAAATCTGTCGGAAATAGTTTTCGTCCTGTCATATTCACAGGCAGTATCATTGAATTCTGCAATCTTTTTAACTGCATTCTCTGAGATAATGGAAACCTCTGAAACGTACTTGTTTTTCAGTACAGAGTCCATAGCTGCTTCATAGGCGTCCAGCATACCGTCTACAAAAGCATCACTGTACATGTCACTGCGGAATTCCGCTGTAAGCACATATTCATTATTGTACTCTCTTACCTGGATGAGCAGAGGCATTTTCGCCATATCAAGGGAAAGATCATGTCCCCTTGCAACGGTATCACCAATCGGGTAATCGTCACTTAATTCTGCCTGATAAGCAAAGGTAAGATCGGAATTGAATCCATATTTTGCACAGATATCAGAAAACGGGAAAATATCATTTGCCATGGAGGACAGGAGCTGCCCGGAAAGCTCTGTCATGTAGGCCTGGATCGTCGTCTTCTGCTCAAACCTGCAATAAACCGGAAGCGTCTTAACCAGCATGCAGACTGTATTTTCCAGTCTGGAATCATTTCTTCCGTTATAAATCGTGGAAAAGAGACTGTCGTCTGCATTGGAATATCTGGACATCAGAATACCAAATACACCAGTGAATAAAATATTCGGTGTCACTCCAAGCTTCTCGCAGCAGGAAACGATCTTGTCTTCTGCAACGGCAAGCTTTCTCTCCAGATATCCCTTTTCAGGGTTCTTTCCGGTTACATCCGGAAGCGGAAGGGATTCGGTTTCCACCTCTCCGAACACACTGTCATAATACTTCTCTGCTTTCTTATATTTTCCTTCCTGCATCTGCTGCTCTTCATCAAGGGCAGCATCAAATCCGGTATATGTCTCCTTTTCCAGCTTTTCTCCTACATAAGCACGGTTGATATCCTCAAAAATGATATCATAGGAATTTCCGTCTGCAATAATATGATGGAAATCGGTAAAGAGATATTTCTTATCTTCAGTAGCATAGATCTGCGCACGGAATAAACGTCCCTTTTCCAGCTTAAACGGACGTACCAGTTCCTTCTTCAGCTTTTCAAACTGTTCATTCGTTGTCTCAATAACTTCCGGTACGAAGTTCTCCTCACCAGGACGCTGAACCATCTCTCCCTTATCGTTTAAGAATACCTCGGTAAGCAGATAGGAATGTGCTTTTACCATCTGTTCTACGGCTCTGGACAGCTTCTGTACATCCACGGAGCTTTCCAGCTCAAACAGGAACGGGATGTTATATACGGTGCTTTCCGGATTCTTGCTGCACTCTGCAAAAATACCCTTCTGGGAACCGGTAAGCGGATATACCTCCCTCTTTTCATAGGTTCTGATCTTGGGTGCAAGCATGACATAGTTTTCCAGTTTTTCAACGGTATTGTTTTCATGGATATCGCTTGTTTTTACCGTAATGCCAAACTCATCGGAGATCAGAACGCAGAGCTTCATAGCACTGATGGAAGACAATCCTGCTTTATAAAAGCTTGTATCAATTCCAAAGAAATCATTTTCCACTACACTGGAAACGATCTCAAAAATCTTCTTCTGCATCGGTGTTTCCGGCTCTTTCAAGTTCTTTGGCTGTGAAACAGGCTTTGGCAGCGCACTTTTATCAATCTTGCCATTTGCTGTTACCGGCATCTTTTCCATCTGCACGAAAACATCCGGTACCATATAATGCGCCAGTGATTCTGATGCATATGTAGAAAGCTCATCGGCATCAATCTTACGGTCTGCCATAAAATAACAGCAGAGATATTTATTATCGACCGGTACCGTAATACTGGTAATAATTCCCTCAAAGCTGTTAATGACCTCTTCAATCTCACCAAGCTCAATCCGTAATCCGCGAAGCTTGATCTGGTTATCAATCCTTCCAAAGAATTCAATTTCACCTTCCGGAGTAATTCTTGCAAGATCTCCGGTTTTATATGCTCTTTCACCATTCAGCGTAATGAAAACGGCTGCTGTTTTATCAGGCAGATTGACATACCCCCTGCCTACTCCAAGACCAGCAACTACCAGCTCGCCGGTTTCTCCATCCGGAAGGATCTTATTATCCTTATCAACCACATATACCTGAACATTACCGTTTGGCTCACCAATCGTAATATTTTTGCTGTCAGTGATCACCTTCATCGTACAGCTGATCGTTGTTTCTGTAGGACCATAGCCATTCATAATATATGCATCCGGATTTACTGCACGTATTTTATCATAAAGAGCCGGTGGAAAGGCTTCTGCTCCCACGTCGAATACCCTGATCTGGGAAGCAGCTTCCTTAAGCTGTGGCAGATCGATCATGTTGGACAGATAGGTCGGTGTCGTTGTCATGATATCAACCTTATTTTCTACGATCAGATCACCAAGCATGACCGGATTCAGGATCTCTTCATCACTTGCGACCACTGCAGTCAGTCCGTTTGTCAGCGGAATAAACTCTTCCAGTACAGAAACATCAAATGTCATCGCCGCCATAGAAAGTGATACACTTCCCCTGCTCACATACCCGTAGGTTTCTGCATTTTTCGGATTGGGGTTTACGAAATTAGCAAGATTCAGATGCTCGATCATAACCCCCTTAGGCTTTCCGGTAGACCCGGATGTATAAATACAATAACAAAGATCATGTTCGCCAATCTCTGTATCCGGATTTGCTGTATCCGGATTTGCCAGCAGCTCTTCAAGCAGAACCACGGTGCAGGGCAGCCTGTCAAACAGCTCCTTACGTTCCTCTGCGATTTCCTTTGTTGTGATCACAAAGGGCACTCCGGCATCCTCAAAGATAAACTGGATCCTGTCATCCGGATAATCCGGGGAGGCTACTGCAAACGCACCTCCGGACTTCAGAATTCCCTGTCGTACTGCATAAAAATCGCAGCATCGCTCCAGTACTACCCCAACGATCGTCTCTCGTTGAACCCCTTTTTCAATGAGAGAATGGGCGATTTTATTTGCTCTTTCATTCAGCTGGGCATAGGTAAAGCGTTCTTTACTGGATGCGACCGCACATTTGTCCGGGTGCAGACGTACCTGTTCCTCGAACAGCTTCGTTACAGGCTGAAACACAAATTCAAAACCGGATTTCTCGTTAATAGAAGACATTTCTTCCCCTCCTTAAAATGATATTATAGTATTATTCATATCAATCGCGCGTATATAGTCCATAGATCTGGAAATCTTTTTCACAAGCTCTATCCCGTGGATATCAAATTCATCACTGTCATGGCTGTATTCCAATGGATTAAAGTTAACTCCGTTATCCCTGATCCTCAGTCTGCACAGATCATCCTCCAGACAGAGATTGATATCGATCCAGTTGGAGGTTTTCCCACCAAATTTGATGATATTTACGGTCATCTCCTCGGCACATACCGCTGCCAGATTGGCTTTATTTCCAGACACTCCATTTTCCTTGCAGAACTCCATGATCTTTACAGGAACAGCCTGTGCCTCCTCCATAGTGCTTTTAATGGAAAAATCCAGATTGGTTCCGGGATTTTTGTCAGGAACAATATAAAAGCTGGAGTTCTTGTGTTTGATCTTTCTGAAGATCCATGCTGCGATCACCGTAATGAGCTCTGTGGCAACAAATCCTATGGCAATTCCATCAATACCGATCCCGTCAATCTGCTTCCAGATCAGAATTCCGGCAAAGGTCGCAGGCAGAACCACAACCGCATTTTCAAGGAAGGTAACGAAGCTTGCTATGGCTGTTTCCTCTATCGTTTCATAATAGCTCACAATAAATTTATTCCAGAGATACGGAATTACACAGATGGCAAAAATACGAAGTGCATCCACCATCTGTCTGCCAAGCTCTCCGCCGCCGCTTCCAAACAGGATCGTAATCTGTTCTGTAAATGCCATGATAACTGCGAATATCACTGCCAGGACGATGTAACTGTATTTCAGCATTTTATTACACAGAACCCTGATCCCCACATAATCCTTTTCACCAAAGAGGATCCCGGCTACATTTGGTATCACACCAATAATTCCACCTGTCAGCATTTCAACGATCAGCAGTACGTTATCGCAGACGGTAAATACCGCCATGCCCTCTTCTCCGATCTGATTGATAATGATCGTATTAAGACCAAGTGCCTTGATAAAATTCGTTGCCATGAAAACAAGCATAGGCACACCCGTAATAACGGCTTCCATAAGAACCCCAAAGTCCTTTGCCTTCAGCCTGACAAAACGTATATTCCTTTTATCGGAACGGATATAAAGCAGGAAAGCAAACATTGCCAGCAGAAAGCCAAGCACTGTAGATAACGACGCACCTGTAATCCCAAGTGGCGTGAATCGAAGGAAAATATAATCAAGGATAAGGTTAATGACATTGGCAATGATAAGATAGGCAGATGCAAGCTCCGGATGATTCTCAACACCCAGATAATTGACCATCATAAGGCCAATTCCGATCACCGGTGCACCGAGCATGCTGACACAGATATAATCTCCTGTATAGTCTGCCAAAGCACCGCCGCCAGGTACCAGGAGCCTTGCAATCGGTCCTGCCAGTGGAAACGCACAGACAGAAAAAACAAGTCCCACCAGAAGCGTCACCAGAAATGTAACTGAAAACAGCTTCGATGCACTTTCTTTATCACGCTTACCAAGCATATTGCCCACTGCTATGGAACCACCAATACCAAGGCAGTATCCGGTAAGCTGCACAATGGTTTCAACCGGAAGGCTCATCGTAACTGCAGACATTGCTTCCACACCGATCAGATTACTTACAAAGATCGTGTCCACTATGTTCCCGAGCTGAAGTGCCAGTGACATCATAATGCCCGGAACAATATACTTGTTTAGCTTCGCATTTAACAGCCTGTTATTTCTCTCACTTGTCATTTCGTTCCCCTTTTTGAAATACTGTCAGATGATATTTGATTTTCCCCTATTAATCTACAATTTATCATAAAAATGTGTCTATTACAAGCAGAGATGTGACTATGATCCAATTTCAGAAATACAGTAAATTCCAGCACTCTTTACCTTCATTGCTTCCGGCTTGGCCTTTCAAGCTCCATATCTTCCAGCAGATCTTTTAATATATTCTCCTGATATCCTGCCCTTTTCTTCTTTCTTACCTCTTTTGCTGTCTTACGAAGAACAGGATTCTCAACAGTTTCCAGCTTTTTTATGGATACATTTCCAATTTCTTCCTCCGAAAGGCTTTTCACGTAATCCTCCTCTGACATTCTCCACACATGAATCCGGTCTCCATACTTTTTCCAAAGTCTGTCGGCGATCCGGATCCCATCCGGATCAGTATCGCCGCTATAGTAGATTTCCGCTCCGCTATCCAGCAAAAAGGGTATCAGTTTCACGGCAGCACTCCGCAGCTGGCCGGAGGTACATAGTAACGTTACCTTCTTTATAAACCTTGTCCCCTGTCGGCTGTACCGCTGTCAGCTCCTGCAGATTTTCCATGGTTACCGCACAGGGCTCCTGCCTCCTGCAAAAGGCATCGTATGCCGGGTGCCATTCGCTGCGAACCTGTAATCGCAATCCATAAATATGCACGATAGAAGAGATATTATCCGGCACAATTCCGCCAGACAGCAGTAATTCTCTCCATTGATGGGCATTTTCCGGATAATCTGTCTGCGCAGCATAGCACATTCCATGGACTAATAATTGCCCCGCAGTAGTTCCCTGATCAAAGTAATGAGGATTGCCGGATATTTCTGCGGAAAATACCGCCAGCGGATATTCCTCCTCCGTCTCTCGAATATCTTCCAGCAAAAGAAGTGCCTTTCCCACGGTTTTCAGTAGTTTTTCTGTCTTTTCTCTGTCTCTTCCATATTCTCTGATTACTGTCTGATAGCCATACTTTTTTTGAAAAAACATTTCCCGAAGCCAGGAAACACCAGTATAAAACAATTTCGACTACCGGATAAACGTCTTTCACTTTACCATCGTACTGTTCACGATATGCACTGCCAACATAACCTGCCTTCCGAAATATCATCTTGGAATCCCGTCTTGTCTGATTGGCAAACAGGTACTGCATCGTCACCCGTCCATCATGTATTTCATACCTGGCTACATCTTCCAACTGGTTCCTCAGATTCTCTCTTCCCTGATATACGGTCTCTGTCGGTGATGCCAGGAGGCTGTCCTTATTTATCCTCTGCAGTCCCTCATATATCAATACATTAATAATATCAGCTGCAACATCCGGATATGTTTCAAAATTCTTTGCTGTAAGATCATTTGTTTCCATCTGCTCTCCTTACTGGGAAATCCAGATGATGACAGATAACCCTTCCATTTTAAAATCCTCTAAAATCTCCCGCTTACATATTTTTGAAAATAAGCATAGATTTCAGATTTAGACGCC
>ERZ1034976.1470-NODE-1470-length-18059-cov-32.235559_pt1 | contig 18059 bp, 13 predicted proteins | sample MGYA00520623_ERZ1034976 | MGnify/ENA primary metagenome ERZ1034976 (study PRJEB33766, sample SAMN09781774) | gut metagenome | biome: gut microbiome | host: Homo sapiens | place: Madagascar | study: EMG produced TPA metagenomics assembly of the PRJNA485056 data... | reverse complement strand
TTGAACTTTTCTACATTTTTTATTTAAATTCTTATAAATATTATTTCAATTGCATATTTTTATATATTTGTTAAAATAAACATATTCTTGCAATTATATTATAATGAGGTTATTTCATGATAAACAAAACTGATAAAAATAATTTAAAGATCGTAATATTAGCAAATTTATCAACAATTTTTTTAAATGTTGTATTATGCTTTTTTTTACCCAAAATAATAAGTATATCCGATTACTCACTTTATAGATCATTTTTACTTTATACATCTTATGCCGGTCTATTTTCATTTGGATTAATACATGGAACAACATTAAAATATGGGCATTTAAATTATTATGAACTTCCACATAATATTTTTCACTTTTATAATAACATCCTCTTAAGTTTAACTTTTTTGTCCTATATCATTTTATTTACATGTATCTTGCTTATTTCAAACAATACAGAATCATGTAAACTTGTAACTTATATTTTTGTGGCCATTAATATACCAATTATAAATTTTCGGAACTATTATGCTAACATAAATCAATTTACAAAAAGATTTAAAAACGAGGGCTATTGGACTTTTTTTTATAATATACTAACCCTATTCATGGTACTATGTATGTTCTTTACAAATTCAACATATATTTTTCCTCTTATTTTTACAACATGCTTAAATATAATAACAGCTTTTATCACACTTTATCAAAACAAAGAATTACTGTTTGGCGCAAAAAACAAATTGAATTTCCACAATTATTTTCCTCTCCTTAAAGAAGGATCTATACTCATGCTTTCCGAATATATTGGGCTTCTTATTATTGGCACTGACAGTATTTTTGTTAATTTGTTTTTTTCAAGTACACAATTTGCAGTATACTCTTTTTCTATTACAATCATATCCGGTCTCTATATGGTTATTTCTGTTATATCTACTATGATTTATCCTTATTTATCAAGAATAGATCACTCAAAATATCCTATATACTATAATAAAATGTGCAATATCTTATGCGCAATTATTGCTGCATTATTAGCATCTTATTTTATTATCAAAGAAATAGTATATCTCTTTTTGCCAGCATACGCAGATAGTCTTCCTATTTTAGCAATTTTATATATAACTATATTTTTCCGTTCAATATTATTATTGGTTCATGTCAATTTTTTTAAAGCAATTAAATCTATTAAATCTTACATATTAATTAACATTTGTGTTTTACTATTAAGTATAATTATCAATATAATTGTTTATATATCTTTTAAAAATTTACTTGTTATTGCAGCAGGCAATGTTATTTTATATATTTTATGGTTCGGATGCTCAGAATTTTCTTTACTTAAAAGCTTACATTGTTCTATCATTCCTAACCTAAAACGTTATTGTCTTATTTTATTCAGTTGTATTTCTTTCTATCTGTGCGTTTATAACAATAATTTTTTTGTGTATATTTTTATCAATTTATTATTTACTGTTTTACTGTTCAAGAAGGAAATACTTAGTTATACAAAAAAAGAATCTACTATTTCATAATTTTCTCATCAATTATAAATCTAGGCCGAGCCTTTGTCTCAAGATATATCTTTCCAACATATTCTCCAACAATCCCAGTACACATAATCTGTGTACCACCAAAAAAACAAATCAATAAAACAAATGTTGTCCATCCCTGAATAGTTGCTCCGTGAAAATGTCCCCAAATAACAAATATGGCATAAATAATACTAAAAATAATTGTTAAAAAGCCAAACATAGTTATCATTCGAATCGGCCTCACACTTGTAGATGTAATGCCATCTATAGCAAAATAAATCATCTTACGCAATGGATATTTACTTTCACCTGCAAATCGTTCCCCGCGATCATATTCTACTACCGATGTCCGGAAACCAATAAGCGGAATAATACCTCTTAAAAAGAGATTTACTTCTTTATAACTCTTCAATTCTTCAACTGCTCGTTTGCTCATTAATCTATAATCAGCATGGTTATAAACCAATTCTACACCAAATGCTCTCATCAATTTATAAAAAGCTATGGCCGTTGTCCGTTTAAAAAACGTATCCTTTTTTCTTGACTTTCTAACGCCATATACGATTTGATTACCTTTATAATATTCTTCTATAAATTGATCCAAAACATTTATATCATCCTGTAAATCCGCATCCATAGATACAATCATGTCTGCATGTTCTGAAGCTTCAAATAAACCAGCTAGCAAAGCATTTTGATGTCCCCTGTTCCGTGATAATTTCAATCCTGTAACAAATTCATTTTTTTTATACAATTCACAGATCATATTCCATGTTGTATCTTTTGAACCATCATCTACATATAATATACGACTTTCATTTGTGATAGCATTCTTTTCTATTAAAGTTTGAATTTTTTCTGTTAATCTTTTTGTTGTTTCTGTAAGAACCTCCTGTTCATTATAACAGGGAACTACTATATAAAGCGTCTCTTTCATATGTATACCACCAATTTCAAATTTTATATTTTCAGTTTTTCTTTGTAATTGCCTGCAATCAGTTATTATGTTATACTTTTATAAAACTGTAATAATAAATAAAGATATTATTTATACATTATGCACAAAGATATTATATCAAATATTCAGTTTTTAGCAATAAACAATCAAATATAATTAAATATAAGGAGCAATTATGAAATCACTTATTCATTCAAAAAAATTTATATACATTCTGCTTACACTTATCATTTTTGCAGGGATTGTACGCTTTAGCTATGGCTTCTTTGTGGAAAAACAAGGAACACATTCCGACGAAGAATGGAGTTTTGGTCTTGCAAATAGCTATTATGAACCTTATATTTATTCTTCGGACAATGATTTATACGCTAAAAATAGTAACAAATGGATTAAAGGACAAATATTAAAAAACTATCTTACTGTCCAAAAAGGAGAACGTTTTTCATTTGGATCCGTATACTATAACATGTCGTGTGATACACATCCACCACTGTATTTTTTTGTATTACATTTTTTTTCTTCTTTTTTTGTTAACCAATATATACTTTCATTAGGTTTTTTCATTAATATTTTTTGTTATATAATATTTGCTCTTTATATGTATAAATTATTAATTTTAATTAGTAAATCCGATTTTTTTGCGCTTATTAGTATGATATTCATTACGTTTAATAATGGCACATTGTCAATGATGGTATATATACGTATGTATATGATGGTAACTATGTTTGCCGCCATATTTTTATATTATACCGGTAAATTATATTACACACCGAAAGAAAAAATAACCAAATCACTTTATATAAAATTGGTAATTATAACATGTTTGGGATCTTTAACACACCATTTCTTTTTACCATTTGCATTTGTTATTACCATTTGTATTTGTATATCTTTCATTATGAAAAAAAATGCAAACCAACTTATTAAGTATGCAACAGCCATGTTTATCGGGGTTACTCTGTCAATTATTTTATTTCCTGCAACCATTGACCATCTTACAGGAATTGAAACTTTCCATTATCGAGATTTAGCTAATTACGAATCCATTTCTTCAAATAATGAAGAAATTTCAACTATGTCAAATACTACATATACTAAAAATTACATCAGTACTGCAGAAAAAAAATTTAATACAACCGATATTCCAAATTATAAAAATCTAATATTTAAATATTATTTTTTTACATGTCTATCATTGATTTTTGATGATATCATTGGATTTTCTCCTGTCTCACCCTATAATCGGGGGATTTCCGGATATTTAATAATAACAATTATGATTTTTGCAATTATCTTCATCAGTATTTGTTTTTTATGCAGAAAAGAACACTGGTTTCTCTCTCTAAAAGGTAAACTATACAATCGTACAAAATCGTTATGGAAAAACCGTAAAAACATTATTTTATCATTTAACTGGTTCCTTTTTAGTATACTTTTATCTATTCTATTTATAGTTATAATCTGCAGTATGAAAGTAAATGTAATAGGAATGGGTGCTTTCACTAATCGCTATTTATTTATTATATATCCCTCATTCACAATTATAATTCTCTATTTTATTTATAAAATAATATGTTTACTCATAAAAAAAATATATGCATGTAAACATATACTACTTTTCACTACAAAAAAACAATTTATACCAACCATATATAAATGTCTGTATATTTGTATAATTATTTCTTTTTTACTGTATAATAACATATCCCAATCATGTATTTATTTCTTTAAATCAGAAACAAAAAATACATCCCTAGTCAAACAAATCTCTAATGATTCCGATTGTATCATTGTTTCGTCAAACAACTGGTATTTAACCGTTTATTGTCCTCTTTTATACAACTGCAATTCATTTTTCTTTACTTCTTATTATGGATTTATTAACCTAAAAAAGGAATTAGAAACAAATACTTTTTCCAAAAATATTTATTTAATATTAGATACTAGTTGCTTTTCAGATTCTAGCACTTCCTCTTCGATGTTAGAATACTCGGATAACGCCATGGATATTCGCAAAGTTTATGCCACAAAAAACAAAGATATTCCTCTCTATAATAAAACAACTCATATTGAATTTGCTAACTCACTATCCTTTACATCAAACATAAAATACATTGGAAATGCAACTGTATTTTCATTACCTATTGAAATCTACCAATTGCGTTAGCTATATTTATATTTCTCTCTAATCATACGTCCTATACGCCAACCGGTAGAACACCATGATCACCTTCACAACCCATTTCGGCCAGAATTTCTCGAACATGCTCTGGTCTTCGATCTCGCGATTGTGATTCTCTATAAAATCTTTACTGGTGGCGCCATCATGGACGCGGTAATGTCCCAGTACCATATCCATATATAAGAACCTTCCCGGCTGGCATGCCAGCTTGTAGAAGGTATCCCAGTCGAGATTAAACCCATATTCCGATGTAAACACAGTATCACCAAGTCGTTTCTTGTTATATGTAACAAGCGGACATACGATTGAATTACCCAGACAGAGAGTTAATTTCTTCCGCCAGATTTTATTCGCCTTTCTACGATTCTTTACAGGAAAACGAAGAAGCCTTCGGATTTTACTGTTTACATCCCGCTTGCTACTGTCCCCATGCTTGATCGGTGTATAATCAGTATAGTATATGCTCCAATCATCATATGTCTTTATACATTTTAAGAAAGCGCGGACATACTCCGGTTCATACACATCATCCTGATGAGCAACAGTTACATAATCTGTCTTTGCATGATTATATGCATAATTCCAGTCTGCCTGTATTCCCTGTCCCGCTTCTTCATTCACGTATACCGGAACATGATATTTCTCACCAATATTTCTGATATATTCATTAGGCGTTGATGTATAGATTTCGATATTTGATCTTACAGTCTGTGCTACCAATGACCGGATACATTCTTCCAGATATGGTGACTCTTTATAAGCACAGACAACAAATGTGTGATTCGTCGAATGTTGCATTACTATATACTATTTATGGAACACTATATGATCTCTAAGTCAATTAATGAACCATTCCTTTCTTTTAACTCATTTATCATTTTAATGCAAACAGGCATGGAATACAACTAAAACGTCATATTCCATGCCTATTCTATTTTTTATATGATACATATCTACATCTCTGTTATTCACTAACAGTTACTTATGCGATATCTTCCATCGTATATTTATTTCTTTGTGATATATCCCTGTGCTTTTAATAACTCTGCGCAAAGAACAGCACCACCTGCTGCACCTCTGACTGTATTATGGGATAAACCAACAAACTTCCAGTCATATACAGTGTCTTCACGAAGGCGGCCAACGCTGATTCCCATACCGTGTTCAAAGTCAACATCCATTGATACCTGTGGACGATTGTCTTCTTCCAGATACTGGATGAACTGCTTTGGTGCGCTCGGAAGCTCAAGTTCCTGAGGAACGCCCTTATAGGATACCAGCTTTTCGATCAACTGTTCCTTTGTAGGATTCTTCTTGAACTTAACAAATACAGCTGCTGTGTGTCCGTTTAATACAGGGACACGGATACACTGACATGTGATAACCGGTGTTGTTGCAGGAACGATCACACCATCCTCGATCTTACCCCAGATACGAAGTGGTTCCTTCTCTGACTTTTCTTCTTCTCCACCGATATATGGAATGATATTTCCAACCATTTCCGGCCAGTCCTTAAATGTCTTACCTGCACCTGAAATTGCCTGATATGTGGTAGCAACTACCTCATATGGTTCAAACTCTTTCCATGCTGTAAGAACCGGCGCATAAGACTGGATGGAGCAGTTTGGTTTTACTGCTACAAAGCCTCTGGTTGTTCCAAGTCTCTTCTTCTGGAAATCAATGACCTTCATATGCTCCGGATTGATCTCAGGTACTACCATAGGAACATCCGGTGTCCAGCGGTGTGCTGAATTGTTGGATACTACAGGAGTCTCTGTCTTTGCATATGCTTCTTCGATCGCCTTGATCTCTTCCTTTGACATATCAACTGCACTGAATACGAAATCTACAGTTGCAGCAACCTGTTCTACTTCATTTACATTATGAACGATGAGCTTCTTAACGCCCTCCGGCATCGGAGTATCCATCTTCCATCTATCGCCGACTGCCTCTTCATATGTCTTTCCGGCACTTCTTGGGCTTGCAGCCACTGTTACAACCTCAAACCATGGATGATTCTCTAATAATGCTATAAATCTCTGTCCTACCATACCGGTAGCACCAAGAATACCGACTTTCAGTTTATCACTCATTTTTACTAATCTCCTAATCTTTTTTCTTAGATCGCACGAACTTTGATAACGCCATCAATTGCAAGTAATGCATTGATATCGTCTTCTGTAGGAACCTTATCAATATCAAGGATTGAATATGCATATTCACCCTTTGCCTGACTGATCATTCCTGATACATTTCCACCCTGCTTTGCAAATACTCCGGTAAACTGTGTCAGCATGTTAGGAATATTCTTATGGCAGATCGTAACTCTGGCAGTGTCACCGCATACACCCATATTTACATTTGGATAGTTTACGGAGTTCTTGATATTACCATTCTCCATAAAGTCCTTGATCTCCTTGCATGCCATGATCGCACAGTTATCTTCAGATTCTTCTGTGGAGGCACCAAGGTGTGGTAATGCGATTACATTTTCTGTACCTGCAATTGCCGGATTTGGGAAATCTGTTACATATTTTGCTACCTTGCCACTTGCAAGTGCTGCCTTGATATCTTCATCATTTACAAGAACGTCTCTTGCAAAGTTCAGGATTCTGACACCATCCTTCATCATTGCAAATGCATCTGCATTCAACATTCCCTTTGTTGCAGGAAGTGCAGGAACATGGATTGTGATATAATCACATTCTTTATAGATATCTTCTACATTTGTAATATGTTTGATGTATTTGGATAAGCCCCATGCTGCATCAACTGATACAAACGGATCATAACCATATACTTCCATTCCAAGTCTGACTGCGATATTTGCTACCTTGGCACCGATCGCACCAAGACCGATAACACCGAGCTTCTTGCCGGCAATCTCATTACCTGCATACTGCTTCTTCTGCTTCTCAACTGCTTTTGCAAGGTTCTCATCAGAAGCATTGTCCTTTACCCAGTTGTATCCGCCCATCAGATCACGGGAAGCAAGTAACAGGCCTGCTACAACCAGTTCCTTAACACCATTTGCATTTGCACCAGGTGTGTTGAATACTACAACACCCTTTTCTGCGCATTTATCAAGCGGAATATTATTTACACCTGCACCTGCTCTTGCAACACACAGGAGTTTATCTGAAAGCTCCAGATCATGCATGGATGCGCTTCTTACCAGAACTGCATCTGCGTCTGCATAATTATCCGTTATTTCATATGTATCCGGTAACAGCTCCATGCCACATGCAGCGATCGGATTTAAACAATTCACTTTAACTGCCATTTTAAATTCTCCTTTATTATGAATTCTTCTCTTCGAAATCCTTCATGAATTCTACTAACTTCTCAACACCCTCGATTGGCATTGCATTGTAGATGGATGCTCTCATACCACCAACAGTTCTGTGTCCCTTCAGGTTTACAAAACCGGCTTCTGTTGCAGCCTTTACGAACTTGGCATCTAATTCTTCATCACCTGTAACAAACGGAACATTCATTAAAGAACGATCCTCTTTTACTACAGTTCCCTTGAACATCTTAGAGCTGTCTAAGAAATTATAAAGGATTGCTGCCTTCTTCTCATTGTGCTCTTTCATAGCTGCAAGGCCACCCATCTCTTTTACCCATTTGAATACCTTGCCACAGATATAGATACCGTAGCATGGTGGTGTATTGTAAAGAGAATCTGCATCTGCCTGTGTCTTATACTTTAACATGGTTGGTGTGAAAGGCATAACGTCATCACGGATCAGATCTTCACGGATGATCGCAACTACTACACCGGCCGGGCCTACGTTCTTCTGTACACCAAAGTAGATCATACCATAGTCAGATACATTGACCGGCTGGGACAGAATGTCAGATGACATATCTGCTACCAGGATCTTGCCCTTTGTATTTGGAAGCTTGTGATATGTAGTTCCATAGATTGTATTGTTATGACAGATATATACATAATCTGCATCCTCATCAATCGGAAGATCAGAACAATCCGGAATATAGGAGAATGTCTTATCTGCTGATGAAGCAACAGCATTTACCTTTCCATATTTTTTAGCTTCTTCGTATGCTTTCTTTGCCCACTGACCTGTGATAATGTAATCAGCTACACCATTCTTCATAAGGTTCATAGGAATTGCAGCGAACTGCTGGGAAGCACCACCCTGTAAGAATAATACTTTGTAATTATCAGGGATTTCCATGATATCACGAAGATCCTGTTCTGCCTCTTTGATGATCGTATCGAATGCTTTCGATCGATGACTCATCTCCATAACACTCATGCCTGTTCCTCTGTAGTCAAGCATCTCTTCTGCCGCTTCTCTTAATACAGATTCAGGAAGCATGGATGGACCTGCTGAAAAGTTAAATACTCTTGCCATTTTTTATCTCCTTCTTTATTAAATATTGTTATTTTTAATTATCAAGATCTTTGTCTGTGAAACAGGTGTCGATCGCAGCACCCGGAGCTACCATAGGCCATACCTTATCATCGGAATTGATCATAACATCCAGTACGGTCGGACCATCTGCTGTCAATGCCTTCTTAAACTCTGTTTCAAACTCTTCAATCGATGTGATCTTACTTGCATTTGCACCAAGTGCCTTTGATACTGCTACAAAATCAACAGAATCATCTAATACTGTATTCGAATACCGCTGTCCGTAGAACAGATTCTGCCACTGTCTTACCATTCCGAGAACGTGGTTATTTAATACCACCTGAATGATCGGTACTTTATAACGAGCCGCTGTTGCGATCTCGTTCATGTTCATACGGAAGCATCCGTCTCCTGCGATATTTACTACAGTCTTATCCGGTCTGCCATATTTTGCACCGATAGCTGCACCGACACCGTATCCCATAGTACCAAGTCCGCCTGATGAAAGGAAGGTTCTTGGCTCCTTATAAGTGTAATTCTGTGCCGCCCACATCTGGTGCTGACCTACATCAGTAGTGATTATAGCATTTCCTTCGGTAATTTCATAGATTTTTTTGATAGTTGCCGGTCCATTTAAGTGATCCATGTCGTATGTAACCGGATTTTTCTCTGTTAAATCCTTGATTTCTGCCATCCAGGAACGATTTGACTGAGTTGGAAGTTTACTGTTTAATATCGTCAGAACTTCTTTAGCATCACCCACAATGCTTGCATTTGCCGGAATATTCTTATCGATCTCGGCTGCATCGATATCAATATGAATGATCTTTGCATTTGGTGCGAACTTGGAAGCATTTCCGATTACACGGTCGGAGAAACGTGCTCCTACCACGATCACAAGATCGGATCTGGATACTCCAAGATTCGATACCTTGGTTCCGTGCATTCCGATCATGCCGGTATAACGCTCGCCGGTACCATCATATGCACCCTTTCCCATAAGTGTGTCACATACAGGTGCATCTACCTTCTCGGCAAATTCTTTTAATTCTTCGGAAGCTCCTGAAATAATCACTCCGCCGCCTGCCATGATATATGGTCTTCTGGATACTTTGATCATCTCGATCACTTTATTTATATCTTCTTCCCGGATCGTATCTGTCTTACGCTCGATCACTGCCGGTTCTTCATATGTATACTCTGTCTCTGCAGCCGTAACATCCTTTGTAATATCAACAAGGACAGGACCCGGTCTTCCACTCTTTGCGATCTTAAATGCACGACGGATCGTCGGTGCCAGATCTTCTACATTTTTTACGATAAAGCTATGCTTTGTGATCGGCATTACAACACCTGCAATGTCAATCTCCTGAAAGCTGTCTTTACCGAGCATATTTACTCCGACATTTGCGGTGATCGCAACCATCGGAACGGAATCCATATATGCAGTTGCAATTCCCGTTACAAGGTTTGTTGCACCGGGACCGGATGTAGCCATACAGACACCGACCTTACCTGTCGCTCTTGCATATCCGTCAGCGGCATGTGCTGCCCCCTGCTCATGTGATGTAAGTACATGCGTGATCTCCTCCTGATGCTTATATAAGGCATCATAGACATTTAAGATCGCGCCCCCCGGATACCCGAACACAATATCAACACCCTGTTCTTTTAAACATTCAATTACTATCTCAGAACCTGATATCTTCTTTGCCATTTTCCTTTTGCTCCTTTAATACTCTCTACTTATCAGCCTTTGGTACCTCTAAGATCGCTCCACGGTTTCCTGATGTTACCATAGCGGCATATCTTGCAAGATAACCGGTTGTTACCTTCGGTGTTCTTGGCTTCCATGCAGCCTTTCTCTGTGCAAGCACATCATCCGGTACATCTAACGTGATCGTAGTATTGTTAATATCGATCTTGATGATGTCTCCCTCTTCTACGAGTGCGATTGGACCGCCAACTGCTGCTTCCGGTGAAACATGTCCGATGGATGCGCCACGGCTGGCTCCTGAGAATCTTCCGTCTGTGATCAGGGCTACCGATGAGCCAAGTCCCATACCGGCGATCGCTGATGTCGGATTTAACATCTCACGCATACCGGGACCTCCTTTCGGTCCTTCATAACGAATAACAACGACATCACCGGGTACGATCTTACCGCCCTTGATCGCTGCAATCGCATCTTCTTCACAGTCAAATACTCTTGCAGGTCCTTCATGCACCATCATCTCAGGTACAACAGCGGAACGCTTTACAACAGAACCGTCCGGTGCAAGATTTCCCTTTAATACGGCAAGACCACCGGTCTTACTATATGGATTATCCAGTGTACGGATAACTTCCGGATTCTTATTTGCTACGCCGTCAACAGCTTCACCGATCGTCTTACCGGTTACTGTCATACAGTCTTCATTTAACAGACCTGCGGATTTTAATTCATTCATAACAGCGTATACGCCACCGGCTTCATTCAGATCTTCCATATAAGTAGGACCTGCAGGAGCCAGATGACATAAGTTTGGTGTCTTGGCACTGATCTCATTTGCATAGGAAATATCAAAGTCAAATCCGATCTCATGTGCGATAGCCGGAATATGAAGCATGGAGTTGGTAGAACATCCAAGTGCCATATCAACGGTTAAGGCATTGATGATTGCTTCTTTTGTAATGATATCTCTTGGTCTGATATTCTTTCTGTACATATCCATAACAGCCATACCTGCATGCTTTGCAAGCTTTAAACGCTCAGAATATACAGCAGGGATGGTTCCGTTTCCAGGAAGTCCCATACCAAGTGCTTCTGTTAAGCAGTTCATGGAGTTCGCTGTATACATACCGGAACAGGAACCGCAGGTAGGACATGCCTTACATTCAAATTCATTTACATCTTCTGCTGTCATGGTGCCTGCTGAATAAGAACCAACAGCCTCAAACATACTGGAAAGACTGGTCTTATGACCTTTTACATGGCCTGCAAGCATTGGACCACCGGATACAAATACGGTTGGTACATTTACTCTTGCTGCTGCCATTAACAGACCGGGTACATTCTTATCACAGTTCGGAATCATAACCAGTGCGTCAAACTGATGTGCAGTTGCCATTGCTTCTGTAGAATCAGCGATCAGGTCTCTGGTTACTAATGAATATTTCATACCGATATGTCCCATAGCGATACCATCACATACTGCGATTGCAGGGAACATGACAGGTGTACCACCAGCCATGGCAACTCCCATCTTAACTGCCTGTGCGATCTTATCCAGATTCATATGTCCCGGAACGATCTCATTGTAAGAACATACGATACCTACCAGCGGACGTTCCATTTCTTCCTTTGTCATACCGAGTGCATTAAACAGGGAACGATGTGGTGCCTGCTGCATTCCGACTTTTACATTATCACTCTTCATCTTCTATACTCTCCTTTATTTTATGCGTTCTGCAATTAAATCTCCCATTTCAGAACAGCTTACCGGTGTCATTCCATCTGAAATAATATCACATGTTCTGTAACCATCTACCAGTACCTGTTTTACAGCCTGCTCTACTGCATCTGCTTCCTTATCCAAGTCAAATGTGAAGCGAAGCATCATAGCTGCCGACAGGATCGTTGCGATAGGATTGGCCTTGTTCTGTCCTGCAATATCCGGTGCTGATCCGCCGCTTGGCTCATACATACCAAACTTCGTCTCATTTAAGGATGCAGACGGAAGCATACCGATCGAACCTGTGATCATGGATGCCTCATCGGAAAGGATGTCACCAAACATATTCTCTGTTAATACAACATCAAACTGTGCAGGATCTTTTACAAGCTGCATTGCACAGTTATCAACTAACATATGTTCATAGCTTACTTCCGGATAGTCCTTTGCCACTTCTTCTACGATCTTTCTCCATAATCTGGAGGAATCCAGAACATTTGCCTTATCTACAGATGTAACTTTCTTTCTTCTCTTCATTGCGATATCAAAGCCCTTGATCGCAATACGACGGATCTCGTTCTCATTATATACAAGATTATCATGTGCAGTTAACACACCATCGATCTCCTCTGTACTTCTTGCTCCAAAATACAGACCACCTGTCAGTTCACGCATGATCATCATGTCAAATCCACGATCTGCGATCTCTTCCTTTAACGGACAGGCACTCTTTAACTCCTCATAAAGATTTGCCGGTCTTAAGTTCGCGAATAAACCAAGCTCCTTACGGATCTTAAGAAGTCCTGCTTCCGGTCTCATGTTTGGAGGAAGCTTATACCATGGTGAGGTTGAAGTATTTCCACCAATGGAGCCTAACAATACGGCATCCTTTGATTTTGCTACTGCTACTGCCTCATCTGTAAGCGGTACTCCGGTTGCATCGATCGAGCATCCACCCATCAGTATCTGCTCATAATCAAATGTATGACCATATACTTCACCGACTTTATCCAGAACCTTCATTGCTTCTGTTACGATCTCAGGGCCAATACCGTCACCCTTGATCACTGCCAAATTACATTTCATCTTTTATTCCTGCCTTTCTTTCACCAGGTAATGCAACCTCGCCTTTCGGCTCGGTTTGTGCTGCGCACTATACATTTGAATAACTCCTATGCTGTATGCAAGCAAGCTTGCATAGCATAGAGTTATTCAAATGTGCATTACTTGTTGTTAATGTAGTTAATCAGGCCTTCATTCTTAATGATCTCCTGCATGAATGGAGGGAATGCCTGACCCTTATACTGAGTACCCTTTGTCTTGTCGTAGATGATCCCACTGTCAAAATCAATCTCGACTTCATCACCGTTCTCGATACCTTCTGCTGCTTCCGGACACTCAATGATCGGAAGTCCGATATTGATCGAGTTACGATAGAAGATTCTTGCAAATGTATCTGCAATAACACAGCTTACACCGGATGCCTTGATCGCGATCGGTGCATGCTCTCTGGAGGAACCACAGCCAAAATTCTTCTTTGCTACGATGATATCTCCTGCTTTTACGTTGTTTACAAATTCCTTATCTATATCTTCCATACAGTGTTTTGCAAGCTCCGCAGGATCTGATGAATTCAGATATCTTGCAGGGATAATAACATCTGTATCTACGTTGTCACCATATTTGTGTACTGTACCATATGCTTTCATTCTGCGTACCCTCCTTAATTATAATCCAAGTTCTTCCGGACTGCTGATCTTGCCTGTGATCGCTGATGCTGCTGCAACAGCCGGGCTTGCCAGATATACTTCTGAATCAACATGACCCATACGTCCTACAAAGTTACGGTTTGTTGTGGATACGGCTCTCTCACCTGCAGCCATAACACCCATATGTCCACCAAGACATGGTCCACAGGTAGGCGTAGAAACTACAGCCCCAGCCTTTACAAATATCGTCATAAGTCCTTCTTCGATACACTGTAAGTATACTTCCTGTGTTCCGGGAATCACGATGACACGAACGCCAGATGCTACCTGTCTACCCTTGATTATATCTGCTGCAATACGCATATCGGAAATACGTCCATTTGTACAGGAACCGATCACAACCTGATCGATCTTGATATCGCCAACTTCATCAATTGTCTTTGTATTCTCCGGCAGATGTGGGAATGCAACTGTTGGACGAAGTGTGGAAAGATCAATCGTATACTCTTCATCATAAACCGCATCAGCATCTGCTTCATACTTCTTGTAAGCCTTTGTGGAATGTTCCTTCATGTATGCTTCTGTTAATTCATCCACCGGGAAGATTCCATTCTTGGCACCTGCTTCGATCGCCATATTTGCGATAGTAAAACGATCATCCATTGTCAGATTCTTAATACCATCACCAACAAATTCCATTGATTTGTATAATGCGCCGTCTACACCGATCATACCAATAATATGAAGAATGACATCCTTACCACTGACCCAAGGTGCTTTCTCGCCTACAATATTGAACTTGATCGCAGATGGTACTTTAAACCATGCTTTACCTGTCACCATACCGGCTGCCATATCGGTACTTCCAACACCGGTTGAAAATGCACCAAGTGCACCATATGTACATGTATGAGAATCTGCACCAATACAGGTCTCGCCGGCAACGATCAATCCCTGCTCCGGCAACAGAGCGTGCTCAATACCCATAGAACCTACATCAAAGAAATTCTTAATCTGATTCTCTGCTGAAAATTCTCTGACGCATTTACAGTGTTCTGCACTCTTGATATCCTTATTCGGTGTAAAGTGATCCATTACAAGTGCAATCTTATTCTTATCAAATACTTCTTTCTTATTGAATTTGTCCATCTCATGAATTGCTACAGGTGTTGTAACATCATTTCCAAGTACAAGGTCCAAATCTGCCTCGATCAACTGTCCAGCTTCCACGCTGTCAAGTCCTGCATGTGCAGCTAAAATCTTCTGAGTCATTGTCATACCCATGTGCTTTGTCCTCCTGATCCTAAATCTTATTTTGTAAATAACTGTCGCTATTTCACGCATTTTGTTATTGAATATTTTTATTGATTTTACCACACCGGATGATATAATTACAATATATAATAGTAATATATTGTATAACTTATATTTATAATGATGTTTAAATATACAAATCTTATCAGGAGGAACGCCATGATCAATAATCTGAATTATTATAATGTGTTTTATACGGTGGCAAAGACCGGCAGCATCAGCCGTGCTGCAAACCAGCTCTATATCAGCCAGCCTGCTGTCAGCAAGGCGATCAGTAATCTGGAGGAGGAAATGGGAAGCACCTTGTTTGTCCGTAATTCCAGAGGGGTTGCTCTGACCGAAGAAGGGACGATCCTGTACGATTATATCGAACGTGCTCTGGATAACATTGTAAAGGGCGAAGAAAGTCTGAAAAAATATAACGAACTTGGAATCGGTCATATCCGTATCGGTGTCAGCACCTCTCTCTGCAAGCATATCCTGTTGGACTACCTGAAGCCCTTTATCAAGGATAATCCGAATATCAAGGTCAGCATCGACTGCCACTCTACCAAAAATACGATCCGGCTCTTAAAAAATGAGGAAATCGACATCGGTCTGATCTGTGAAACGGAACTGCCTAAAAATATCACTTATTCCCATGTCCGCTCCATCCATGATATTTTCGTGGCAAATAGTGATTATATCGACAATTTCCCATACCGGGAGACGGAAGCCGATCCGGAAACGGACGAAGAAACAGCCGATACACAGGCGAAGGCTGCCGGCTATCCGGTATTTTCCGGTTCTATCATAGGAAACCTGATCCCGCTTATGAATGTACAGCAATCTGTTTCGGATTCCGAATCTCTAACTGAAGATCATATCCGAGATATCTTTCGTCACTCTACGCTTATGATGTTAGAAGAAGCAAATGTAACCAGAACCCATGTTGATAACTACCTGAATGAACATTCATTCCACTGTAACCAGCTTCTTGAAATCAATAACATGGATCTCCTGCTTGACTTCGCAGCAATCGGTATGGGAATCGCCAGCGTTGTCCGGGAATTCTCTGAAAGCTACCTAAAGGATGGCCGTATCGTAGAAATCTCCCTTCCAACACCTATCCCAAAAAGAAGTGTCGGCTTCGCCTATTTGCAAAACCGACACCAGTCAAAAGCATTATGTACTTTTTTAGATTATTGTAATATATAAGATCTTACTTAATAATATACTTCTTATTTTTCTTACAGATTACGATCATACCTGCAATACCAAATATACTTAATGCAATTCCAAACTTCAGTCCATAAGGGAAATATGTAATTCGAATATCATGTTCTCCTTTCTGAAGTTTAACTCCAATCAACGCATCTCCTATCTTGGTAATCTCCGTCTGTTTGCCATCTACATACACCTTAAATCCCTTATAATACGGAATAGATGTATACATAATACCATCTTCGGATGCTGTAATATTTCCTTCGATGCAGGTATCTTCGAATTTAGTAATATTTAATGGATCTTTTGTAATTTGATTCTGATATTCTTTTACAACATCTTCATTAATTTTATAAAATAGCATATCTGTACATCCATGAGTACCTATTGGAGAAAGGTTATACACTACAATTGCAATTTCCTGTCCTTTTTTCACCTGACCTAAATCTAATAAATTCCTATTCACACGATAATAATCTATCGGACTATATTCTTCTCCGTCAATATAAACATTCGTCATAATCGAATATCCATCAGATATATATGAATACAAATGCATTTCTTCTGGAACAGTAAAATGAACCTCTATAGCCATTATCGCATCATTCATCACTGTACATATATATGGAAAACTAGATTCTTTGTTCTCGAGAGGGAGGCAATAACTACCTGTTACATCAAATTCCGGAATTTCTACAGGTGTAAACACTTCTTTTGTATCCTCTAAAACCTGATCTACAAAATCATTCTGTACTTCAAACACATTTCCATCCGTATAATTCCAATTTACCACATTATATGGTAGCATGAATCCGAATGATGTCGGATATTCATTTTGTTCTAACCAGATTGTATGTTCTTTTTTTTCTGAATCATTATAAAATGTTATTTTATTTACAGGTAAAAATCCACCATATCGTGTCTTTACATCAGTTAAAACATTTCTTACATTAAATAATGATGCTGTAATCGGAGTAGTGCCTCGATATATATAAGTACTACCATTATCTACATATGTTAAACCAACTTTTTTAAACAAAGGCCCAATATTAGCATTTTTTAAAGAAGAAAATAAATTTGTATCAGAAAATAATTGGTTATTTCTTGAATAAATCCAACTTGTTTTTCTTTCTCCCATATTAAGCGAGATTCCATTATAATCATCTTCCCATTTTACAGAATCAACAGAATACTGCTGTCTTTCATCTATGATATTCTTACCATTAATTAAAATAGAATTTGATAGTATCTCTGCAAATCCAATCACCATTATATTTATTAACAAGCTTTTCGTTGTTATACTTTTTCGAATATATAATACGCTGCACAGGCATAAATAAATAATTATTAAAAT
>ERZ1034976.1469-NODE-1469-length-18062-cov-5.475149_pt1 | contig 18062 bp, 18 predicted proteins | sample MGYA00520623_ERZ1034976 | MGnify/ENA primary metagenome ERZ1034976 (study PRJEB33766, sample SAMN09781774) | gut metagenome | biome: gut microbiome | host: Homo sapiens | place: Madagascar | study: EMG produced TPA metagenomics assembly of the PRJNA485056 data... | reverse complement strand
CGGACATGCTGACTTTCTTACAGATGTTTGGAGTCGATAAATTTGAGCATCTGAATGTTTTAAGCAGGTGGAAGGAAAACAATCCCGTTATGACCCTGAAGACACCGGTTGGTGTGGATACGGCAGGAGGTACTTTCTATCTTGATTTACACGAAAAGGCACATGGACCGCACGGACTGGTAGCAGGTATGACAGGTTCCGGAAAGTCAGAATTTATTATTACATTAATTCTTTCCCTTGCTGTTAATTACCATCCGGGTGAGGTGGCATTCATTCTGATCGATTATAAGGGCGGTGGATTGGCAGGAGCCTTTGATAATGAAGAATACCGTCTGCCGCATTTGGCAGGAACCATCACAAACTTAGACGGGGCTTCCATTGTACGTTCCCTTGTTTCCATTCAGAGTGAATTACGGAGAAGACAGGCTGTATTCAATGTGGCAAGAGCCAAGGTCAATGAAGGAACCATGGACATTTACAAATACCAGAAACTTTACAGGGATGGTATTGTATCGGAAGCTATGCCGCATCTGCTCATCATTTCGGATGAATTTGCGGAATTAAAATCACAGCAGCCGGAGTTTATGGAGCAGTTAATCAGTACAGCCCGTATCGGACGAAGCCTCGGTGTGCATCTGATACTGGCAACACAGAAGCCAAGCGGTGTGGTAAATGAACAGATTTGGGCGAATTCTAAGTTTAAGGTTTGCCTAAAGGTACAGGACAGGGCAGACAGTAACGATATGCTGAAACGACCGGATGCAGCAGAAATTACGGAAACAGGACGTTTTTATCTGCAGGTCGGTTATAACGAATTGTTTGAAATGGGGCAGTCTGCATGGTGCGGTGCACCGTATACAGGAGAAAATGAAGGCCTTCACCAGAATGAAAGCATTGAAATGCTGAATCATCTGGGAAAAGTGGTAGAAAAGGTAAAACCCAATCAGGGCAATGCCAAAGGCAAAAAATATGCAAAGCAGATTGTCGAGGTATTACGTTATATCAGCCAGATAGCAAAAGAAGAAAAGGCGAGTGCCAGTCCTCTGTGGCTGCCTCCTCTGCCGGAAGTTATTGATTGCAACATGCTTATTCAAAAGTATCAATATCGGAAGGACAGCGGATTTGTACTGAATCCGGTTGTAGGTGAACTGGATGATCCTTATAACCAGAGACAGGATATTCTGACTGTGCCGTTTACAGAAAAAGGAAATGTACTTATATACGGTAATGCGGGAAGCGGAAAAAATACCTTCCTTACCACGATGCTTTACTCACTGTACAGGGCACATGATGGCAGTGAACTGCATACATATATTTGTGATTTTGGAGCAGAAGCACTCAAATGTTTTGAAAAGGCTCCGCAGACCGGTGAGGTAATTCTGAATGGTGAAGAAGACAAACTGAATGGTCTGTTCTTATACCTGGGACAGGAAATAGAAGAGCGCAAAAAACTTCTGAGCGAAGCGGCCGGTGATTTTGTGGCTTATAACAATACGGCGGAAGCGAAAAAGGCAAATATTCTTGTCATCATTAACAACTATGCTAATTTTGTGGAAAGCTATGAAAATTATGAGGAAAAACTGAATTCCCTCACAAGAGAATGTACTAAGTATGGCATTTATTTTGTCATAACGGCAAACAGTACCAGTGTAATCCGTTATAAGCTTTCACAGAACTTCACACAGACCTTTGTTATGCAGCTGAATGATAAGTCGGATTACTACAATGTATTAGGCAATACCGGAGGGGTATTCCCCATTGCGGTAAAAGGAAGGGGAATTTTCAGAAAAGGAAATGTTTTTGAATTCCAGATTGCGTATCCTTCGGCAAATCCGGAAACGGTTGTTCCAGATATGTATACCTTCTGCAGAAACCTGCGCGATACCTATGACGGTGAATTTGCAAAGAAGATACCGACCAGCAAGGAGAAGTTTGATGTTTCTAAACTGGAAGAACCGGAATATCCTGTAAATGCCTTTCCGGTAGGATTGCGTTTTGACAAGCTGAATGAAGAAAAGTATAATTTCCTGCAAAACAGCATTTTACAGGTGGTAGCAAAGGATGCCATACATATAGCGCCTTATTTGCAGGGCATTGCGGAAATTGCATCTGAAAAGTGTCATTTACAGACCGTGGTATTTGATATGGAAAATGCTTTTTATGCGGATGAACATAAAGAATACCGGTTAGTAAGCGGGAACTTTGAAAAGGCACTGGATGAAATTTACGATATTACCGTATCAAGACACAAGACCTGCAAAGAAGCAGAAGAGAAGGGGGAAGAAAGAAAGGAATTCACGCCTTTGATGGTAGTTATTACTTCCCACGAAAAGCTGAAGGAAGGATTATCGGAGGATGGTAAGAGCAAGCTTGCCAACATGCTTCTGCATCTGAAAGAAACCTATCGTATTGTGGCAGTGGTAGCCGATGCAGAGCAGGATGCAGGAAGATCTTACGTGTCCGGCTGGAGAAAAGAACAGTGCGGAGGAAACGGAATTTATATTGGCAACAATTTGGCAGGACAGTATATTCTTCCGGTGGATAACCAGTATAAAAATGCCGGTTATAAAAACGGTGTGGACGGCAGTGCCGGTTATATCGTACGACAGGGTATTCCCGCACAACTGAAACTTGTACTGACTCATTTTTGCAAGGAGGAAGAATAAATGTCCAAAATAGTTGTTAAAGTTTATCTTCCGCAGATAAGAAAATCCTATGATGTCCGTATTTCCACGGATGCTTTTGTCAGCCAGATAACCGCGCAGATGACGGCATTGTTTTCCAAAATGTGGGATGTTGCGTTTATCCCGGATGAAAATACAGCATTATGTGATGCAGAAACAGGAAAAATCCTGGACGGAAACTTGTTAATTGCAGAAACCGGTATAGGAAATGGCAGCCGGCTTCTGCTGATATAAAAAAAGAAAAGGAGAAAAAAGTATGAACAGTATTACAGTAAACACACAGACACTTACCAACAAAGCGAGTGAAGTAGATGAAATGGCAGCAGATTACATGAGCCATTATGAGGCGCTTCTCAATGATGTCAATACACTGACCACCAGTGACTGGCAGGGTGAGGATGCCACCGCATTCAGAAACCAGGTAGAAGGTTTCCGTGATGACTTCCAGAAGATGAGAGATCTGATGGGAGAGTATGCAGATTTCTTAAGAGAAGCGGCAAACAAGTACGACACCATGCAGGGAAACATGATTAACACCATTAAAGGATTACAGAATTAATCGGAGAAAGAGAGGAAAACAATTATGGCAGCAGAAGAAAAGAAAGTTATAAATTATGGAGCCTTTGAAAGCTGGGCAAATACTATTAAAACCAAAAACAACACGTTAATGGATGATTTGCATAATATCCAGAATAAGATTAACAGCCTTTCCGGTGACTGGGAAAGCAACTCTGCAGTAACCATTCGTTCCAAGATTACCAATATGGAAGGTACTTTCCAGCAGTATTACGAAGTAGTAGACAGATATTCCAAGTTCCTGAACAATGCAGCAGAGCAGTTTAAGACAATGGAAGCAGGTCTGGATATGAGAGCACAGGATTTCGTATAAGCAGGTTGCTTATGCGGGAACGGAGGAGCAGATGAAAAAGAACAACAAAAAGAATTTTTTGCTGGGCTTAGGTCTCCTGTCCGTACTTTGTCTGACAGGCTGCGGAAATAAACAGCAGCCTGCGCAGGCAGAGCCGAATGAGGGGGCAGAGACAGGCACACAGAGTAATAACTACAGCAAGGCAGATTGGATTAAGGATCTGGGTGTGAAGTTTGGATATATGACGGCAGATGGTGATACACCTTTGTTTTCTGATGTTTCCGAACAGCAGGACTACTATCAGGAAGTACAGGCATGTGCCGAATGGGGAGTTATAACGGAAACGGATAAATTCAATCCCGCAAATGCTGTCAGTTGGGAGTATGCACTTAATACGTCGGTAAGAGCGATTGGTCTGGATGACCTTAATGAGGCAGGATATGAAATCAGCGAAGAGGATTCCTTAACTGATTTTTATTTGAATAATATTGCAGCTGTTGATATTGCGGACCTGAGCGAGAGCATTACGGAAGAGGAAGCAGTTCAGGTATTAAACTATGCATCGGATTTCGAAAATAACCTGGAGTTCCCTGAAATTAAGGAAATGTCATATCAGGAAGGGGTAGTTGAGGTTTCGGAAAAGGATATTCTTTTACGAGGTGACGGAGAATCCGCCTATATCGTTGGAGATAAGACATTTGAAGCCGGACAGGTACTCGTATATACAAATACGGAAAACGGGGACATAGAAGCTGTTAAAGTTGAGTCGGTTGAAGAGAATTTGCTGAGATATACACCGGCGGGTATCGATGATGTATATGAATCTCTTCGTATTAGGGGAACGTTTGATTCGGATGTAGACTTTTCTTCCGCAAGACCGGTTGAGCCGCAGGTACTTCCTGTAAATATGGCATTGTACAATGCAAGCCAGCAGGGAAGAATAGAGAGTTTAATCAAAGACAACCATTTACAGAGTGATTACTCTATATATGACACAAAAGTACAAGTTACCACTAACGGTTCGTCTTTTACAGTATCCGATCCGGAGAAAAACTGGAAAGTGGATGTCGGAATTAAAAACATAAAGGCATCTGCAGACATAGATTATTCACTTTTTAAGCTGAAAAAGGCTGAACTGAATGTTAATTACGATACTTATATTCATGGGGAAATGAAACAGGAACATGTGGGCAATACTATTCCTCTCGGAAGTGTAAAAGTATCTCTTTACGGTGTCGTATCAGCCGAACTTAATCTGGTGCTTAATCTGGGAGCAGAAGGCGAGGCTACCCTTGATTATTCTTCGCATGTAGTGGCAAGCGCCGGATACCAGAATGGAAAAGGACTTCAAAGTAAAATTGAAAATCAGAATGTAGCACTGGATTTTCATGCAGAGGTTACCTTATCCGCTGAGCCGTGTGCAAAGCTTTCTCTTAAGGTGTTACATGAGGAAATTGTTAATGCTAAGGTAACGTCAGGACTTGTTGCCATTGCAAAGGTGGATGCGGATCTATTGGGTAAACTTCCCACATGTGTAGATATTCATCTGTATGTTCCTCTCAGATGGGCTGTTAACGAAGACAGTTGTCTGGCTACCAAGGTCTTCAAGAATAAGGCAAAGGCATCAGCTGTTGTCTGGGATGCTACTCACAGTAACTTTGAATGGGATTGGCATTTTGAAGATTTTGTAGAAGTTGATGAATGTACAAGAGGCAAAGAGGAAGAAGTAAAGGCACCTGTTGTTGACGAGAATGGGGAACCGTTTGATGAAGAAGAAAAATTTGAATTCCAGCCGATTGATTTTGCAACCATCAAACTGGAAAGCAGCATGATGTTCCTGACAAAGGATGAAACTTTGAAGATTGGCTTCAAGGAAGTTCCGCAGGGACAGTCAACGGATACGTTTGTATACGAAGTAGTAGATAATCAGGGAATATGCCAGCCGAATGGAAACGGCACCATTACCGGACTTACTCCCGGAGCTGCCAATATTAAAATCAGTACGGCGGACGGTTTGTACCATGCCTACATTACCGTAGTAGTGCAGGACGACTACACGACAGAATTCAATCCTTTATAAAACTAAATAAACAGAAGCTGAGTGCCCAAATGGGCACCGGCTTTTGTTTCCATAGGAAAAAAGAGTATGGAAAATATTACAAGTGCAGAAATTATTCTGGAACAAAAGAAGGAAATTATATTACATAAAGAGTCTGTTTATGAAATAAGAAGAAAGCTTAGAATTTATAAGCAGAACTTGAATTCTCACTGGCAGGGAGAGGAAATGCGGGAAATAAATAAAAGCATTGAAGAAATGGAGCTGCATTTGAGAAGGACATTGGAAAAACTGGAAGAACTGGAACGAAAATACAACAAAGAATTAGAGGCAAGGGAAGCCGGGGAAGGACTGTTATAAAATGGCTGATATTCGTGTATCCATCAAAGAAGTAAGAAATGACAATTATATGCTTCCGTTACTGATTAGCAGACTGGATAACTGCCAGCGGTCCGTTGCTGTCATGAAATGGAGAGTTCCGGCAGATATGCAGGACAGCGAAAAAATAAAGGAAGAACTGATAGCGGTTCAACATGAAATGGAAAACATACAGGAGAAAATGGAGGCTTTATACAGAGCTACCAAGGAATGTATGGACCAGTATGAGGAAACGGAAAATACGTTATTCGCGAGGGCGAAGGATTTTGAATAAAAAAGAAAAATGAGGATGAGGGAATATGTTAAGTACATTGCCTGTTATTAAACGCACAACAGAAGAAACCGTAGAAGCTGTAAATAAAACAACAACAGAGACCGCAGTAACATCAGGTATTCCGACATGGTGTCTGATACTCATCATTGTGCTCGGAATTCTTCTTCTGGCTACTGTTGTTTTTATGATTGTTTATTTTGTTAAAGAAAAGAAAAAGAAGAAAAAAACTATACCTCAGCTGGTGTATCAACAGCCTGTCGCCAGACCCAAAAAGGAAGAACCGGAAGCTGTTGTGGAGAGCCATTCCAATCACACGCAGAAGCTATGGTCAAATGGCTCCGCAATTCAGAAGGAACGGAATAGTGTCCTGATAAGAGACATTGCTTACCCGGAAAGATTTTATAAAGTAGCGGTAGATGGCGGCGTGGTAATCGGAAGAAGCACGGGAGACGTCATTATATCCTATGATAGATTCATTTCTTCCAGGCATTGTGAACTTTCCTACAGTAACGGAATTTTATATGTACAGGATTTGGGTTCTGCAAACGGTACTTTTTATGAAAACCAGAAGATTCAGAGAAAAACGGCAGTTATAAACGGCGGAATTATAAAAATAGGAGAGACGGAGTTAAAGTTAGAGGTCGTAAAGGAGAAATGCTAAATGTCATTGACGAGCGCTTGTTTTACGGATATTGGACAGCAGCGAAGTGTTAATCAGGATAATGTGTTTGCGGATGAAAAAGGAGACTATGGTATCTATGTAGTATCAGATGGCATGGGTGGTCATAGCAAAGGAGAAATGGCCAGCGGAAAAGCTGTTGAGATGATTGGGGATTGGTGGAAACGCAATTATACTATTCTGAAGAATAGCACAATCGAGGAAATTACCAATATTATTTCAGAGTTAATTCAGAATATTAACACTGAAATATTTGCCATGTATCAAGAACAGAAGCTTACAGGCGGAGCAACTTTGTCCATGCTGGTTATCCGTGATACATCCTATCTTTTGTTTACAATAGGCGATAGTCGTGTGTTTGAGATAAAAAAGAAAAAGATTCAACAGATATCTGTGGATGACGTCTGGGAAAGCTTGGCTGTTAACCGGTATAAATCGGAAGCGGAACTGACAGCCGATCCCCGATATGGAACGCTTACACAGGCTATTGGATTTGAGGATGGCATTGCACCGAGAATTTCCGGAGGAAGCATAGAAAAGCAGACACAGTTTTTCTTATGCAGCGATGGAATTTATAAATATTGTCCCGAAAAAGTATTGTATAAACTTTTAATTAAGGGCGAAAAAAAGAGAGATTTATCAGAAACTCTTACAGCAATCAAGGATAGGGTCTATGGCTATGGTGCCTTGGATAATCTGACCGGGATACTGGTGAGAGTGTAAACGGATATGAATGCCAAAGAGCATTTGTATATAAATGAGTGGAGGAAAAACATATGAGAAAAAAGGAATTGCAATTTTATTGGGTGTAGCCATGGCAGTGTCAGTAGTGGCATGCGGCGGAGAAAAAATGTAAATTCTGCAGCAGAAACAAAGGCAGAACAGAATGTGCCTGAAACAGAGAACATGGAAGAGGAAAATCTGCATGTGCAAGACGAAAATACGGCAAATGAAACTGAGTTTGACAGCAGATTAGCGGGAGAATGGTACGTTACTTCGGTAACCCATGATGGTAATGCAGAGTTTTACACAAATTCTTCAACATTTTATTTCCTGGCAACCGGAGAATTCTGGGGCATAAATGTTAAATCATATACAGATTATATAGAGGCAGGGGTAGAACCTATGCGTGCATATACAAAGGGAAATGAACTTTGTATGTGGGAGTCTTACATAAATACTATGGTGAAAGGAGGGGGAGAAACACAGGAAGAAGCAGATAAGTACACAGACATGAAGGTGACATATCTTTTGGAGGATATTTCAGAGCCTTCTGCACTTTGGGCTGGAATGTAAGGTGAAAAGGATTATTATGAACAGTATGACAATGATAAGCTTACTATTCATATTACGGGAAAGTACCAAGAAAACCCTATGACTGTGCGTAATATTAATTCTACATATGTATGTGAAAAGAAATATCCACTATTTGCATATAATGATTGCCTGAAACCAAGCTTAAACGGAGAATGGGATGATAACTTGGGAAATCATTGGTCATTTTATTATGAAAAGAATGAGATATGGGGAAAAGGCATTTGAACCACTGGATCCTCCTGTCAAAGAGGGAATGAATTTTATGGGGTGGTATCTGAACGACTGATTATATGATTTTAATACACCGGTTACTTCGGACATTACACTCGTGGTCAAATGGAAAGATAAAGAAGCATTACCGTTACCCAAAGCTAATCTGTGGACAGACATGGCTGTATTAAGGGGAACCAAAATTACTTTATCCAATGTAAAGAAGGACACCACCATCTATTACACCCTTGATGGTACGGAACCCACCATTAATTCCCAGATTTATACAGCTCCGATTATGGTAAATGAGGAAATCACAATTAAAGCCTTTGCGGTAAAAGATGGCTATAAGGACAGTGAGGTTGCAACCTTCCATTATACGATTTCAGAAGATGAGGACATCTGGGGAGATGTAGACCCTGATGATATTCCGGAGGACGGTATTCCGGATGGCATGTGGGTAGCCGGAGTGAACGATATGGAATATACCGGCAAGCCGATTAAACCGGCTATTCGCGTATACGATGGTAAGACGCGTCTGACAGAGAAAAAAGATTACACTGTAACCTATAAAAATAATACCAACGCAGCGGGAAGAGATGCGGTTAAGGCACCTTCCATTACGGTAACCGGTAAAGGAAATTATGAAGGAAAGACAACCATTACCTTTGCTATTCTGCCCCAGGATATCAGTGAGGATAATCCTTTAATGATTGCGGATAATCTGACCACTGCTTATAACGGCAAGGCTCAGAAACCGGTTCCGGTTATCACTTTTGCCGGAAAGAAGCTGATTGCCAAGAAAGACTATGTGGTAACGTATCTTAACAATGACCAGGTGGGCACGGCTTATCTGCTGATTGAGGGTATTGGCAGATACACAGGTACCAGACGGGTGCCATTTAAGATTAAGGGCTACAGTATTTCCAAAGGCTCTGTTTGGTATAGGGGAAACGGAAAGTATACTTATAATGGAGAATCGCACACACCGGAATGCTATGTTGAGGTACCCACAGGACATAATAGCTATACAATGCTTGAAGAAAATAAAGGATTTACTTTGCAATTTATAAACAACGTAAATGCTGGAAGAGCAACTTTAATCTTTACCGGTATTAACGGATACAGTGGTACGCTGAAGAGAACGATTAAAATTGACCCGTTTGATATTGCGGCAGATACGGAGGATGTATTCCATGTGGATCTGGAAACAGAGGTCGGCTTCAGCAAGACCGGAGCTGTCCCTAAGCCTGTGATTACCTTTAATGGTACGGTTCTGACAGAGGGAAAGGATTACACCTTAGAATATGCCAACAATAAAAAGGTAGCAAGTGCGGGTGATTTGAAGGCGCCTACGGTTACAATAACCGGAAAGGGCAATTTCAAGGGCACCAGAACAGTTACATTTGATATTGTACCGCAGGATTTATCCAATCTCACACTGGAAGCGGCAGACAAGGTATTCCAGAACAAGGTGAAGAACTATACGACCAAATTTAATGTGCTGGATTCTAACGGTAAGAAGCTTGCGGTAAAGAAAGATTATGAGATTGTGAAGTATGCTTATGCGGATGGCAGTGAAGTAAAGGACACCGATATCATCCCTGCCGGAACGGAGATTTTTGTAACGGTGAAGGCAAAAGAAGGAGGCGGATTTATCGGTGAACTGACCGGAAGCTACCGTATCGTACAGGCGGATATCGGTAAAGTAGCAGCAAAGGTAACGGACCAGACCTACACCGGTTCGGCCATTACTCCCGGAAAAGAGGAAATTACTCTGACCATGAAGAAAGTGCCTCTTACTGCGGACGATTACGAAATCGTAAGCTACAACAACAATGTAAAGAAGGGAACTGCCACCGTGATTATCAGAGGCGTCGGCAACTACGGCGGAACCAAGAAGATAACCTTTAAGATTAAGAGTAAAAAGGTTGGATTTTTGTGGTGATAAATTACGAATAAACTCTTGCAACTGCTTTGCAGTCTGTGTTATCATGATTGCAAAGCAGATTTTCTTTTGTCGGAATAACATTCTAAATGCAAATCTTTTTGTGAGGAACCTTAATCCATTGAGAAATTTCTTAAATGGTTCCGCACAGGTCGGAAATTCCTGCTTTATTCTCAACTATCAATCAGGCAGGAAGCCGGAAACCTTGTGCAGACAGCAAAAGGATGCAGAAGTACGGTTACTGCCGCAATACAGGCAGAAGGTGTGTTTTGAGGGAACAATTTTCCCGGGAAAGTGTCATTCTGCCGGAAAAGAGGTAAGATGAACCGTAACCGTAACTTTAAAAGCAGTGTGTTTTCCCTGATGATGCAGGACAAAGTAAAAGCACTGAATGTTTATAATGTGCTGGGGAACAGCCATTTTGACAATCCGGAAGATGTGGAAATTATTACAACGGATGGCGGAATTTCATTGTCTGTCCGGAACGATGCATCTTTTATCATCGGAACGGACATGAATTTTTATGAACACCAGTCAACTTACAATCCTAACATGCCTATGCGCAGCCTGATTTACTGTACGGATGCCATAGACAGGCGTATAAAAGAAAAGAATGAGAACCTGTACGGACACAAGCAGATTAAGATACCCACGCCCCGGTTTGTGGTTTTTTATAACGGGCGGGAAAAGCGCCCGGCAGTGGAGAGAATGTATCTTTCTTCTGCATATATGGGAGAAAAGAAAAATCCGGATTTGGAGCTTTCCTGTACGGTGTATAACTTAAATGCACCGGAGAATAAGGAACTTCTGGAGAAGTCGGAAGTTTTATATGGCTATACCTTCTTTGTAAACAGGGTGAATGCCAATAAAGAAAGCGGGATGGAACTGGAACAGGCGATTGATGAAGCCATTGATGCATGTACGAGAGAAAATATTTTGAAGGATTTCTTTCGGACATATAAGAATGAGGTGAGAAGAATTATGGCACTTGATTTTACTTTTGAAAGACAGATTGAATTGACGAGGATGGAGTATTATCAGGATGGGTTTGCAGAAGGAGAGACCCATGGAGAAAAGAATGGGCAGTTGCGGACACTGATTTCACAGGTGGTTAGGAAGCTTCGTAAAGGAAAAAGTGTAGAGCAGATTGCAGACGAACTGGAAGCAGATATGGAAACGATTGCTCCTATCTGCAAAGCAGCGGAAGAATTTGCTCCGGAATATGACGAGGAGAAAATCTTCGAAAAGGTCAAAAATGCATAAATATTGACTAAATTTGCATAAAACACCTTTTGGGGTTGAGAATTTTATATAAGTACCTTAAATTAAAAGGTAACGTATTATTGATAAAAACGGCACATGGAGCGGACAGATGCGCAATAATATTTTATCTTTGAAGAACATTTACAACCTACTGGTTATGAAAGATTACCCTGTGGAAGGCGGAAGCGTGATCAGCGGAGACCGGAAAAAGGGCATGACACTTACAAAGTTCTGGAAGGAAAATCTGCTTCCGCAGCTTACGGAGGGCAGGTACGGTACCAACATCTGGAAGTATACGGGTACCCGCAACAGACACACTTCGGAAATCTGCAACAGAAGCAGCCAGCTGTTGACTTACGAAGAGTATATGCAGGAGATTGTGGCATTACTGAATGTGGAATTTCTGCTGCAGCAGACGGAGCAGTTTATGTTCTATCTGCGGAAACACGAGTTTAATTATGAAGTATTTACGACCAAGCTTCCCGCTTTTTTAGATGCTGTTTCCAAAGAAGACGAAGTGTGGAATTATGACATAGGGACATTTTTTGAAAGTAATTGCGAAGATATAGCGGAAATGGAGTCCTACGGAAAAGCAGGAAAAGAATTTACCGCAGGATATTTTTTGACATTTCTGACACTGCATGCGTTGACCGGTGAATACATGCAGAGCAAAACGATGCACATTGTCAGGGAAAATCCGCAGTATGCTATGAAGGAGCTCTGGCAGAGATTTTATCATCGGGAAGAAGAAAGAAATGTTGTTTTCCTTACGGCAAAGGATACGGAAATATATGGAGAAATGTTGCCGGCAGAGAATTTCTGGGGAAGAGAGAGGGAGCAGTTTGACCTTCGGGAGATGTTAGCTAAGGGCGGACATTACCTTTTAAGCGGGATGGGCGGCATCGGCAAAACGGAACTTGCCAAGCAGTTTATCCGGTATTGTGTAAAAAATAAAAAAGTGGATTATATTGGTGTGATTCCCTATGAAAACCAATTTGCGGAAAGCCTGCTCAGGGCATTTTCCGGGAAACAGGAAAAAACCTTCCGGGAAAGCTTTAAGGAGGTTATCGGGGAACTGAAGCAATTGGCATCACAGAAAAAGGTTCTGCTTTTTATTGATGATGTAACGAAAAACGTGCAGGAGGATGAGTATCTGGCGGTATTGGAGAAAGTGCCGGCTACGATATTTATGACATCAAGACTGGCGGACATAGATGGATTTGAAACGTATCCGGTGAAGGAACTTTCCAAGGATGCCTGTGAGTTTATTTTCCGTGACAGTTATAAAAGATTAATGAAACCGGAGGATTTACAGGAATTAAATATTCTGCTGGACGACAATATCTGCAGACATACGCTGACAATCCGATGGCTTGGACAGGCTGCCTATGCTATGAACTGGTCTGTGGAAGAATTGCTGAAAAAGCTTGAAAAGAAAGAAGAATCCATTCTCTGGAAAGAGAAATATTGCCCTGTTAAAAGAGGAAATACGCCGGCAGGACGAAAAGCCAACCATATCCCGGGAGCTGATGGGACAGCTTTATAATTTAACACTGGTAAATAAAGGATAAATTCCAGAAAAAAGTAGAGCTTACCCATGAAATCTGTTATAATGAAATTTGCAGTGACGGCAGTTTTGTTATGGCAGATTTTTTTATATTGCAGGAAACAAACAGAGAATTTGAAGATAACAACAACCGGTAAAGGAAGGGCGGCGGAAACGTGCAGAGGATTAACGAGGACTTACGAAGCGGACAATTTAAGCAGGCATATCTTTTGTACGGAGAGGAAGCATACCTTCGCAGGCAGTACAGGGACAGGCTGAAAAAGGCGCTTCTGGGAGATGGGGATGCCATGAACATGAACTGCTTTGAGGGCAAGGATGTCAATGTGGGAGAAGTCATTGATGTGGCGGAGACCATGCCTTTTTTTGCGGACAGGCGGGTTATCGTCATGGACGGCACAGGGCTTTTTAAGAGCGGCGGGGAAAAGCTGGCGGAGTACATTGCGGGTTTAAAGGACAGCGGCTCCCAGACCTATTTTGTGTTCTGCGAAAGCGAGGTTGACAAGAGAAGCAGGCTCTTTAAGCAGGTGCAGCAGACCGGTTATGTCTGTGAAATGAAGCAGCAGGACGAGCAGACCTTAAAGCGCTGGGCGGCCGGGGTGTTAAAGCAGGACGGCAAGAAAATTACGGAGAATACGCTGGAGTATTTTCTGGAAAAAGTCGGCACCGATATGGAAAACATCCGCACGGAGTTAGAGAAGCTGAGCTGCTACTGCATGGATAAAGAAGTGATTGAAAAAGAAGATGTGGACAGCATCTGCGTGGTAAACATTACCAACCACATTTTTGATATGGTGACAGCCATTTCGGAAAAACAGACGAAGAAAGCATTGCTTTTGTATTACGATTTGCTGGCATTAAAAGAACCTCCCATGCGGATTTTATTTTTGATTGCCAGACAGATGAATTTGCTTCTGCAGGTGAAGCAGCTGAAGGGCAAAGGCTTTGACAATAAAAGAATCGGAGAAAAAATCGGGCTGCCCCCTTTTATTGCGGGCAAGAATGTGACGCAGGCGTCCCGGTTTAAGGAAAGAGAATTAAAAGCTGCCGTGGTAAAATGCGTGGAAGCGGAAGAAGAGGTCAAAACCGGCAGGCTGAAGGATACGGTCAGCGTGGAAATGCTGATTTTATCCGTTTTGTAAGCTGGAATAGGGAAAACGGCGGCAGGCGGCAGAAAGGTGCGGTGACGAAATGATAAAAATTTTAATCGTGGAGGATGAGGAGCCCATCAACAATCTGATTCGCATGAATCTGACAAAGGCGGGGTATCAGTGTAAATGTGCATTTGACGGACAGGAGGCCGCGGACATGATGGCGGCGGAGAAGTTTGATCTGTTTCTTTTAGACATCATGCTTCCCAAGATTAACGGCTATGAGCTTCTGGAATATGCCCAGACCCTGAACACACCGGTTATTTTTATTACGGCGATGGGTACGGTGGAAAACAAGGTAAAAGGATTAAAAAAAGGTGCGGACGATTATATTTCCAAGCCCTTTGAGATTGTAGAGCTGCTGGCACGCGTGGAAACGGTGCTCCGGCGGTACAACAAGGCGGAAAAAATCATTAAAATTCTGGATATTGAGGTGGATACGGAGTCCCGTACCGTAATGCAGAACGGGCAGCAGGTTATTCTTACCTTAAAGGAATTTGAACTGCTTCTTTTGTTTATCCGCAACAAAAACATTGCCCTGTACCGGGACGTGATTTACGAAAGCGTCTGGGAAGGGGAGGATATGGGAGAAAGCAGAACGGTGGATCTGCACGTGCAGCGCCTGAAGAGAAAGCTGCACTGGGAAAATAAAATCGTAGCTGTCTACAAAGTGGGTTACCGCCTGGAGGCATAGCCTGCGCCGCAAAATGAGGAGCTATTTTCATTTATGAAATTTTTCTGGAAAATATTTTTTGCTTTTACGGCTATTATCACCATGGTTTTCAGTGTGTTCGGTATCTGGCTGATTTCCCAGACCTTCCGCAATTCCTTAAACAAGGAAATAGAGGAGGGCAACCGGGAAAACCGTATGTTCCAGTTTGCCTTTGAGGTAAACATGAACTCCATTTCGGAAAATTACCGGACGGAAAAAATCGTCAGGGCGCTGACGGAATCGGTGGTGAACAACTTAGACAAAAATGAATATTCCTACAAACTTTACCGTGACGGCAGGTACCTGGTTTACGAAAATCAGGAGCTTCGTCTGGAAAACGGTCTGATTGAAAAACTGACGGATGCGGACTGTGTGTATCAGGTGTTGGAAAACGACGGAAAAAAATATCTGATTTTTATCTGTAAAAGTGTGATTGGCGGCAGAAACTATTATCTGGAAAGTGCCAAGGACATTACCGATTTGTACGAGGAACGGAACAGCTTTTACAGCCAGTACCGGGTGATTATGCTTTGTCTGGTTGCAGTGACGGGCGTGGTTATTTTTATTGTGTCCCGTTTTTTAACCCGGTCGGTGGCGAGCCTTTCCGACACTACAAAGCGTTTTGCAGCGGGGGATTACGGCACCCGTGCGGAGGTTTACAGTGAGGATGAAATCGGTACTCTGGCTCAGGATTTTAACATTATGGCGGACAACCTGATCCAGAAGATGGATGAACTGAAGGACAATGCCCGCAAGCAGGAGGATTTTACCGCTTCCTTTGCACATGAATTGAAAACGCCGCTGACCTCCATTGTCGGATATGCGGACATGCTGCGCACCATGGATCTTGACAAGGAGGAAACAGTGGAGGCAGCCAATTACATTTATTCCCAGGGCAAGCGTCTGGAAAGCCTTTCTTTTAAGCTGCTTGACCTGATTGTGACCCAGAATGAAAAGATTTCATATACGCCGTATTCTGCCCGGATGCTTATAGCGGAAGCGGAGCGGATTACGGCGAAGAGTCTTTCCGATAAAGAAATTACCTTGTATACCGATGTGGAAGAAGGCACGGTTTACGGGGAAAAGGATTTACTCCTATCCCTGTTTGTTAATCTGGTGGACAATGCCAGAAAGGCGCTTTCTCCTAAAGGAAAAATCACCATAACAGGAAGAACGGAGGAGGAAGGGTACCGGTTTGTTGTCTGCGACGATGGCTGCGGTATGCCGGAAGAGGAGCTCCATAAGGTTACGGAGGCCTTTTACATGGTGGACAAATCCCGGTCCCGTAAGGAGGGCGGCGCCGGTCTGGGGCTGACCTTATGCAGCCGTATTGTGGCGCTTCATAAGGCGGAGTGGAAGATTGAGAGTAAAATGGGGGAAGGTACCTGCATCACCCTGACGTTCCCGGGAAAGGAGGTGCTGCATGAAACAGAAAAATGAGAAAAACGGCAGCATCCTTGACTACAGTATCAGCATTCTTCTGATGCTCATTTTAGCGTTGTCCACGTATCTTGCCCCCTTTGCCTACAGCAATTTTTCGGATAATAAGGATATGAGGGAAGCCCACGCGGTGGAAAGAGAAGGCTTTTCATTCCGTGCACCCGTCGAAAGCAATGCCGGAGAAAAGGTGCAGAGCATGATGGCTGCGCTGGTAAATACCAACGGTCTGCAGAAAACAATGTCCTTAAGTGAGACAGAATTAAACACGGGTGAGGTTTTCGGCGGCGTAAAGGAAGCCATCGGCATTGCCATTTCCTGTAAACTGCTGCCCGATATCAGCGCCTATGATTTAGAGCATAATATTGTTTATGTGGATTATTACAACGTCAGCGATGCCTCTTCCGAGGATACGGACATGGCTTTTTTCTGTATCCGGTTCAGCGACAACGCGACCTTTGATTTTACCTTCCGGGTGGATGCTTCGGACTATATTATTTATCAGGCGGAAATTTACTGCGCCGAGGCTTCCGAATATGTGGAGCAGGTGGACTCCGACGATAAGGAGGTTGTGGCATACTTAAACGATCAGTTTACGGAGAACGCCGGCAAGTATTTTGAATCGGAGGGATATGATGTACTGACGGACAATACCCAGAGTGAACTTCTGATTATGATGGGTTACGAAAGAGGCGAATATGCGGTGTACCACACCGTATGCCAGAATACCAATATGGGTATATCCGGGCTGCGCTGGGGCTTTGTACCCATGACGGTGGCTCTGGAAGACGGCGCCGCCACCCAGGAATGGGGCTACCAGAGAATTGTGGATTACTTCTACGACAAATACCAGATAGAAATAGATTAAAAGTGACATTTATGGGACACTGTTTCTGCTATCCTTGCTTCAGAAGGCGAGAGAAAGAGCGAGAGAAACTTACAGAAATCCGCTGCGGAATGCAGAGGTTTTCAGGAAGAAAGGCAGGAACAGTTATGAAAAATACAGTATTTGCAGGAGTTACGGTTTTACTTATTCTGACGGTATGGCTGTCAGCGGCGGGTATTGTGAAAAGCGAGAGCAGTGAGCGCACGAAAGAAGAGCACTATGCGGTGCTGGAGCAGCAGTATGTAGAGGATGTAAGAGAATATTTAAATAAAACAGGTTACCCCGACAGCGGTGTTATGTGCAACCGTGTCACCTACGAGGACGGCAGAAGGGAATACACGGTATTTCTTCACCATCGCAGGCTGGCAGGGCTTGCGGAGGAGGAAAAAGAAGCGCTTATGCAGGAACTTTTGCAGAAAGCGATGGAAGAGGAAGCTTTTCAAAAGGAAGAGATTTCGTTTACCTTTTCGATTTCCTGATTAGCATTATCGCGGGACGGGGACTATAATGGAAGAATGCCTGAAATGAGAGGAGAAATTATGGTTCGTATTCCCAAAACAAATGAAGTTTACAAACATTTTAAGGGCAATTTATACCAGGTGATGACGGTGGCAGAGCATTCGGAAACGGGCGAG
>ERZ1034976.1465-NODE-1465-length-18090-cov-6.858054_pt1 | contig 18090 bp, 16 predicted proteins | sample MGYA00520623_ERZ1034976 | MGnify/ENA primary metagenome ERZ1034976 (study PRJEB33766, sample SAMN09781774) | gut metagenome | biome: gut microbiome | host: Homo sapiens | place: Madagascar | study: EMG produced TPA metagenomics assembly of the PRJNA485056 data... | reverse complement strand
CATTCCCTGGGAGACTGGGAAGTCAACGAGAAGAAGCTTCCGGGAGGTCTCGCGGGACTCGGAAGAAAGATCAAGGCGCTCGGATTGGATTTTGGTATCTGGGTGGAGCCGGAGATGGTGAATGTGAACAGTCATCTCTACCAGGCGCATCCGGACTGGACGATTGAGATCCCGGGGAAACCGCATGCGGAGGGGCGCAACCAGCGCATCCTTGATCTTACGAGAACGGAAGTGCAGGACTATATCATCGAGACGATGACGAAAGTCTTTTCCTCGGCGGAGATCTCCTATGTCAAATGGGATATGAACCGGACGTTTACGGATTACTATTCCGGAGCGCTTCCGCCCGAGCGGCAGGGGGAGGTGGCACACCGCTATGTGCTGGGACTGTACCGGTGCATGAGAGAGCTTACCGCGCGTTTCCCGGACATTCTCTTTGAGGGATGCTCGGCGGGCGGCAACCGGTTCGATCTTGGAATTTTATCCTATTTTCCACAGATCTGGGCGTCGGATGACACGGATGCGCTCTGCCGGGCGGAGATTCAGACCGGCTATTCCTACGGCTATCCGATGTCCGTTGTGAGCGCGCATGTGTCGGCGTGCCCCAACCACCAGACGCTCCGCGTGACGCCGCTTGAGACACGGTTCGCCGTGGCGGCGTTCGGCATCTGCGGCTATGAGTGCAATTTCTGTGATCTGTCCCGCGAGGATTTTGCGGCGGTAAAGGCACAGATCGCACTGTACAAACAGTGGCGGGAGGTATTGCAGAAGGGACGGTTTTACCGCGGACGCACATTCGGAGAGGGGGCACATGAAAGTGTACTCTCCCAGAGCGTGGGAAACCAGATGGAGTGGACCTGTGTGTCGGAAGACCAGACCCGCGCGGTGGGGATGCTGATGCAGAAGCTGGTCGTACCGAATACCCAGTATCACAGCTATCAGGCGAAGGGATTAAAACCCGATGCGCGGTATCATTTCTATAACCGCAGCTTAAAATACAATATCAAGGATTTCGGGGATCTGGTCAATACCGTCTCACCGGTACACATCAGGCAGGATTCGCTGGCGCTGGATCTGATTGCCAGATTTAAGAAGATGGACGGGGAGATCGAGGATTGCCATGCAGCCGGAGATATGTTAATGTATCATGGAGTGAAGCTTAAACAGGCGTTCGGCGGAACCGGATACAACAATGAGGTGCGGTATTTTCAGGATTTCGCTGCGCGCATGTATTTTATGGAAGAGGAAAAAGAACATGCAGACAGCGGGGAAGCAGAAGAAAAAGAGAGATAACAGCAGCAGAATCAGAAGCGGGGCAGCGGCACTTTGTGCGGCCCTGCTTCTTTTGCTGTCGGGATGCGGAGCGGCATCGGACGGGCAGGCGGTAAGGCAGCAGGCAGCACTGTCCGGGGGAGCCTTGCAGGACGGGCAGATGTCGGAGCAGCAGATGGCAGAGCAGCAGGAGAACGGAGAAGCATCGACGGCAGGGACGGAAGGACAGAGAGAAGAGCAGATGCCGGACGGAACGCTGTCGGTGACGTTTTTGGATGTCGGTCAGGGCAATGCCGTTTTAGTGGAGCAGAGCGGAGCGTATATGCTGATCGACGGCGGCAACAGGGATTACTCCTCGTTTGTGGTAAGTTATCTGAAGGAACAGGGCGTGGAGGAACTCGCCTACGTGATCGCCTCCCACTACGATGCGGATCACTTAAACGGTGTGGTCGGCGCCCTGCATGCATTTTCCTGCGGGCAGGTGCTTGCTCCCGATTATGTGACGGATACCAGGGTCTATGAGTCGTTTGAGCGCGTGATAACGGAGCAGGATATCGCACTCGCCTATCCGGCGGTGGGAGACACTTACACGCTTGGCGATGCCTCTTTTACGGTGGTCTGCCCAAAAGTCTATGATCCGAAGGAGGATAATGATAATTCCGTCGGAATCCGCCTTGTGTACGGCAACACCAGCTTTTTAATCTGCGGTGACGCGGGAAAAGCCGAAGAGCAGGCGATGCTTGACTCCGGCGTGACGCTGGAGTCGGACGTGTATCTGGCGAGCCATCACGGGAGTGAAGGGTCTTCCTCCGAAGCGTTTATGCGCGCCGTGTCTCCGTCGGCGGTCGTGGTCAGTGCGGGCGCGGGGAATTCCTACGGCCATCCGACGCGCACGGTACTGGACCGGGTGAAGGCATGCGGGGCAGCGCTCTACCGGACGGATCTGCAGGGAACCATCACGGTCACAAGTGACGGAACCTCCCTTAGCTGGAGCGTGGACGCGACGCAGGATTACCGGGACGGGGATGAGGTCGCGGCAGGTGCTGCGGACACCACGGGAACATCCGGGGCGGCAGATACAGCAGACAGCGCGGCGCAGGCATCCGGAGGAGAGACTGCCGCGGGCAGCACAGACACCACGGGAACATCCGGGACGGCAGGAGCTGCGGTAACAGACGCCGCGGGCAGCACAGACACCACGGGAACATCCGGGACGGCAGATACAGCAGACAGCGCGGCGCAGGCATCCGGAGGAGAGACTGCCGCGGACGGCACAGCGGATGTGACAGGAGAATACGTGCTCAACACGAACACAAAGAAGTTTCACCGGCCATCCTGCTCGAGTGTTGCGCAGATGTCGCCGGAAAACAAGGCGGCATTCTCCGGAAGCAGGGAGGAACTGATTGCAGCCGGATATGATCCGTGCAAGAGATGTAATCCCTGACGGAATTCTGTCTGTACAACAGATGATAAGAGAAATGCAACGATTTTTAACAGAAAGCATAAAAAATGGAATGGAAGCGCGGTGGAGCGGCCATTCCATTTTTGTTATACTTGAGTTAAAATATAGAGCAAAGGTGGGAAAAATATGAGAAGACACTATCTGGATAACATCCGCTGGATCACGGTGGGGCTCGTGGTCTTATACCATGTGATTTTTATGTATAACGGCGTGGTGACGGCGGGAGTGATCGGACCGTTTTGGGAGGTACAGTATCAGGATGCTGTGCAGTACCTGCTGTATCCGTGGTTTATGGTGCTGTTGTTTTTAGTGTCTGGAATGTGCGCCAGATATTATCTGGAAGGACATACCGACCGGGAATTTCTTGCGGGAAGAACGAGAAAGCTTCTGGTGCCCTCGACAATCGGTCTGTTTGTGTTCTGGTGGATCCAGGGGTATTTCAACATGGCATTCAGCCATGTGTTTGACCAGTCGTGGGAGAAAGTGCCGAAGGCGGCCGGGTATCTGATCATGGTCGTATCCGGAGTCGGTGTTTTGTGGTACATCCAGGTGCTCTGGGTATTGTCGATAGTGCTGGTGCTGCTTCGCAAAATAGAAAGAGACCGGCTGTATACGCTTGGTGAAAAAGCTGCGCTGCCCATCCTTTTTCTGCTTGTGATTCCCGTCTGGGGAGCAGCCCAGATTTTAAATACGCCGGTAATCTGTGTGTACCGTTTCGGGATATACGGCATCTGCTTCCTTCTGGGCTACTATATCTTTTCCCATGAAAAAGTGACCGACCGGCTGGCGCGTGTGAGTGTCCCGCTTGCAGCCGCGGCTGTGGTGCTGGCAGTTTTTTATGTGCGGTATTATTTCAGAGAAAATTATGCAGAGGAGCCGGTGGTAAACAGTCCGTTTTCCATTTTGTACGGCTGGACGGTGTGTCTGGCAGTACTGGGAGGAATGAAGCGCTGGGGTAACCGGACGTCGCAAAAGACGGAGTGGCTTTCTAAAAAGAGCTACGGACTGTATCTGTTCCATTATCTGGCGCTCTCTGCGGCGGCATATTTTCTGGACCGGTACACCGAAGTTACGGGGGGTGCAGCCTACCTTTTGTCGGGAATTGTAGCCTACGCGGGCGGCTATCTTCTCTATGAGCTGATAAAAAGAATTCCGGTCATAAGATGGTGTGTGATTGGAGAGAAAAGGGAGAGAAAACATGTTCAAGGATAATCTGATGATGCTGCGGAAGATGCGTGGAATGACGCAGGAGGAACTGGCGGAGAAGATTGATGTGTCCAGGCAGACGCTTTCCAAATACGAGACGGGAGAGTCCCTCCCGGATGTGGAGAAGAGCCGGCTGATCGCCGAGGTGCTTGATGTGACGCTGGATGAACTGGTCAATTATGAGGGCGGGGAGACGCGCCTGCCGTTTCCGCCGAAGGGAAAGCATGCGTTTGGAATGGTGAAGGTCGGTGAAAAAGGGCAGATTGTGATCCCGGCAAAGGCGAGGAAAATTTTTGACATAAAGCCGGGGGATGTACTGATGGTTCTGGGAGATGAAGAACGGGGAATCGCGCTGTTAAAGGAGCAGGATTTTATGGCGATGGTGCAGGCAATGCGGCATATGGAGACGCAAAATTGCGCAATCCGGTGCGCAGAGGATTGCAATGTGACGAAAAGAATAGTAAAATGAAATCGTTTGATGTGTTAAGAAAGGATTAAGATACAGATGATTTCTTTTTATCATGCTTATATTGCGTTCCAGCTGGCAGCGATGGGACTCTGCATATATACGGTATATAAAATAACACAGGCGAGACCTTCCAGAGCGCAGGTCGGAAGTATTTTATTTGCGCTGGCGTCGGTGATTTATGTGCTTGGATTTTTGCTTGAGGTAACAGCAGCTGATCTCGGGAGTGTGCTTACTGCGGTAAAAGTAGAATATTTCGGGGAACTTTTTCTGGTCATCGGGTTTACCTGGTTTTTTGCGGAGTTCTGCCGCATTGCACTGCCCAAAATCATTTACTGGTTTGAGGCGGCATTTTCGGTGCTCTGTATATACCTGCTGTTTACCACGGAAGAGAATCATATTTTTTATAAGAGCATGGCAATGGAGTATTCCGGTCCGTCGCCGAGACTGGTCCTGGAATACGGTGTCGGATTCTATCTGTTTGTCGGCTATGTAGCAGTGATGTGCTGTGGGGCTGCATGTGCATTCTTACGTGCCATGAAGCATGGAACGCGGTTGGAAAAACGCAGATTTAGCTGGATGCTGTGTGCGCTTGTCTGTCCGTGGCTGCCGCTTGCCATTCGTGCAGCCGGAATTACGGGTGGATATGAAGTGTCATTTCTAGGTGTGATGGGAAGCGCGATCTGCGTGATGAATGCACTTTTGCGCTGTGAATATTTTGATTCGGTACAGCTTGCAGGAGAAAATGCGCTGTTTAATTCCAATGAGGGAATTGTGATCGTGGACACCGCAAACCGTATTTTGTATTTTAACGGCAGAATCAAGGAAAATTTTCCAATGATGAAGAAATATGACAGGATTGACCGTTATATGGAATTCGATGAGATTCTGCTCGGACACGGGCAGCGGGTGCCGATCAGGGACGCCCTTTTTGACGTGCGGGCAGAGCAGTTAAATGAGATGGGGGAGAATCAGGGATACCTCATCAGGGCGCTTGATATGACGGAACACTATAACCGGCTGGATCAGGCGGAGATGTCTGCGCATGTGGACGCGCTGACCGGGCTCTGGGACAGAGAGCAGTTTAAGATTTCCATGCTTGACGAACTATACCAGAACGGTTCAGGTACCATGTTTATGATGGATGTGGACAATTTTAAGGAGATCAATGATCACTATGGACATGACATTGGCGACAAAGTGTTGCGGACACTCGGCACAGCGGTCAGCGAGATTTGTCAGAATGAACATTTCTGTGGCAGGCTTGGCGGGGACGAGTTCTGCCTGTTTTTAAAGGGGATCACGGAGGAAGCAGAGATTCAGAAGTACGCGAAAGGAGTTGCGGCGCTGTACAAGGAGAAGATTGCCCTGCTGCCGGAACACGTAAAGTCTTCCATGTCCATCGGTGTGGTGGCTGTTGACATCGGGAAGCACAATACCGCAAGAGATACGTTTGAGCAGGTTTATCGCAGCGCAGACGAAGCCATGTACCGCTCAAAGAGAAACGGAAAGGATACATGGCAGATATGCACTTACCACGGGGAAGCGGAACATGGCGCAGAGACGGTGTGACGCACGGCGCATCAGAGCAGTATTTTTGATCTGCGCAGCAGAAGGAAGCCCAGAATTCCGGTGAGAACATCGGAGACTGCCTGCGCGAGCAGAATTCCCATGTAGCCGAACAGGGAAGAAAAGAGCAGCATACACAACACGAGCAGCACGCCCTGGCGGCTGATGGACATCAGAAAAGCGGGAAGCGCCATGCCGGCTGCCTGGAACAGTGTGGTGAAGACTAAGATCATGCCGATCACAGGGGCGGTAATCATGAGACAGCGGAGCATCAGGGCACCGGAGGCCACGATGACGTCATCCTGCATGAAGATGCGGATGATGGGCGGAGCAAAAATACAGGCGGCGGCTGTGAAAACGAGCGCAATGAGAAGCTGCACGAGCAGATCAAAATGCAGAAATTGTTTCAGGCGTTCGCGGTTGTCTGCACCGTAGCAGTAGCCAAGGAGCGGCTGCGCGCCGAAGGCGAACCCGACCAGAATCAGCATGGTGATCATGTTGACTTTTAAGGCAATGCCAAGAGCGGCAACTTTATCAGAACCGTAAGGTAACAGAAAACGGTTGGTGAGGAGTACCGCAAAGCTCTGCATCAGGTTCGTGATGGAAGCCGGAATTCCGATCAGCAGAATGTCACGGACATGACCGGATGAAATATGCATTTCGCGGCAGGACATCGACAGATGCCCTGCCTTTTTGAATACAACCCACACGAGATAGCAGTCGGCAAGCAGATTGCTCAGGATGGTGGCAAGTGCGGCGCCGCCGGCACCCATATGCAGAGAGAAGATGAAAATGGGATCTAAAAAAATATTAAACACAGCGCCGATGACGGAACCAATCATGGCATCATTTGCCAGACCTTCTGTGCGGAGCAGATTCCCCGGGACAATATTAAAGATAATGGCAGGGCAGCCGAGAACCAGAAAGCGGTAATAGGCGCCGGCATAGGCGATGGTATCGTCCCTGGCACCCAGAAGATGCAGAATGGGTGTCTGAAAAAGCAGCATCAGAACGGCAACAGCAATGCCGAAGAAGATGGAGCCGAGAAGGCAGAAAGCACTGATCCGCCGCGCGGTGTCATAATCTTTTTTCCCGAAAAGTCTTGAGATGGCGGAACTTCCGCCAAGCCCGAAAATATCACCGAATGCAATCATGAGACTGAACACCGGGGCGCAGAGAGAGACGCCGGCGACGAGGCTGGTGTTCTGGGTCTTTGCAATAAACCATGTGTCGACCATATTGTATACAAGGCTGATGACCATGCCGAACACCACAGGCAGAGCCATCTTGAAATAGGCTTTCGGTACGGGCATTGTTTCAAATACATCATTGTTCATCTGAGAGCTCCTCCATTTCCTGTAACAGGATCAATGCTTAAAGTATATCATATTGATAGAAAAAGGTGACGGGAAAATAAAAAACTTCTTGACATTGCCACATTAGTGCGATAAACTACTGACAAATAAATGAGAAATCGTTGAGCAAAAGGAGTACACTGTACGATTCTTCACAGAGAGCCTGGGGCGGTGGGAGCAGGCAGGATAGTATGGATGGAATGGATTTGCGAGAGCAAAGTGAAAGGCGGATAACAGCAGCCGAGTAGCGGAAGCCGTGTCCTCACGTTACAGGGGTACGATATAGAGAACATCTGTATCTGAGAGTCTATACATGATTGGTGGCGGATATTTCCAGTTTGGAGGTATCCGCTTTTTGTATCTTCTGTCAGATGAGTCCGGTGAGGACGGCTGATAAAAAGAGAGAAGCTAAGCATGGCAAGAGAAGAAGGGTGGCACCACGAGACATTCGTCCCTGATCCGGTTTACCGGGTCAGGGATTTTTTTTAATTCATGGGAAATTACGTCCAATGAATTAAAAAGCCCTCCGGTCAGGATTCTTTCTTGATGGGACGCATTTTCTATGAATTAAAAGAAGAAAGAGGAGGATTTATGAAGCGCATCTATAAGGTCTACAAGAAAACAGTCAGCATTGTGAACGAGACGCCGACGGCGATGTACGAGAATCTGGTCGGAAGCAGAAAGGGATTTCTGCTCGAGAGCTATGACAAGAACTATGACCGGTATACGTTTTTGGGGGAACCGGAGGAACTGATCTCCTCGGAGGGGGAGTCGCTTGTCATCACAAAAAAGAGCGGGGAGCGCGAGGTGCGCAGGGGCAATCCGTTAGCGCTGTTAAAAGAATATTATGATGAATTTGAGATTCATAAGGAGAATGATGAACTGAATTTTTCTGGCGGACTGGTGGGCAATGTCGGCTACGATTTTATCCGCTACTCGGAAAAACTGCCGGAGAAGAATCCGGATGAGATCGGGATTGAGACGATTCAGCTGATGTTGATGAAAGCGTTTATCGTGATGGACTATGTGGCGGAGACGCTGACCGCGGTTGTCTTAGAGGAGGAGACGGAGGAAGGAAGAAAGCGTGCCGGCGTGACGGCGGAAGAGCTGATCCGGCGCGCCATGCATCCGGAGCAGATAGAGGGAGGATGTGACAGCAGGTGTGAAGAGAACACCGGGCACGGGATGAAAGAGGCGGCGCAGCCGGAGGGCGGAAAAAGGGACGGCGTCATCCGCAAAAAGTCGGATACGCTTGCCGCTTACAGCGCGAAGGTGGAGAAGATCAGACACTATATCAGAGAAGGACATATCTTTCAGACGGTACTCTCCCAGCGCTGGACGGTGGAGACCGGACGCGACGGTTTTTCTCTCTATAAGGAGCTTCGCGAGTTGAATCCGTCGCCGTATCTTTATTACTTCCAGTTCGGTGATTTTGAGGTGATCGGAAGTTCGCCGGAGATGTTAGTAAAACAGCAGGGCAAGCGTGTGTTTACCTGCCCGATCGCAGGGACCAGACCGAGAGGAAAGACAGTGGAGGAGGATGAAGCACTCCACAGAGAACTTCTGGCAGATGAGAAAGAGCGTGCCGAGCATGTGATGCTGGTGGATCTGGCGCGAAACGATATGGGGCGCATCTCGGAATTCGGAACAGTCAAGGTCACGGATTTTATGAATGTGCGGAATTATTCCCATGTCATGCACATCGTATCCATGGTGGAGGGAAGGAAAAAGGGCAGCTATCATCCGTTTGATCTGCTGGCATCCTTCCTGCCGGCAGGAACGTTAAGCGGTGCACCAAAGATCCGGGCAATGGAGATCATTGAGGAATTGGAGGAGGTACGGCGCGGGCTCTACGGCGGTGCGACCGGTTATGTCGATTTTTCCGGCGATATGGATTTCTGCATCACGATCCGCGCGATGATCAAGAAGGGCAGAGAGGTCTATCTGCAGGCGGGTGCGGGAATCGTCGCGGACTCCGTGCCGGAAAAAGAATATCAGGAATGCTGCAACAAAGTGATGGCGCTTGCAAGAACACTTCTGGAGGAGGAAAACTTATGATTCTTTTGATTGACAACTATGATTCCTTTACCTATAACCTCTATCAATATATCGGAACCTTCACGCCGGACATCCGGGTGGTACGCAACGATGCCATTACGATCGGGGAGATAGAAGATATGCAGCCGGAGCGCATTGTGCTTTCACCGGGACCTAAAAGCCCAAAAGAGGCGGGAATCTGCATGGATGTCGTAAAACATTTCTACAATAAAATACCGATTCTTGGCATCTGTCTCGGACATCAGTGCATCGGTGAGGCGTTCGGAGGAACCGTGAGTTATGCGAAGACGTTATTCCATGGAAAACAGTCCGAAGTCACACACTGCCTGGACGGTGTTTTTACCGGGATCGACACGCCGGTTAAGGTGGCAAGGTATCATTCCCTGGCGGTGCTAAGAGACGATCTGCCGGAGTGCCTGAAAGTCACCGCGCAGACCGCGGACGGCGAGATTATGGCGATGCGGCACAAAGAGTATCCGGTGGTCGGTCTCCAGTTCCACCCCGAGTCCATCTACACGGAACACGGAAAGCGGATGATCGAGAATTTCCTGTCGGGTGTCATTTAAGGGAGGAGCAGCGTATGATACTGGATCAGATTGTGAGCGATAAAAAAAGAAGACTGCCGGAACATAAGAGACGGATACCGGAGCAGGAGATGCGAAAGCTGGCGGAGGCATATGAAGGCAGTCATCATGATTTTAAGGGAGCACTTGAGGGCGATGTCATTTCCATCATCGGAGAGTTCAAAAAGGCGTCCCCTAGTCTTGGAAAAATTAAAAGCAAAATTAACTTGCTGGATAGAATCGAAGAATACAATACTTCCGTGGATGCAATTTCCTGCCTGACGGAGGAGGATCACTTTGACGGCAGCCCGGCGTATCTAAAGCAGATCCGGCAGATGACTGATCTCCCGATCCTGCGCAAAGATTTTATGATTGACCCGTACCAGTTCTATGAGGCGCGTGCAATCGGCGCGGATGCGGTGCTTCTCATCGCGGCAATCTTAGACGACGTGCAGATATATGACTTCTACCAGCTTGCGGGGGAACTGGGGCTGGATGCGCTAGTCGAGGTACACGACGAGGCGGAGATGGAGAGGGCGCTAAAGCTTGATGCAAAGATCATCGGCGTCAATAACCGCAACCTCAAGGATTTTTCCATTGACCTGCAAACAACGGAGCGCTTAAGCCGCATGGTGCCGCAGGAGAAGCTTCTGGTGGCGGAAAGCGGCATTGTATCGGATGAGGATGTGGAGTTCTTAAAAGCATGCGGTGTGAATGCATTTCTGATCGGGAGAGCCTTTATGGAGGCGGAGCACCCGGGAGAGGTGGCAGCGCGCTGGAAGCAGCGGTAGGGAGGATGGACATTGACGAAGATCAAGATCTGCGGCATCACAGGAGAGGATGAGATAGCAGCGCTCAATGAGACAGGTGTGGATTACGCCGGATTCGTGCTGTACGAGAAAAGTAAACGTTATGTCACAGTGCAGAAAGCAAGACAACTATTTGAAAAATTAAATAAAGGCATAAGAAAAGTAGCCGTGACGGTCGCGCCGGAGAGAGCGTTGATCGAGGACATCGGGCGTGCAGGATTTGATCTGCTGCAGGTGCATGGCGTGGATGCCGCAGAGGCGGAGCGGATCGCAGCGCAGACGAAGCTGCCGGTGTGGCTGGCAGTCAACCTCCGTGATCCTGCCGAGGTTCGCCGATGGCGCAGAGAAGAATATCACCGGATTGCCGGGATTGTGCTCGATGCCGGGGAATACGGCAGCGGAAAGACGTTCGGCTGGGAACAGGACGGGCAGGATGAGATGTGCTACGCCGTGCGTGCATTCCGGGAGAAACTGCTGGCAGAGGGGCGTACTTTTGTGCTGGCAGGCGGACTTAACGCAGAGAATGTGGCGGAGGGAATCAGAATCTTTGCCCCCGATGTCGCAGATGTCAGCAGCGGCGTGGAAACGCTGTGCGACGGAACGAGAGCAAAAAGTATAATCAAGATTAAAGAATTTAAAAAATCCGTACAAAAAACAGAAGGCGTCTGAACAGGAAGAAGAAGGCGCGGCGGAACGTGATCAGGAAAGGAAAGACGAGACATGAACAGGAAAGCATATTATGGAGCATTTGGCGGACAGTATGTGGCGGAGTCGCTGATGAATACGTTAGAGAAACTGGATGCGGCATTCGAGGAAGCAATCCGTGATCCGGAATTTCTCGAACAATACCACTACTATCTGATACAGTATGTTGGGAGAGAGACCCCGTTATATTACGCGGAGCGTCTCAGTGAAAAGTACGGCATGAAAATATACTTAAAGCGCGAGGATTTAAATCACACCGGCGCACACAAGATTAACAATGTGATCGGACAGATCCTGCTGGCGAAGCGCATGGGCAAGAAAAAGGTGATCGCAGAGACCGGAGCGGGGCAGCACGGCGTGGCGACGGCGACCGGTGCGGCACTTTTTGATATGGATTGTACGGTCTATATGGGAGCCGAGGATATCAAAAGACAGTCGTTAAACGTGATGCGCATGGAGATGCTCGGCGCGAAGGTTGTCAGTGTCACTTCGGGGAGCAATACACTAAAGGATGCGACCAACGAGGCGATCCGTACCTGGGCAAAGAAGGCGGAGGATACCTTTTACATCATCGGTTCTGCTGTGGGACCGTATCCGTATCCGAAGATGGTGAAAGAGTTTCAGAGCGTCATCAGCCGCGAGGCGAAAAAACAGATCCTTGCGGCGGAGGGAAAGCTTCCGGATGTCGTGATGGCGTGTGTGGGAGGCGGATCGAACTCCATCGGCATGTTTGCGGATTTTATTGAGGAGAAGGGGGTAAAGCTGATTGGCGTGGAGGCAGCCGGAAAGGGAATCGAGACCGGGGAACACGCGTCGGCGATGGCGCTCGGCGAGCCGGGAGTTCTGCACGGCATGCGTTCCTATCTGCTGCAGGATGCGGACGGCAATGTCCAACTTGCGCACTCCATCTCGGCGGGGCTGGATTATCCGGGCGTCGGTCCAGAGCACGCGTACTTAAAGGAGAGCGGCCGTGCGGAATATGTGGCAATCCGGGATGATGAGGCGATGGATGCGCTGATGGAGCTGTGCAGACTGGAGGGAATCATTCCTGCGATCGAGAGCGCCCATGCAGTTGCCTATGCGATGAAGTACGCGAGGGAGCGCAAAGAGGCGGTCGGTGAGAAGCAGGCGGCAAAGGAGACCATGGTCATCTGTCTGTCGGGCCGCGGCGACAAGGATGTCAATACGATCGCAGATTATCTTGCAGGAAAAGGATATTTAAATTGAGCCGGAAAGTTGTCCGGCGAGGGAGGATATGACAGATATGAATCGAATAGAAGCGCGTATGAACGCCTGCAGCAAAAAGCAGGAGAAAGCATTTATTACTTATATTACCGCGGGACTGCCGGATCTGGCAGCCACAAAAGAAATCATCCGGGCGCAGGAGCGCGGCGGCTGCGACGTGATTGAGCTTGGCGTGCCGTTTTCCGATCCGGTGGCGGACGGACCGGTCATCCAGGACGCATCGTACCGTGCAATCTGCGGCGGGGTGAATGTGAAGAAGATTTTTACAATGATGCAGGAACTGCGCACGGAGGGTGTGACGGTCCCGATCATCTTCATGATGTATTACAACACGATCCTGCACTACGGCGTGGAAGCGTTTGTAAAAAGATGCAATGAGGCGGGGGTGGACGGACTGATCGTTCCGGATCTGCCGTTTGAGGAGCAGGAGGAACTTATGGCAGCGCTAGACGCATCGGAGGATACGATCTTAATCCAGCTCGTGTCGCCGGTGTCCGGGGCGCGGATTCCAAAGATTCTCGCCGGAGCGCGGGGGTTCGTCTACTGTGTATCGTCCATGGGTGTCACGGGGCAGGGAGCAGAGTTCCATAAGGAGGTAAGAAGCTATCTTACCTCGGTACGGGAAGCGACGGATCTGCCGGTGATGATGGGCTTTGGCATCCGGACGGCAGCGGATGTCCTGCCGCTTGCGGATCTGATCGACGGGGCGATCGTCGGAAGTTATTTTATCAGGCTGCTGGAGGAGCAGGGCTTTGCGCCGGAGGCGGCGGAGACATACTGCCGGACCTTTAAAAAGGAACTGAACGCATAGAGGGGGAAAAGGGATGAAAGAATATATTGCAAAGGTTGCTGAGGGAAAGAATCTGACTGAGGAAGAAGCAAAAGGGGCGATGGACATCATGTTAAGCGGTGATGCGACGCAGGCGCAGATCGCGGCGTTTCTGGCGCTGGAGCGCGTGAAGGGCGAGACGCTGGATGAACTGGCAGGATTTGCGGTGGTGCTCCGCGACAAGGCTGAGACGATTTCCCCGAAGGTTGATAATTATATCGATCTGGTGGGAACCGGCGGAGACCGCACATTTACCTTTAACGTGTCTACTACGTCGGCGTTTGTGGTGGCTGCGGCGGGACTTCCGGTGGCAAAACACGGAAACCGCTCCATCTCGTCGAAATCGGGCGCCGGGGATGTGTTAGAGGCGCTCGGCGTCAATATCATGGCAGATCCGAAGAAAGTGGAGGAGTGTGTGGAGAAGACCGGAATCGGTTTCATGTTTGCGCAGCTTTTTAATAAGTCCATGCGCTATGTCGGGCAGGCGCGCAGCGAGATGGGAATCCGTACTGTCTTTAATATCTTAGGACCGCTCGCTAATCCGTCCCGCGCAAAAAATATGGTGGTCGGTGTCTACAGTCCGTCACTCACGGAAAAGGTAGCGACGGCGATGAGCAGACTTGGGGTGGAGCGCGCGTATGTAGTCAGCGGTGAGGACAACATGGATGAGATTACGCTTACAGGAGCGACCACGGTATCCGAGATCCGGGATGGAGCGGTGACAACATTTACCATCACACCGGAGCAGTTCGGTATGAAGCGCGTATCGCTGGAGGAGCTGCGTGGCGGAAGCGGCGGGGAAAACGCAAAGATTACGAGAGCCATTCTGGACGGAACGGAGCGCGGCGCCAAGCGTGACATCGTTCTTTTGAACGCAGGTGCAACTCTTTATGTCGGAGGGGTTGCGGAATCTATGGAAGCGGGTGTAAAATTAGCGGCAGAGGCGATCGACAGCGGCGCGGCAGCACGGAAGCTGAAGGAGCTGGTTCGCGTCTCGAATACATAGAGAAAAGGAATCAGAAAGATGATACGGTTTAACAGTGATTACACAGAGGGATGCCATCCGGCGATCTTAGAGAGACTTGCGGCAACCAACATGGAACAGACCCCGGGATACGGGGAGGATGTATATTGTGCGGCAGCTGCGGAGCAGATAAAAGAGGCGTGCGCCGCACCGGAGGCAGCGGTGCATTTTCTGGTGGGAGGAACACAGACGAATGTGACAGTGATTTCGGCTGCATTAAGACACTATCAGGGTGTGATCACTGCGGTGACCGGACACATCAACGTACATGAGACGGGAGCACTGGAGTCCTGCGGACACAAGTGCCTTACGATCGAGACGGCGGACGGCAAACTGACAGCAGAACAGATTGCTGCATATACGGACGCGCATTATGCCGACGCAAGTTTTGAACACACGGTTCAGCCGAAGATGGTCTATATTTCCAATCCGACGGAGATTGGCACGATCTATAAAAAAGCGGAGCTGGAGGCGATCTATGATGTCTGCAAAGAGAGAGGGCTTTATCTGTTTTTAGACGGTGCAAGACTGGGCTACGGTCTTACGTGCCGGGAAAATGATCTGACACTTGCCGATGTGGCAGCACTCACGGATGTCTTCTACATCGGAGGAACCAAGGTCGGAGCGCTCTTTGGCGAGGCGGTTGTAATCACAAACGAGGAATTGAAGCGCGATTTCCGTTACAATATGAAGCAGCGGGGCGGCATGCTGGCAAAAGGCAGACTGCTCGGCATCCAGTTCCTCACGCTATTCGAGGAGAAAAGGTATTTTGAGATCTCGGCGCATGCATCAAGGCTTGCGGAAAAGATCCATGATGAGCTAAAGGACATGGGCGTAAAGTTTTATGTGGACTCGCCGTCGAACCAGCAGTTTGTGATTCTTCCGGATGCGGTGCTTGAAAAGGTAAAAGACAATTTTGCATTTGAATATCAGTCGCGTGTGGACGATGCGCACAGCGCCGTCCGCATCTGTACCTGCTGGGCGACCAAAGAGGAAAACGTGGAGGCGCTTCTTGCTGCACTGAGGGAATTATTACGATAGAACGGAGAGAGAGTATGCAGCAGAAGAAACGTATTTTATTACTGGCAACCGGAGGAACGATTGCGTCCAGAAAGTCGGATAACGGCTTAAAACCGCAGATTACACCGGAGGAGCTGATCGAGTATATTCCGCAGGTAAAAGAGATCTGCGATGTCGAGGCGGTTCAGCTTTTAAATCTGGACAGCACCAACATGGAGCCGTCGCACTGGAAACTCATGGTTCATGCGATTTGGGAGCACTACGACGATTTTGACGGATTCGTGATTGCCCATGGGACAGATACGATGGCGTACACGGCAGCGGCGCTTTCCTATATGGTGCAGAACACGAAAAAGCCGATTGTGATTACCGGTGCGCAGAAGCCGATCGACCTGGAGATCACGGACGCGAAGTCGAACCTGATCGACAGCTTTTTATATGCTGCTGATGACCGCTCACAGGGGGTACAGATTGTGTTTGATGGAAAAGTCATCGCCGGAACCCGCGCCAAGAAGGTGCGGTCCAAGAGCTACAATGCATTTTCCAGTATTGACTATCCGTCGCTCGCCGTGATACAGGACATGAATATTATGCGCTATATCCCCATGCTTCCGTACGAGGAGGAAGTCCGGTTCTATGAGAAGCTGGATGAAAATGTTTTCCTGATGAAGCTGATCCCGGGAATCCGTCCTAAGGTGTTAAAGAGTATTTTTGAAAATTATGACTGTATCATTGTGGAGAGCTTTGGCGTGGGCGGTATACCGCAGTCTATCGCAGAGGAGTTTTACCGGCTGTGTCAGGAGCATCCGGACAAGCTGGTGGTCATGGCGACGCAGGTGGCGCACGAGGGAAGCGATATGACGGTCTACGAGGTCGGCCACAACATGAAAGAATATTGCCGTTTCTTAGAGTCCTACGATATGACGTTAGAGTCCGTGATTGCGAAGGTGATGTGGATGCTTGGCAACTATGATATATCGTCCTGTGATATCGAGGAGGTTTTCTATCACAGTATCAATTACGACCTGATTTTTGGAAAGAACCGGAAATGCAATTAGAGAATTGTCAACCGCGAGACAAAACAGGTTGACAATCGACAAAAAAGTGTTATGATTGTTTTTGCAGACAGAGAGACCCACAGGGGATTTCTACGCGAAAAACAGCAGGAAAGAGCGGTAAAATATGCGATTCCTGCGGAAACGAGGAGAATCATGAAGATTTCAACAAAGACAATTGTAACAGTGGGTATGTTTACGGCAGTGCTCAGCGTGCTGTCCATCCTGACGATTCCGATGCCGACCGGCGTTCCGGTGACGCTTCAGACTTTTGCAATGGCGCTGTGCGGCTATGTGCTCGGCTGGAAAAAGGGAACATCATCCACATTGATCTATATCCTGCTCGGTACAGTAGGCGTTCCGGTGTTTGCGGGAATGACAGGCGGACCGTCCTGGCTTGCCGGCTACAGCGGCGGATTTATCTGGGGATTCATTTTCCTGACAATGCTCTGCGGCGTGGGCATGGCACAGAAGCAGATCTGGCTCCGCGTGCTGTTAGGACTTGCCGGTCTTGCTGTGTGTCATCTGCTCGGTGTCATTCAGTTCGCCATCGTGGCTGCCACACCGTTTCCGGCTGCTTTCGTAGCGGTATCTGTTCCTTACATTGTGAAGGACGTGATCTCCGTTGTGGGCGCGTATCTGGTGGCAATTCCGATCCGCAAGGCGCTTGCAGCAGGAAATATTCTGGAAGAGAAGACAAAAGCGGCAGTTTAGGAGTGTACAGTTGCTATGGCAGACAAATTCAGAGGACATCACATCGTCTGTACTTCGCTCTATGAGGGAAAAGGCTACAGCGGTGCGTTTTGTGAAAATATGACGGCGGTGGTGGAGCGCCTGCGAAAAGATCCGGACGAGGAGCTTTTTCTGGTGGCGGAACCGGATATGATCTGTGCGAACTGTCCGAACCGGACGGAGACGAACGAGTGCGTCCACAACCACAACCGTGTCGTGAACAAAGACCGCCGGGTCATCGAATTCTTCGGACTCGAGGAGAACAGGGTCTATACATACCGCGAGATGTGCAGACACGCACGCGCGGCGATGAACATGGATTTCTTTATGGAGAACTGTGGAAAATGCGACTGGCGCAAGCAGGGGCTCTGCAAGTACGAAGATCTGCTCGCACAGCTCGACCGCTGTATCGAGAAAGAATAGGAGATAGAAAAGCGCTGCCACACGAGGCGCTGATTAGCATGAGTGACAGGATAGGAGATTAGAGGGCACAAAGTTTCGAATGTATCTGCCAAGGCAGATCTTTGAAGTAAAATCTGAGTATTTCTTCCATGCCGCGTCTGACATCCTATTCTGTGTCTTTGCCGCGTCTGGGCAATCCACAGAGTGTGTCCGACAAGCCGCAGACAATGGGCGGGCGTTCTAGCGCCCCTAATCGAATTGCTTCACAGACAATATAAAACCGCGCGAACCGAAACTCGCTGCCATCTGCCATTAAAA
>ERZ1034976.1462-NODE-1462-length-18101-cov-4.771528_pt1 | contig 18101 bp, 20 predicted proteins | sample MGYA00520623_ERZ1034976 | MGnify/ENA primary metagenome ERZ1034976 (study PRJEB33766, sample SAMN09781774) | gut metagenome | biome: gut microbiome | host: Homo sapiens | place: Madagascar | study: EMG produced TPA metagenomics assembly of the PRJNA485056 data... | reverse complement strand
GGTTGTATGTGCCAATCCGATATAATAGAAAAAATATTGTAAAATCGTCTGAAAAAGGCTGATGATGCCAATTTTCGGAATGGTTTCTTTCTGCGGGATCAATGCTTGCTTTGCAACGATACTACCGCCAACCAGTGCCATGATTCCGGCAATTGCAAAGCGGATTCCAGCAAACACCATCTGTGCTGCCCAATCCGCCGATGCAATCTGAAACAGTTCGTATCCAATTTTGACCCCAGCAAAAGCACTCCCCCAGAGTGCAGAGCATAGAAAGGCAATGCCAGCAACCACCCACGTTTTTTGTAAAAATGACTTTTGCATATGTTCCTCCTGTAAAATAAAATTTCTTTTATTTTACCACGATTTTCATTCAAAAGTCAAGAAATGTCACGATTGATAGAAACTTTGCATTTTTTGCAGTTCTTCTCGCATTTCATCCACCAAGCTTTGTGGAGAAAGCACTTTCACCCAAGCCCCTTGCGATAACAGATACATGATAATTCCCCTTCCGTGATTCACCTCTGCTTCAATGATGCTTTCTTTTCCGTTCTTCTCTACTACTTTTGCAGTCGGCAAACGGTCTAAGATTGCTTGCACGGAAAGCCCAGAAAACGAAAACCGGATTTTTTCTGTCTTACCAGGAAACATAAACTGATTCTTTTCTCGTAAGTCACCCTCATCAAAATCATATTCTCGTTTTAAAGAGAACCGTTCCCGATGCGTTACAATGGACACGATCCGATCTACTCGAAAATATTTTGCACGACAAGTTTCATCATCTGCATCATAGGCAATCAAATAAAAATAATATTCACTGAACAAAATGGATGCAGGACGGATTTTCCGTTTTACCTGCTCCCGGTTCATTTTGTAATAAGTGATAGTCAAAATCTGCTTATCTTCAATTGCCTGAATCAGTTTCCAAAGATAGTCTATGACCATATTACAATCCGACTTAATTTCATGATAATGATAGAGTTCTTTCCGAATGAGATTTTCAAATTGTTCCCGGTCTTTTGGCGTAGTCATTCGCTTTAATTTTGCAATGAGATTCAATAAATCCTCTTTTTGAAAGCAACGACAGCCTAAAACCACTTTCACAAGAGCGAATAACTCCTTGTTTTCCAAAAAATCATCGGCGTGCAGATAATATGCTTTCTCTTTGTGAGAATATAGCAACTCTGCATTCTGCATCAATTCTCGATTTTCGGACAAAAATTGCTGAATTTCATTGATGTATCTGCCAATGGTCTTTGTAGAAACTTGATATTCCTCAGCAATCTTTTTTACTGAGATCCATTCTCCTCTCAGTGCTCGATAAAAAATTTCTAACGTACAACAATTTTTCGCTGATTCCATTTTCGTATCTCCTATTACCTTTTTTCTGTCTGGTAGATGTTTTTTGTAACTCTATTATAGCACATTTGACAGACAACCATCTGTCTGTTTAAAAATAATTTACAGATTCCAGTACCATCAAAGTCCGTATTCGTTCTACATATAACTGCTGAATCGCTGGATCAGCACCAAGCCCCTGTAAAATTGCTTCTGTCTGATAACCACAGCGTTTTAAAACCTGCTCCCACGAATTTGGATTTTCTGTTCCAATCATCTCCGTTTGTGCATGCCATCCAGCAACAAGCATCAATGGAACAAGGACTACTTTTTGATAATTTGTATGTCGTATTTCTCTTAGAGCCGCATCAAAAGATGGTTCACCTTTCAATGTTGCAAGGAATACATTGGAATATCCCTGTTGTTGAATCCAGTCTTTTAATATCTGATAAATCGGATGTGACCCATGTCCCATCCAAAGATAGGCAACATCAAAGCAAGAACAAATATGCTGAATTGCATTCCAGAAAGCTGAAATTGCTTCTTGGTTTTCTAATAAGGGCTTCCCTACCTTAAAAATAGAAAACATTTTCTGAAATGGTTGCACATCTACAGAGAGCTGTGCATTTATTTTTCCAGTTGTCAAATAAAGTGGCTGACAATAAACATTTTGATAACCAGCTTTTTGTAGATACTCCAATACTTCTATAACAGAATGTACCGTTTCTCCCTGCTCTTTTCGTTTCTGAAGAATCACACGGCTAGAATATGCCGGATAAACATCACAATTCGGAAAAGCAGCTTGAATCTGTTTCTCAATAGCAACAATCGTTTTCTCTTCTTCTTTCCTCTCACGTGTTCCAACACTCACAACAACAATTGCAGTTTGACATGGGTTCTTGATATAATTCAAGTAGGCAGCTGTTCCCCGCTCTCGATAACAAGTTAATGCTTCCGGAGTAGATAGACTGGATAACAGTTGTTTTCGCTTTCCAGCGTCAAAAATCCATGCTTTCCACTCTTCTCTTATCTGTGCCTGTAACGAACAAAGCGGTTCATAAGTAGAAAGAATTGGCGTTACTTCCTTACAGATCGCCGCTGCTAAAGAAGGACTACATCCATTTGTACTAATCGCCGCTGTCAGATTCCCAGTTGCTATATGAGCTGGTACAGAAAAATCAGTTGTAATCCCATCTGTAACCGATGAAACTAAGATTCCTTGTTCTTGTGCTTCTCGTACAATCGTTTGATTCAACTGGATGTCATTCGTCGCTGCAAAGACCAGCTTCATATCTTTTAGAAAACTGGTCGCATAGACAGCCTGTAGATATTGCAATGGTTGATGCTGTAATGAAAACGGAATGGGTTCTGGTGCTAATACAGTTACATTGGCTTCCTGCTCTAACAGTGAAAAAATCCGCCGCTGTGCAACTGTCCCTGCTCCAACAACCAAACATGAAACTTGTTTCAAATGTAGGAAAACCGGATACATAAAAAAACCTCCTTCTAAAAATGCCGCCAGATGATTCCCCTGACGGCATTTTCTTTCATACAAAAATTTTCTTATTCGCAATCTTGCAGCATACAAGCAGCAATTCCTTCCGCAGTTGCTTCTTTTGCGGTTGCAAATACAGGAATTCCAAGTGCTTCTGCCGTTTTTGTTGTAACAGCACCGATCGAAATCACTTTTACAGTATCCGGTAAGTTCGTTCCATATATCTGTATGAAGGCTTGTACCGCAGAGAAACTGGAAAATATCAGATAATCCGCTTCCGGCAAATGCTGTTTCAATAGTGTTTCCTTTTGCAACAGTGGCTTTGTTTCATACAGGGAAATACTGTCTACCGATTTCTTCGCAGCTTTCAGCATATCTGGCAATACAGTAGAACCATTCTTAGAACGAATCAATAAAACACGGTCATGCGGCTCTAGTTGTGGAATCAAGGCTTCTGCTAGATAGCGACTTTCAAACCGATGTGGTACACAGTCTACAAAAATGCCCTTTGCCGCCAATTCGCACGCTGTTCCGTTTCCAATTGCTGCAAATCGCAAATGCAACAACATTCGCAAATCAATGTCATGCTGTTGCAAACTGTCAAAAAAGATATGCACACTATTCGTACTGGAAAACACGATCCAAGTATAAGCGCCCCAATCAACTGCCTTCAGCGGAGCATCTGCAATTGGGACAGTATCAATCAAGCTGATTTCCATTGTTTCTGCACCATATCGCTGAAAATGTTCCGAAAGATGTCGGCTATGCGGTGGCGTTCCAGTAATAAGAATCCGTTTGCCGAACAATTTTCCTTGCTCAAACCATTGCAGCTGTTCTCTCAGTGTAACGACTTTTCCAACCACAATCGTTGCTGGAGCTTGGATATGCTGTTGTGCAACAAGGTCTGAAATAGTAGAAAGTGTTCCTGTTACGGTTCTCTGTCTAGCAGTTGTTCCCTCTTGAATAACAGCAACTGGCATATCTGCGGACATTCCATTTTGCATTAATGCTGTTGTGATATGCGACAGATTCGCTAATCCCATCAAGAATACCAGTGTTCCATCTAATTTTGCCAATTCTGCATAATCTGGCTCTTGTTTCGGGTCTGCTTGCGTATGTCCCGTAATAACATGAAACGAAGAGGCATAATCCCGATGTGTAACCGGGATTCCAGCATAAGCAGGAACGCCATAGGATGCAGAAACACCCGGCACAATGACAAACGGAACACTTGCAGCAGATAAAGCCTGTGCTTCTTCTCCCCCTCTGCCGAAGACAAATGGATCACCGCCCTTTAAGCGAACAACCTGCTTACCTTGTTTTGCTGCATCCACCAACAGTTGATTGATTTCTGCTTGTGGAAGGCTGTGGTTTCCTGCTCGCTTTCCAACGAAATAAAGTTCACAATCCGGACGAACATGATTGAGAATCGAAATCGATGCCAATGCATCATAAACAACCAAATCTGCAAGCTGTAAGCATTGCTGTCCTTTTTGTGTAAGCAGTGCCGGATCGCCTGAACCTGCTCCAACGAGATAGACCATTCCTTTTTTCATAGGAACTCCTCCTTTATTTTTGGATTTTCTGCACGGCTTGGATGATTGTCAATGCTGTTATTTATGAGAAATCATCTGAAAAAATGATTCTGCATCAGAAAGTGTTTTTGCAATATCTGCTTCTGTATGTGCAGCAGATAGAAAAATCGCTTCAAACTGGCTGGGAGCAAAATAATTGCCACGTTCCAGCATAAAATGAAAATACTGGCGGAACAATTCTGTATCTGCCGTCTTTGCAAGTTCATAGTTGGTAACAGTCTGCTCAGTGAAATACAGGCAAGAAAGAGAACCAACCCCAGTAACCGTACATGGCATATGATAACGGTCAATCAACTGTTTCAGCCCATTTCGCAGCTGTTCTGCCCGTTCTGTAAGGTATGGGTATACTTCCGGATGCTGCTTCAAATACCGCAGCTGTGCCAATCCTGCACGCATAGCAACGGGATTTCCACTCAATGTACCAGCCTGATAAACAGACCCCAACGGAGAAACTAACTGCATAATGTCTTTTCTTCCGCCATATGCTCCAACCGGCATGCCTGCTCCAATGATTTTTCCATACGTCACCAAATCCGGCTGAACATGATAAAATCCAACTGCACCATCTATTTGCAGTCGAAATCCAGTGATGATTTCATCAAAAATCAGCAATGTTCCATACTGATTGCACAGTGTCCGCAACTGCTGCAAAAAGCCTTCCTTTGGAGGAACGACCCCCATATTTGCTGCAACTGGCTCTACAATCACGCAGGCAATTTCGTTCGGATATTGTTCTAATAACGCTTTTACGCTCTCTGCATCATTATAGACAGCAGTCAATGTATCTTTTGTACATCCACTTGGAACACCGCTGGAATCAGGAATGCCTGCTGTCATGACACCAGAGCCAGCCTTCACCAACATTGCATCTGCATGGCCATGGTAACAACCAGCAAACTTGATGATTTTATCTCTGCCTGTAAAGCCTCTTGCAGCCCGTACAGCACTCATAACCGCTTCTGTTCCGGAATTGACCATCCGAATCATTTCTACACAGGGAACAATTTCAGAAATCAGTTCTGCCATTTCAACTTCTAAGGCAGTTGCTGTTCCGTAACTTAATCCATACTGCATTTGTTCTTGCACAGCCTGTAACACAAAATCCGGATTATGTCCTAAAATCATCGGCCCCCAAGAACCAATATAGTCCAGATACTCGTTACCATCTAAATCATAGAGATGATTACCCTTTGCTTTACAAATGAATCTCGGTGCACCGCCAACAGATGGAAATGCACGCACGGGAGAATTAACGCCGCCCGGCATCTTCTCTTTTGCCCGCTGAAACCCTAATTCTGATTGTGTTGTCTGCATTATCCAATTCTCCCCTCTTTGATGAATTGTGCTAGTTCTTTTGCAAAGTATGTGATTAACAAATCTGCACCAGCACGATACATACAAACCGCTGATTCACACACCAACGCAGCTTCATCTACATAACCTGCCATCGCAGCTGCTTTTATCATTGCATATTCGCCACTCACGCTATAAGTGGCAATTGGATATGGAAACCGTTCTTTTAACGCATACAGCACATCCAAATATGCCATGCCAGGCTTTACCATCAAGATATCTGCACCTTCTTGAATGTCCAGTTCTGCTTCTCGAATGGCTTCTTGTAGGTTATGCGGATCCATCTGATAGCCTTTTCTATCGCCAAATGCCGGAGCAGAACCGGCTGCATCTCGAAATGGCCCATAAAATGCCGAGGCATATTTCACAGAATACGACATAATTGGTGTGTTGCTAAATCCATTTTCGTCTAAAATTGCACGAATTTTTCCAACTCTGCCATCCATCATATCGGACGGTGCAACCATATCTGCACCAGCTTGCACATGAGAGAGTGCCGTTTTCGCAAGAACTTCTAACGTCTGGTCATTGTCGACAGAATGCCCACACAAAATTCCGCAATGTCCATGTGAAGTATATTCACACATACAAACATCCGTGATGACATAGAGTTGTGGAAACTGCTGTTTGATGTGGCGAATCGCCTGTTGCACAATACCATCTTCTGCCCAAGCACTGCTACCAATTTCATCTTTTTTTTTCGGAATGCCAAAGAGCAGAACACTTTTCACGCCTGCATCTGTCAATTCCTGCAAGATTTCATCCATCCGGTCAATGCTCCAACGATACTGCCCCGTCATGGTTGCAATCTCTTCTTTGATATTCGTTCCTTCTATGACAAACATCGGATAAATCAAGGTATCCGCAGAAATTCTGGTTTCCCGTACCATGCTGCGTAATACAGAACCATTTCTCAACCGTCTTGGTCGTTGAATCAAATTCATAACATCGCTTCCTTTTTTTCTTGTACTTGCTGTTTCAATTGTTCTGCAAAAGTGTTTGCTAAAGATTCTGCCTGTGTAACAGAACCTGTCAAGGTGCTTTTTATACCAATGCCATCTTCTGCATAGAATCCATAGAGCGTTACGTGCTCCCCTTGCAAATCTGCATATACACCAATCGGAGCGGTGCAATCCCCGTTTAATGCTTTGGAAACGGCTCGCTCTATTTTCGCACAAAATGCTGCCTGTGGGTCGTTAAGGCGTTGTAGCAAGTCTGTATATTCACCTGCTCGTCCTTGTACTGCAAGGATGCCCTGCCCAGCTGCCGGAACGATTTCTGCTGGGGAAAATCGTCTTGTGATTCGGCATTCCAACCCCAGACGCTGTAATCCGGCTTCTGCCAAAATCAACGCTCCATATTCTCCACGGTCTAATTTTTCTAATCGTGTCAAAACATTCCCACGAATCGGATGGACGGTACAATCTGGGTATTGCATTTGAAATTGTAAGGTTCTACGGCTGCTGGCAGAGCCAACTGGTAATGACTGATCCCAATCTGCAAAAGATTGCTGTTTTGGAAGTACTATTGCATCACAAGCAGGTGCTCGTCTTGGATAAGCCCCAATCGGGAGAGCAGGATTTTCTAGAACAGGGACATCTTTTAGGCTATGCACGCAAAGGTCTACTTCGTTTGCAAGCAAAGCGGCATCCAGTTCTTTTAAAAATAGCCCTTTTCCTCCAATTTGATCCAATGTTTTATGAAGGATCTTGTCCCCAGTTGTCTGCATGGTCACCAATTCCAATTGTATTTCTGGGGCAATTTGATGAATCTGCTGCATTACCCATTCACTTTGTATCACTGCCAATCGGCTGGCACGGCTTCCAATTCGGATTCGCTGTAGTTTCATACGGTTACCCCCTTTTGTGGTAGTCTGGAATGGGATGCAATCTTTTGGCAGCAGTGTTCCACCTGCTCCGGTGTAATCCATTCCCGCATGTTTCCCATAATCAAATCAATGGTACGTTCTGCGGCTGCCTGTATTACTTTATCGGCATCTGGCTGTGTTCGAACAGCATCCATGGTTGTACTTCTCAATAAATTTGCAACAACCATCTCTTTCAATGCTGCAATGTGCGGAATAGCAGCACGATATTGCTGCCAGGCTTGAAAGTCCGTTGTATATTTTTCTGCAACCTCCTGCAAAGCAGCCTGCATATTCTGATGTTGTTCTGCTGCATCAGAAAAATCATCTAAATCCAGACAATGCACAGATGAAATTTCCTTACAAGTCAACTCAATATCTCTTGGCAAAGCAAGATCAACCAAATAACTCGGTTTTTTGTCGATGCTTTGCAACTGCTCTGCCGTGATTGTATAATGTGGGCTTCTAGTTGCACTGATTACCAAGTCCGATTGTGCTACATACTGCATTCGTTTTTCGTAGGGAACTGGGATTGCTCCAAATGGAACAATACTGCTGCTATTGTGATGTGCCCGAAGGGTAATATATACCGTACAACCTCGTTTCATCAGCTGTTGTGCTGCCAGTTGTCCCATGTTTCCATTTCCAATCACCAGACCCGTCTTGTTGGACAGAGAAAATCCTTGCTGTTCAATCGTTTCAATGGCTTTTTCTGCAAGCGAAACGGGAATTTCTGCATCGGAAATGTGTGTCAATGCGTATTTTCCAGCAGAAACAGCTGTTCGGAAAAGCGTATCTAAAATGGCATCTGTTGTTTGCAGCTGCCTTGCCTGTCTCACTGCCTGTTGTACTTGCGTGACAATCTGCTCTTCATGTAACACCTGGGAATGCAGTCCACAGGCGACTTCAATCAGATGTCGAGCAGCAGCTATACCGGATTTTTCATAAAAAGGAACAGATTCTATGGAAGGATGTGTTTCCTTTGCAAATTGCAGCAGCCATTGCGATGGTTGACAGGGAACATCACTGGAAAGATAGAGCTCCGTTCGATTGCAGGTATTCAGCAACACGACCCCCTGAACAGAATCTTTTAACGTGTTCAGAATGGTTTCCTGTTGTTCTTTGGAAAAAGAAAACGGTTCTCGTTGTTCCATTGATGCGGTATGATAATCCAGACCAGCCATTTGCAAATACATGATTGTCAGTTCCTCTCCTTCCATTGCAGTTGCAACGGATTTTTACGGAAAACCTCGCAGAGAAATGGTTCACAGTGCGGAATTTTCCAGTCAAAATATGATTTTTGATGCATCTCACAGGCAGAAAATACTGCCATCATCGTTCCGCCATGTGCAACAATTGCAATTCGGTCAGATTTACAGGTCTGTACAATCTCAGAAACTGCTGCACAGGAACGGGTCAGAAATTGTTCTCGGGATTCTCCGTCCGGAAATGGCAGTGTTCCACCACTGTCAATCCATGCTTGATATTCGGGACAGTTGGAAAGTTCCCGATAATTCTTCCCTTCAAACATTCCAAAGTTGCATTCCCGTAAATCTGGATGAATTTGCTGCTTCAGATTGGGAAATAAGATGGATGCTGTTTCTCGGCAACGTCGCATCGGGCTGACAAATACCTGCTCCGGCAATGAGAATGATCCCTGTTTTACCTGTTGCTTTGCAAAAGCAATTCCCTCTTGGCAAAGTGGTTCATCTGTTTTGCAGCCCAGATAACGATGTTCAAAGTTTCCAGCGGTCATGCTGTGCCGAAAAAAGAGAATTTGCATCTTGAACACCTCTTTTTTATAAAAAGAAAAACACCCAATTCCTATCAAAATGAGGTAAATTGACGACTCGGATGTTTCAGATATTTTTGATTGATAGGGTGGATGTGCAATTTTTTTTATTTTACCACATCTGAAAGCATTTGTAAAGAAACAAAGCTTGTTTTTTTCATTTCCATTGCTTTTCCGGATTTTTTGCTAAAATTCAATTCCTTTTCGAGCTGCAATGTGTTTTTCGTAAGGATGCCGAATATTTTTCATTTCTGTAATATAGTCCGCAATGGCGAGTAATTTTTCATCTGGATTTCTGCCCGTAATGACCACTTCCAGTTCTTTTGGCAGCTGTTCCATGCCGCTCAAAACCATTTCCAATGGCAAAAATCCCGTCGAAATACAAGACAACAATTCGTCTAAAATCAGCATTTGGTAAGTCGTTTGGTTTACCTGCTCTAATAGTGATTGCCACTGTTTTTGATAACCAATAGCAGCTTCTGCCTTTTCTTCTGGGGTCATCCGAAAAGAAAATTGATGAATCGAATAGCCAGAGAGTACCGTAATGCCTTGGATTTGCTGCAAGGCAATGCGTTCGCTAGATGTTTCCGGTTTCATGAACTGATAGAACAGAACCGTTCCGCCTGCTCCGGCACAGCGAACCGCTAACCCCACTGCAGCCGTTGTTTTTCCCTTTCCATCTCCGCAATAGATATGAATCATAATCCGTTCTCCTCTGTTACCGTTGAATCAATTGATAGAGCAAAGCGTTGCAAATGGCTGCTGCAACATTACTGCCACCTTTATTTCCCTTTGCAACAATATACGGGGTTGTCCCAGCTAAAATCAATTCTTTTGCTTCGATGACGTTGACAAATCCAACCGGAACGCCAATGATCAGCTTTGGTTGAATCTTCTGTTCTGCGATCAGTTCCGACAGGCGAATCAGTGCAGTTGGTGCATTTCCAATGGCAAAGATGCAATCTTTTGACAGGGAGCAGGCTTTTTCCATGGAAACCATCGCTCTGGTAACACCTTTTTGCTTTGCAATCGCTGCTACTTCTTCATCTGCCATGAAACAATGTGCAGTTCCGCCCAGCTTTTGTAATGCACGTTTATTGATACCAGAAAGTGCCATGTTGGTATCTGTAACAATGTCAGCCCCTTGCTGTAAAGCTTCCAATGCTGTAGAAACAGCCGTTTCAGAGAAAACCAGATTCTGAATATAGTCAAAATCCGCTGTCGTATGAATCACACGCTTTAAAATGCTGCGTTCTGCATCTGGAAGTGTCACGCCTTGCAAATGTTCTTCAATGATGGAAAAACTTTTTTTCTCGATTTCCATCGGCTGTTCCAGTATGATTTTTTTCTCCATATGCACTTCTCCTTATAGTGGCTGATAGGGCGTTACTTGTGCCTGTTGAAAGCTTGCTGCTTCTGTATAGGCAGCCAGTGCAAAATCAAATAGCTTTGCACCGATTACCGCACCTGTTCCTTCCCCTAAGCACATCCCACATTCCAAATAAGCAGGCAACTGCAATGCTTCTAAAGCAAGCTTTCCTGCTGGTTCTGCGGAACAATGCGATGCATAGAGAAATGGTTTGCAAGCTGGTGCATAACGAACCGCACAATTTGCAGCCACAGCAGAAATGAAGCCGTCTATTAAAACCGGAACACGATAAATTGCACCGCCTAAAAACGCTCCCATCATTCCACAGATATCCAATCCACCAACTTTGGAAAGCACATCAATCACATCTGCTGGATTGGGTTGATATTTTTGAATCGCAGCTTGAATCACCTGTATTTTTCGCTGAATGCCTGCTTTTGAAAGCCCAGCCCCTTTTCCTGTTACCAGTTCCGGTGCTATTTGCGACAATACAGAAAATACTGCACTGGACGTGGTTGTGTTACCGATGCCCATTTCTCCGGTGATGATTAAATTATAACCCTGCTCCTGCTTTTCTTTTACCAATTGGATACCAGTTAAAATTGCCTGTTCCGCTTCTGTTCGAGTCATTGCCGGTTCTTTTGCAAAATTTTTTGTTCCATAGGCGATTTTTCGATTTGCAATGCCCTTGCAGGTCATATCTCTTGCAATTCCAATATCAATCGGCATGACATCCGCCTGACAAACTTGTGCCAAGGAATTGACTGTGGCAATGCCTTTCGTGAAATTTTCCGTTACAGTTGCGGTGACTTCCTGCCCCGTCTGTGTAACGCCTTCTTCTACAATGCCATTATCTGCACAAAAAATCAAAATGACTTTTTTTCTCTGTTCTAACTGTGCAGAACGATGGATACCAGCTAGCTGTACAATCATATCTTCTAATCGTCCAAGGCTATGCAGCGGCTTTGCGAGCTGATTCCAATGCTGTTGAGCTGCCTGCATTGCTGTTTCATCCAATGGCTGTATTTGCATACAACATTCGGAAAGTGTCATTTTGATTCCTCCTCTTTCTTTTGATAAAGTGCTGCAACTTCCTGCAACTGTTCTTGAAACTGTTTTCGTAGTGATTCCGGAGAAATTAGTTCCACATAACTGCCATATCGCATCAGCCAACGGAAAAAACTATCACTAATTCCAACTGTTACCCGAATAACGGTTTCTTCTGACGTTGTTTCGCAGGGGATGATATGCAGATACGAGCCGAATTTTTCTTTCATCTCTCCAGTTAAAAAAGATTTGATGCGGAGTGTGACAGTTTCATAATATTTTGGGTCGAAGATGTCTAAAATCGCCCCCTTTGGTTTCGGCAGCTTTGGCATTTCAAATACGGTTTCTCCCGGCTGAATTTGTTTCATGCGGTCAATTCGATAAGTACGAGGTTCTTTTGTTTCTGCATGGATGCATTTTAAATAGAATCGGTCTTCAAAAAATACAACCTGACAGGGAATCATATTTCGTTTCTTATAGTAATACTTCATCCCGTCTTTTTCTTGTTTGCCATATTCAAAGTCGATTTTTTGACGATTTGCAATAATTAAGTGAATCTGCTCTAAGTTTTCGAGCAGGTTTAAACCCGGCGGCGTTAAATCATTGGTCTGAATCCGGCTGATGAGCTTTCGGACATCCGATTCCGAACAGAGCCGTTCAAACTTCTTGATGAGGTGCTGCTTTTGGTCAACAGAAAGATATTTGTTGATAGAAACAGAGTCCACCAAAAACCGAATCTCATTGAAAGTGAAGCCCTCTGTTTCCATTTGATAGAGATAGGTATTATGTGCCCCTCTTTGGATAGTAATTGGATAACCCATTGTGGTTAGTCGCTCAATATCTCTGCGAATGGTCAAGGGAGAAACAGATTGCATATTATAATTGCGGTCTAAGTGGGATTGAATTTGTTTGATGCTAATGGTTCGGGTTTCATCGGTATTTCTGCGAAGATATTCTAAGATATGAATGATGCGTTCATGTTCCATGGCTTATTCCCCTTTTGCAATCTCAGACACGCTGCAAACCGTCAATATAGAATCCTGCACGGTAAATCGAATCTCCAAATCTGCAAAATAAAATCCATACACACGCTCTGGGTCATGCTGATAAGACGGACGAGGGTCTTGCGATAAGATTTCACAGATGGCAGTCTGAAGCGATGGTGGAATTTTCGACAGCCATTTTTCCGGGAAAACAACCTCCAATGCATAATCTGCAACCTGCACGGCAAATCCGCCGGTTGCCTCTGGATGGCTGTCGATATGCGGTAAATAGGGCTTGATGTCATAGATGGGCGTTCCGTTCATCAAATCCGCTCCATTGACATAGAGAATCGGGGCGTTTGGTTCGTCCCAAGAAATTTGCTTCAGTGTTACCACAGAAAGCCCGATGAGATTGGGGCGAAACGGCGAACGAGTTGCAAAAACGCCCATTCTCTGATTTCCGCCCAGCCGAGGCGGTCGAACCGTTGGCGACCACGTTTTTCGGATTGCATCGGAGAACTCCCAAATCAGCCACAGATGAGAATAGGCATCCAGCCCCCGAAAGGCATCTGGATTGCGGTATTCCGGTTCAAAGATAATCTTAGACGGAAACGAAGAAACCAGACCGCTTTGTCTTGGAATGCCAAATTTTGTTTGAAATGCGTTTTCAATATGTGCAATCGGATGCAACGGTTTCACAACCTTTCTGTGATTGGTATGATTCTTATTATAGCATATTTCACAGGAAATCGTCAAGTTGTATTCTTATGATATAAAAAAGTACCCCCTGCCATTGTGCACAATTGCACAAGTCCAGTAAAAACGGACAATAGAAAAAAGAGCCCTCCTATGGTATAATAGAAATACCAAAGGAGGGCAATTCTATGCCAAGAGAATATAGCCATATAGAAGGATATACGCACAGAGAAATAGGAGAGAAATTCGGTCTGACCAAGAAACAGATAAAAGGATTTTTCAGCAGATATCATCGTAAACAAGTTAAAATAGCTGCAGGAGTTACATTGAGAAAGAAAGGCAGACCACCAAAGGATTATGTTGTCAGTGAGCAGGATAAGATAGCAGAATTGAAATATATTCTTGCCCGAAAGGAAGCAAAGATCAAGTTACTGGAGATGGAAAATGAATTGATGCGGGATTTTCTCTCGCGAACAGAAAGGAAGTGAGAACTTCAGTAAAATACTGTGTGATCTACCGACACAGGGAAAAGTATACCATAAGCGAAATGTGCAGGTTCTTCCGTGTCTCAAGAAGCGGATATTATGATTTTGTAAAACGAATGGATATATCTGCAAAAGATCTCCCGCTTGCAGAGAAGATAAGAGAATGTCAGGAAGAATGCGGAAAGACCTACGGTTATCGCAGAGTTCATCTATGGTTGGAACGTAAAAACATACATCATAACCCAAAAACAGTGCTTCGGGTTATGCAGAAATACAATCTGTTATCGGTTGTAAGAAGGAAAAAATATCATTATTACAGTCAGGCTTTGCACAAATATCCTAATCTTATGAATAGAGATTTCTCTGCTGAGCGTCCAAATCAAAAGTGGGTCACAGATATTTCGTATATACATACACGGGAAGGTGTATTGTATCTTTCCATAATCAGAGATCTGTTTGACAACAGCATTGTTTCCTATAAAACAAGTACGACACAAAATGTACAGTTGGTTTTGGAGACGATAAAGGCTGCCAAAAGAAAGGAAAAGGTCACCGGAGAGTTACAGCTCCATAGTGACCAGGGCTTTCAATCCACTTCAAAACAGTATTTTAACCTAACGCAATCATACAACATTTTGCAGTCAATGTCAAGACATGGAAATCCTTATGATAACGCTTTGGCAGAAAACTTCTTTTCTATCCTTAAAACTGAGTGTATCTATCGGGTGAAACTGAAAACTTATGATGAGGCTCGCATACTCATAAGTCAATACATTGATTTCTATAATAACCAACGCATTCAGCTCAAAACAAAACTGACTCCGTCCGAAAAACGAAGTCAGTATATTGCTTAATGATTAATTTTTGCCATAGGTGGGTGTTTTTGTGCTGTCCGTACAATTTGGAGCGGTGCACATAACAGAGAGTACTTTTTCTTAGAGATCCAGTTCATGTTGCATTCCAATTCTTGAAAACAAATGAAACACACCGGATAATATTGCAAAAATTCCTAATAGATATTGCAGCCACTGTGCACGTCCAGAAAAATCCATAAATGGATTGTACCAATCTAAAATCTTCATTGTTAAAAATGACAAGCCCAATACAATCAATCCATTATCTAAAATCCGTTCTATTCCTTGCATAATTCTTTTCATTGTATCCCCTCCGTCAATAGAATTCCATCTGGAACAGAATGTTCCGATTTGTATGGATGATTGACAACTGTTCCAGTATACGTCATAAAAGAACAATGTCCACCATCCAGATTATATGCCACTTTGCAACCCAGTTGTTCCAATAACTGAGAAAGTTCTTCCAAAAACATTCCACGGGAATAGTCTTTTTGTCTGCCATCTACAATGACAAAACAATAATGTCCCGGTTCATAGTATCCGATGGCAGTTCTGGGGTGCGATTCCAGAATGTAACACCATGTTAAGAAATCTATCTTTGCTTTCCTATTTTCGTCTAATAGGCTTGGCCCAAAAATCCAGCTTTGATATGCACCGGTTTGTATGAGCGTTTGTGTGTTCAATTCTTCCGGCTGATAAATTTTCATCGTGCCATCCCAATTCAACACGCAGGTTTCTATATTGGTTGCGGCATCTCGGTAAATACAACCATTCCGAATAATTGTTCCGTTGTCCTTATGTTGATTGTTGTTATAGGAATCGCCATTGATAGAAAGAATAGCATCATTCCTCTTGGACAAATCAGTCAGCTTTTCCTGATAACCAACGCCATAGGTATCTTTTGCAAATGCTGCTTGCAGACAGGTAATATCTCCTACATAAATATCTGCCAGCGTATAGGTGATTTTTGTACCATATTTCAAATGTTTTCCCTGTGTAGAGGAATCTACTTTTCCACTATCAAAAGTGTGATGCGAAATTGTAATAGAAAGATTGGAACTGCGGTAAGTGGTTGCAGTTTGTATGACTGTATCAGAAAATTTGTCCGAGAACTTTTTCTTCCAGTTTATTTGGGATGGAATGTAATCTGTATGCTGTAGAGAATCATCTCCTTGTATTCCGTCTTCCAGCGTGATTAATGGGAATGCAGTTGCTGGGATGCCTTTCTGTGGATGAAGATAACAAATATACCAGATTCCCAACAATAGCATTGCTGCTGTCAGAATATCAATTCCCATTAAAATCCAACGACTTCGCATGGTGAATGCCTCTTTTCGATTTATAATTCCCTTTGATGGTGAGAAATTGGAAAAATCACAAACCGCTGCACCAACATACTGCAAAAGAACAGTGTAATTTCCACCAATATTTTTGCTGCAAATGCAGGCATTCCGAAAAAGATCAAGCCTTGCAATAGCAATGTGTTGGCAATCAAAATGCCAACTGCCAACAGAAAATATTGCCACGCTGTTCCTTGATGGGTATCATGAAAAACAAATTTTTGATTGAGCTTATAGTTTACCATACAGCTAATCACCCGTGCCAGTACATTACTGATTGCAATTGGAATCACAAGTGTTAACAAGTTAAACAACACATAATCCAGAAAAAAGCTCAACAGAGATGCACCGGAAAATTTAAAAATAGAACGATAAATGCGAAACGAATCCCGAAGTGGATGAAAATGGGAAACTGAATTTTTTGCATCTAAATAGACCGTTTGAATGGGTACTTCCTGCCAAGGAATGCCGTTTTCTGCGCTCTGGAGCAGGACATTCATTTCATACTCATATCGTTCCCCTTCTACTTACAGAAAAAATGGAATCCATGCAGTTGGAAATGCTCGAAGTCCCGTCTGCGTATCTGACAGCATCTTTCCGCTAGATAAAGCAAATACCGCTTTTGTAATCGCATTGCCCCATTTGCTTTTCCATGGAATCTTTCCCGCAAATTTTCGCACGCCTAAAAACAATTGATTTGGATTTTGCTGAAACTGTTCTCGCATTTGACAGCTATCTGCAATCATATGTTGACCATCTGCATCTACGGTTAGAATGCCATTTTCTTCTGGCATTTGTTCTTGAATATAGGTAAATGCTGTTTTTAAGGCTCTGCCTTTTCCAAGATTTTTGCTGTGATACAAGACAACTGCAATTTCTTGTAGTTGTTGAAAAATCACATTCTTTTCTGGTGTACTTCCATCATTGACAACAACGATAGAAAAACCAGAATGTTTCAATTACTGAACCAAGTTAAGTAAGACAACATCCGGTTCATATGCCGGAATGACAGCAACCATCTGAAACACCTCCAATTAATTGTTGTTCTTGCTGGATAGAAACTGCATATCTCTTGCAGACAACGAAACTTGCTTGAACTGCTGCCAATAAATCTGTATGAAAATTCATAGCTGGCTGCTGATAGTATGCTTGCAGAACGCTTGTAACGGATGGTGGAATTTCCATGCTGCTGCTTTCATAGAACAGCAATCCCAAATGTTCGATGAGATATTGCTGCATTTGACGTTCATAGGACAAATGCAATCGTGCATTTCCAATTTTTCTACTACGGTGTACCGAACAGCAGAAATCACTGATATAATGCGTAAGTTCTCCGAGGTGAAACAATGCCAGCAGAGAAGTTCTTCCATTGTATTGTTGTAATTTTCGGAAAACATAATTCGCCGATTTTTGATAAAAATGACGATGCAGAAATTGTGTGGGCAGATAATCCGAAATTGCTGCACCCAAACAAAAGAAAATGGCATTCTAATGGGGAGAAATTTGCCTGCATTGCTGCAATTTTTGCAATCCAATAATGGGTTCGTGGTTTCATTTCTGTATCCTCCTCTCTGAGTGTCTTTAGTATAACGTGAGAGCTGAAACAGAAGTAAAAATGAAGTTAAACCAAAAATAAATTTTTCGGAAAAAGAAAATCGCACTGAAAAGAATGAATCTTTTCAGTGCGACAAAAGAATAAATTAAAATTAGTCTACAGATTTTAATGCATCCAGCATATCTACATTTCGTAGTCTACGGTTGATGATAAAGCCCAAAACAAGTGTAATGATGGATATCAATAAAAATGGTACTGCAAATGCTCGAACAGAAAGAGAAGGATTATACTCTCCTCTCTTGCAAATTGTGTATAAAAATGATATAATGTAGCAGGGT
>ERZ1034976.1453-NODE-1453-length-18166-cov-5.174148_pt1 | contig 18166 bp, 19 predicted proteins | sample MGYA00520623_ERZ1034976 | MGnify/ENA primary metagenome ERZ1034976 (study PRJEB33766, sample SAMN09781774) | gut metagenome | biome: gut microbiome | host: Homo sapiens | place: Madagascar | study: EMG produced TPA metagenomics assembly of the PRJNA485056 data... | reverse complement strand
CGGCGTACACTGGGCAGCGATATTGAAGCTGCCTGCGGACAGCTGCGACGGGATGCCATTCAAAAATAAAAAACATAGAAACAGGGGGGAATGCATTGAATTTTGCAACTGCAACACATATTGGTTATGTGAGAGAGGAAAATCAGGACTGTGTCGAAATCCGGACGTTTCCAGATGGCGTTCTGGCACTGGTTTGTGACGGAATGGGCGGAGAACGCTCCGGAAAAGAAGCCAGTACCCGTGCAACTGAAATTTTTCTGGAATGCATGGAGGAACGCTGTCAAGAGCCGATGCAGACCTATGAAATCCGAAATGCGATGATGGCAGCGGTGTCTGCCGCCAACAGTGTCATCTATACTGCCGCAAAGCTGAACTATCAGAATTTTGGCATGGGAACAACTTGCGTGGCTGCGTTCTGGAATCAAGAGGGCGTGACCATTGTCAATGTCGGGGATAGCCGTGCGTATTACTATGCAGATGGCGTTTTGCAGCCGATTACCATTGACCATACACTGGTCAATTTTCTGCTGTTTTCCGGAAAAATCAAAGAAGAGGAATTGGAAACCCATCCCATGAAGCACATGCTGATTCGAGCAGTTGGCGTCGAAAAAACGGTGGAAGCAGATGATTTCTTTTTGCCCTATACGGACGGCATGAAAATCCTGCTCTGTTCGGACGGACTGCATGGATTCTGTACCGAGGAAGAGATGCAGGAAATCTTGCAGCAGGAAAAGCCTGCACAGGAATTGGCGGATGAACTGCTGCAGCTGGCGTTGGAGAAAGGCGGCAGGGATAACATCGCAATTGCAATCATTACAGATTAACATCATCGGAGGGAGCGTATGGATAATTATATCGGCAAACGGCTGGACGGTCGCTATGAAATTACAGAGCTGATCGGGCAGGGCGGTATGGCAAATGTGTATAAGGCAACAGATGTGCTGGATAATCGGATTGTTGCCGTGAAGATTCTGAAACGGGAATTTTCAGAGAGTGATGAATTTTTGCGGCGATTCCGGAATGAATCCAAGGCAATTGCTGTTCTTTCTCACCCCAACATTGTCAAAATTTATGACATGGGATTCTCAGAAAAGCTGCAATATATCGTCATGGAATATATTGACGGCATCACCTTAAAAGAATACATCGACAGCGAACGGGTTCTGAACTGGAAAGATGCCGTGCATTTTATCATTCAGATTTTACGGGCATTACAGCATGCCCATAACCGTGGAATCGTTCATCGGGACATCAAGCCGCAAAATATCATGCTGCTGACAGATGGAACGATTAAAGTCATGGACTTCGGAATCGCCAAGTTTGCACGGGAAGAGAGCATGACTGCAACCGATCAGGCAATCGGAACGGTACACTACATCAGTCCGGAGCAGGCAAGAGGGGACGTGACGGATGAAAAGAGCGATATTTATTCCGTTGGTGTCATGTTTTATGAGATGTTGACCGGACAAAAACCGTTTGATACCGATAATCCGGTTTCCATTGCCGTGATGCATATCAAGAATATTCCAGTTCGGCCGAGAGATATTAACCCGAATATTCCTTCCGGTCTGGAAGAAATCATCATGCATGCGATGGAAAAAGATGCGGAAAACCGCTATCAGACTGCTTCCGATATGATTCGGGATATTGAAGCCTTCAAGCAGAACAACCAAATTATTTTCGGCTATTACAGTGTGCCGCTGGTACAGCAGCGAGCAGCGGAGAACGGTAGAATGCAATACGGTATGCCGTCGCAACAGCCGGTTGCATCGATGCAGCCACAGCAGCAACCAGAATATCTGCCGGAAGAACCGGACGAGGATGGAGATGACTATGAAGAACCGGATGAATATGAACCAGAGCCAAAACAAAAGTCGCTGGTTGTTCCGATTCTGACAGCCGTCACAGTGGTCGTCATTGTCGTTGCGGCAGTCTTTATTGTTGCCCTGCTGACCAATCCAAACTTGCTGCGGAAGTCCGTGGAAGTGCCGAATCTGATTGGTATGACCTATGATGATGCCGTTAAGAACTATGATAAAGACATTGTGCTCAGTGTTGAAGAAGAAGATTACAACGATGACTATGCAGCTGGTACGATTTATAATCAGAGTGAAGACGCTGGAACAAGAGTTGACCGAGGCGACAACAACAAAATTCGAGTTGCGGTTGCAGTCAGCAAGGGGACACAGATGATTTCTGTTCCGGAAGTCAAGGGCTATTCTGAAGCAGAAGCAAAGAATATGCTGACCGATTTGGGCTTCCAAGTACACGAGATTCAAGAGGCAAGTAGCTCTGATGATGGCATTGAAAAGGGAAATTGTATCCGAACCGACCCGGCATATGGTACAGAATTGAAGGTTGGCAGCAACATTGATTTGTATGTCAGCACGGGGATTGCCGTTGATGAAATCACCGTTCCGCAGTTTGTCGGCATGACACAGGCAGATGCAGAAACGGAATGTGCAAGAATCAACTTGAAGATTGCAAGCGTGGAAGAAGTCGATTCCGATAAGCCACAGGGTGAAATCGTAGAACAGAGCTTGAAAGCATACAGTGCAACCAATGCTGGTTCGGATATCAGCTTTAAAATCAGTAATGGCAGTGCACCGGAAGGTGAAATTAACTATGGAATGTATCTCCCAACCGATATTACAGGCAAGTATACAGTTGATTTTACTATGGATGGAAAGGTGATCCAGAGTTATCCGTTTGTTGCGGAAACTGCTGGCGGTATGATTAGTATTCCAGTCAAGGGAACTGGACAAAAGCAAGTGACCGTTTCTGTAACAGGGGACAGCACTGGCATGACCGCTCGACTGGGTGTTTATACGTTTGATTTTACAGCAGGTTCTTTCACTGCAATTTCAGAGGACTTTGAATCTGCCTTTGCTGCGGTGACACCGCAACATACAGAAGCAGCACCTGCTGCAACCGAAGCCCCGGCTGCACAACCGGAGGAATCACAGGAATGATGCAGGAAAAAGAATCAGGCAGAATCTTACAGTGTATCGGTGGAATCTATACTGTTGTAACGGATACTGGAACGGTTTCCTGTAAGGCAAGAGGGGTGTTCCGAAAGCGGGGAATGACCCCTTATGCAGGGGATTTTGTCACCGTGAAACAGGGTGTGATTACCGAGATTCTGCCCCGAAAAAACAGCATCATCCGTCCGCCGCTGGCAAACTTAGACCAGCTGTTGTTTGTGACCTCCACCTATAAGCCTGTGCCGAATCTGCTGTTGCTGGATCAGTTCATGGCAGTTGCGATTTATAAGCAGATTCAACCGGTTTTGGTGCTGACCAAGTTGGACTTACAAGACGGAGCAGCTTTGCAGGAACTGTATACCAATGCTGGAATTCCCGTATATCCGGTTTGTTATGACCAGCCGGATACGCTGGAGGCAGTGCGTGCTTGCCTGCGAGGAAAAGTCAGTGCCTTGACAGGAAATTCCGGTGCTGGGAAATCCACATTGCTGAATGCCTTATACCCGGATTTACAGCTGAAAGTTGGAGAAATCAGCGAGAAGCTGGGACGTGGACGGCATACAACCCGACAAGCCTCCTTGTATCCGCTGGATGGCGGTTATATTGCAGACACGCCCGGATTCTCCACGTTTGAACAGGAGCAATATGCACGCATCCCCAAGGAAGAACTGGCGGACTGTTTTCCGGAGTTCGCCCCGTATCAGGGAAGCTGTCGGTTTCAGGACTGTGCCCATGTCTGTGAAAAGGGCTGCGGTGTGCTGGCAGCCGTGCAGGATGGCAGCATAGCCGAAAGCCGTCATGCCTCTTATGTTGCCATGTATGAGATTGCAAAAAAGCGAAAGGACTGGGAGCAATGAAACGGGCAGTGATTTTCTCCGGCGGTGCATTTGGAAAACCGGATTGGGTGACGTTGCCGAAAGATGCCATGATTCTTTGTGCAGACAGCGGTTTACGGCACGCCAGAGCGTTGAGCATTTCGCCGGATTGGGTACTGGGCGATTTTGATTCCAGTTCCGAACAGCCAGAGGGAGAATCTGTCTTGCGGTATCCGCCGGAAAAGGATGATACAGATACCATGCTGGCAGTGAAACAGGCTCTTTCTTTGGGAGCAGAAGAGATTCAGATTTACGGCGGACTCGGCGGACGGTTTGACCATGCCATTGCGAATGTGCAGGCATTGCGGTATCTGTCCGAACATGGGGCGGTTGGTTCACTCTGCGATGCACAGAACTGGATGACAGTGCAGACTGCCGGAACCGTTCGTCCGTATCCCAGACGGGACGGATGGTATTTCTCGCTGTTGTCGCTGAGCGATACTTGCACAGGAGTTACCATTACAGGGGCAAAGTATTGCTTGCAGAATGGTATGTTGCACGCAAATTTTCCGCTGGGAATCAGCAATGAAATCGTTGCCGAGCAGGCGGAAATCTCCCTGCAAACGGGAACGCTGTTGGTGTTATATACGAAAGATGCATAAAACATGCAGGAATCCAAACCGCTGGATTCCTGCATTTGTTTTTTGTAGAACGATTCAGGCGGTATGCGATTCTGCCCGTTTGTGATAAAAGAACATACAAACTGCCATACCAATAATAATGCAATAACCGAGAATACTATATCCGTCCGGAACTTGCTGGAACAGGAAAAAGCCCAGCAGTGCCGCAAAAATAATCTGCGTATAGTCATAGACAGAAATATCTTTCGGGGCAGCGTAGAAGTAAGCGTTGGTCACACCAAACTGTCCGCCGGCTGCGGCAAGTCCTGCACCAATCAGAGAGAGCAGCTGCTTCCAGGTCATCGGCTCATAGTGCAGCAGCAGCCATGGCAGAGCAACCAGACAGGAAAAGGCAGAGAATAAAAAGATGATCCACGCCTTTGGAACGTGGCGAGTGCCCAAGTAGCGTACCATGGTATAGGCAAATCCTGCCCCGAATCCCCCTAGTAATCCGATACAAGAGGGAAACAATGAGAGATTCGAGAACGTCGGCTTGATGATGAACAGGCTGCCGATGAATGCACCGCAAATGATGCAGACTTGTTTCCAAGTGATTCGCTCTTTTAATAGCAGCCATGCCAGCAGTACCGAGAAAAACGGCGACATTTTATTCAGCATGGAGGCATCCGAGATGGGAAGATGGTCAACTGCATAGAAGTTGCAGAAGATGCCGACCGTTCCCATGGTTGCCCGTAACAATAACGCCCCGGCACTCTTTTTATCGCAGTGCAGGGGCTGCCGTTCCTTGAACAGCATGATCAAGGCGACCAGCAGGGCAATGAGGTTGCGGAAGAAGCTCTTCTGAATAAAGGATAAATCTCCGGCGAGCCGGACAAATGCATTCATCCAAGCAAAGCTGAATGCAGAAAAAATCAGGAAACACGTTCCTTTTGTACGGGAAGAAAGTTGCATATTTGATTCGACCTTTCTGATAAAATCTGTGTTTATCATAGCACAAATGGCGTGTTTTTGCAAGCATAACAAAACAGTTGTCGTTTTTTCGCAAACTACTTGACAAATCAAAAAAAATCTGTTACACTGAACATAGATGAAAGGAAGGTGTCGCCATGCTGAAAGCGATCGGTTCCAGGAAGGATCTGAAGCAGCAGCTGTATTATGAACTCGTTGCCGACTTGTTGGAAAGCAAATCGGTACAAGACCTGAAGCAATACCGCCATCATATCAAAACCACACGGTTTCAACATAGTTTGAATGTTTCCTATTATAATTATCTCATCTGCAAGTTTTTCCACTGGGATGCGGTTTCCGCTGCCCGTGCCGGATTGCTGCACGATTTGTATTTTTATGAAACAGCCGACTATGATGCAGCCGAAACCCATGAATCTCACAGTGCTCATCATCCACAAGTGGCATTGCACAATGCGATGCAGCTGTTTTCGGTGAATGCTGTGGAGCAAGACATCATACAAAATCACATGTGGCCGGCAACTCGGCACATGCCGCACTACAAAGAAAGCTACGTGATCGTTGTCGTAGATAAATATTGTGCAGCACTCGAATATGTTGCTCCGTCCTTGCGGAGTCTGTTCCGGAAGATATTCCGGAGAAAACGGGCTGCTGCCTAACAAAATTGAATGTTTTCGCATAGCGGGAGCGGATGAACGCCGCTGAGAGGATGTGCAGACACATCGACCGAGAACCTGATTTGGATTATGCCAACGTAGGGAATGCATGATGAACTTGGAATCAAAATTCCTACAGCATACCTGCTGCATTGCGGTATGCTGTTTTTTTATGGAACAAGAAAGGAGTATCTACAGAAAGATGCAGCTTACAGATGACCAGATGCGGCTTTATGCCATTACCGACGACCGCTGGTTGCATGGCAGAACGTTATACGATTGTGTGGAAGATGCCCTAAAAGGCGGTGTGACCATGCTGCAAGTTCGGGAAAAACATTGCAGTACAGCGGAATTGACAAAGCTTGCCATTCCGATCGTGTCGCTCTGTCACCGCTATCACGTCCCCTGTATCATCAATGACGATGTCCAGGCTGCCAAGAATAGCGGTGCGGACGGTGTTCATGTTGGACAGGACGATACCAGCATTGCACAGGCAAGAGCCGTACTCGGTGCAGGAAAATGGATCGGAACAAGTGCCCACAATGTTGCAGAGGCAAAAAAAGCCCAGCAGGACGGGGCGGATTACATCGGAACAGGGGCAGTGTTTGGCTCGGCAACAAAACAGGATGCCACGCCGCTTTCGCTGCAAACTTTGCAGGAAATCTGTCAGGCTGTCACGATTCCAGTTGTTGCCATTGGCGGCATTACAGCGGAAAACGTTTTGCAGCTGCGTGGATTTGGTGGACAGGGCATTGCCGTGATTTCGGCGATTTTTGCGAAGCCGGACTGCATGACTGCTGCAAAGGAAATGCGACAGATAGCAGATGCGATTTGTAAAGGAGCAGGAGCATGATAGAACGTGTACCAGTTTTAACGATTGCCGGAAGTGATAGCTGCGGCGGTGCAGGTATTCAGGCAGACTTGAAAACTATGACGGCTCTGTATGTTTACGGAATGAGTGCTATCACTGCTCTGACTGCACAGAACACGCTCGGCGTGCAGGGCATTTTGCCCGTTCCAGCGGATTTTTTAGGGCAGCAGATAGATGCGATTTGCACGGATATTCCGCCGGAAGCGGTGAAAATCGGCATGATCGCCAGTCCGGAGCAGGTGGATGTCATCTGTGCCAAAATTCAGCAGTATCGCTTGAAAAAAGTTGTTGTTGATCCGGTCATGGTGGCAACCACAGGGGCAGAATTGACCGAACGCACGACCGTGGATGCGATGCGGGAACAGCTGTTTGCACAGGCGGATCTATTGACACCGAACCTCTCAGAAACGGCGGTTCTGCTCGGAAAAACCGTTCAGACGGTGGAAGAAATGCAGGCAGCAGCCAAGCAGCTTGCCGAACAATATCAGACGGCAGTTTTGGTCAAGGGCGGTCACCTGACAGAAGATGCCATTGATGTGCTCTATGACGGCAGCACGATGCAATGCTTTTCTGGTGCAAGAATTGCCACGAAGAACACCCATGGAACGGGCTGCACACTCTCTTCTGCCATTGCGGCAAACTGGGCAAAGGGATATTCCCTTTCAGAGAGCGTCCAGCAGGCAAAATTATATGTTGCAAATTGTATCCAAGCAGGGTTGCAGATTGGACACGGAAACGGTGCGATCTGTCACAACTATGCAGAATAAAATGATGGAAATCAATGATGGAGGAATCAAATGCAGACTTATCACACACAAATGGAAGCAGCCAGAAAGCATATCATCACCCCACAGATGAAAACTGTTGCAGAAAAGGAACGGGTCGATGTGGAATGGCTGCGGGAACGGGTTGCAGCTGGAACGATTTGTATTCCGGCGAACATTCACCACACTTCCCTTTCTGCGGAGGGAATCGGCACGGGACTGCGGACAAAAATTAATGTGAATCTGGGTATCTCGGGCGACTGCCATGACTACACAGACGAAATGAAAAAAGTTGACCTTGCGATTCAGTTTGGCTGCGAAGCCATTATGGACTTGTCCAACTACGGAAAAACCAGCACGTTCCGGAAACAGCTGATTGAAAAATCTCCGGCAATGATTGGAACAGTACCGATGTATGATGCAATTGGCTATCTGGAAAAGGATTTGAAGGAAATCAAGGCAGAGGATTTCTTGCGGGTCATCGAAGCCCATGCAAAGGAAGGCGTTGACTTCCAGACGATTCACGCTGGTATTAACCGCCGTGCCGTGGAAGCCCTGAAGCGGCAGAAGCGAGTAACAAACGTGGTATCTCGTGGCGGTTCGCTGATTTTTGCATGGATGGAAATGACGGGAAACGAGAATCCATTCTATGAATATTATGATGAAGTGTTGGAAATCCTAAGAACCTACGATGTTACGATTAGCCTTGGCGATGCACTGCGTCCAGGCTCTACCGCAGATAGCACCGATGCTGCCCAAATCAGTGAACTGATTGAATTAGGCGACCTGACAAAACGCGCATGGGAAAAGGATGTACAAGTCATGGTAGAAGGACCAGGGCACATGGCAATCAATGAAATCGCTGCCAATATGACTTTACAGAAGCGGTTGTGCCACGGTGCACCGTTCTATGTATTAGGGCCGTTGGTAACCGATATTGCACCGGGCTATGACCATATTACTTCCGCCATCGGCGGAGCAATTGCTGCATCCAGCGGTGCAAACTTCCTGTGCTATGTTACACCAGCGGAACATTTGCGGCTGCCGGATTTGCAGGACGTTCGGGAGGGCATCGTAGCGTCGAAGATCGCTGCCCATGCAGCAGATATTGCGAACGGAATCCCATATGCAAGAGAACAAGACAACCGGATGAGCGAAGCCAGACAGAGAATCGACTGGGAAGGCATGTTTGCGTGTGCGATTGATCCGGAAAAGGCACGGAATTATTTTGAAAGCCGTCCGCCGCAGGAACGGCATACCTGCTCAATGTGCGGAAAGATGTGTGCAATGCGGACATCCAACCGGATTCTGAACGGGGAAGATGTGACATTCTGTGAGGCGGATTCCGAATAATCCTAAGTTTTTTGGAACGATGGCTTTGAGAATCCTGAAAAAAACCGAAAAAAGACTTGACAAAGAACGCTTTTTCGGTTAAAATCTTAATTAAGAATGATTCTTGATTAAGGAGACAGGTTCATGAAAAACAGAAACACGTTACAACGCAGACTGGTGTTGGAAACGGTACGGCGTATGCGAAATCATCCGACTGCGGAGGAGATTTATCTTGCCATTGCAGCGGAAAATCCATTGATTAGCAAAGCAACTGTTTATCGGAATCTCAAGTTGCTCTCGGAACAGGGAGAAAGCCTGCGGATTCCCATTCCAGACGGAGCGGATCGATTCGATTTTCATGTTGCACCGCACTATCATATCAAGTGTCGGGTTTGTAATCAGGTATTTGATGTGGATATGCCGTACCAAGGTGACCTTTGTGACCAAGTGACCAACGCACAGGGGTTTCAGATCGAATCCCATCAGATTCTCTTTATTGGTGTCTGTCCCGCTTGTCAGAAGAAGGAAAAGGAGCAGGAATGATGAAACCATTAAAAGGAAGTCGTACGGAAGCCAACTTAATGGCAGCATTTGCCGGAGAAACACAGGCAAGAACGAAGTACACGTATTATGCTTCTCAGGCGAAGAAAGACGGTTATGTGCAGATTTCAAAGATTTTTGAAGAAACCGCTGCCAACGAAAAAGAACACGCAAAAATCTGGTTCAAGCTGCTGCACGGCGGAGCAATGCCGGCAACTACAGAGAATTTGAAAGATGCCGCTGCTGGCGAACATTTTGAATGGACAGATATGTATCAGGAATTTGAGGAGCAGGCTCGAGAAGAGGGCTTCGACCAGATTGCAGACCTGTTTGAAGCAGTCGGAAAGATCGAAAAGACACACGAAGAACGCTTTCGCAAGCTGCTTGCCAATGTTGAGGGTGGTTATGTATTCTCAAAAGACGGCGATACCATCTGGGAATGTGCAAATTGCGGACATATTCACATCGGGAAACAGGCTCCGGAAGTCTGTCCGGTCTGCAATCATCCGCAGTCGTATTTTCAGGTGAAAGCAGAGAATTATTAAACGGGATTTTCATTTTAAACATCAGGAAAAGGCTGCCTGTGCAACAACAGGCGGCTTTTTTTCGGAAAACAGAGAGGGATGGGTTTCATTGAAAGGAAATCGGTACTGGGTACGAGTTCGAGCCAGAGTGCTGCACTATGGCATTCATATTTTATCGCATCTGCGGCTCTTGATTCGTTGGATTTTCTTAGCATTGGTGGCTGGTGTTGTGGCTGGCGGTGTGGGAGCTGCTTTTGCATGGGGCATGACCGCCGTCACGAACTTGCGGACACAGCATCCATGGTTGTTGCTTCTATTACCGGTGAGCGGTCTTGCCATCGTTGCACTGTATCGGGCTTGTCACTTTGAAAAGGACAGCGGAACAAATACTGTACTTGCGATGATTCATGCAGAAACAGAAATTCCGGCTCGGATGGCACCGCTGATTTTTATTTCCACCATGCTGACGCATTTGTGCGGCGGTTCTTCTGGTCGAGAGGGGGCAGCCCTGCAAATTGGCGGCAGTTTGGGAAATCTGCTGGGCAGAGTCATGCGGTTACAGCCGGATGATCGACGGGTTTTGGTCATGTGCGGAATGAGTGCAGCATTTTCCGCCGTCTTTGGAACGCCATTGGCAGCCGTCTTTTTTGCGTTGGAAGTGGGCAGCGTGGGCATTATCTACTATGCAGCCCTTGTGCCCTGCGTCACAGCTTCATTCTGTGCAGATGCCATTGCAAAATTCTTTCGGGTGGAGTCTGAAAGCTATCCGCTGATTGTTAGCACAGAGTGGTCGGTTGCTCCGCTGGCAGCCACTGCCTTGCTGGGCATTCTTTGTGCTGGATTGAGCGTTTTGTTCTGTATTTCATTACATGAAACAGGCTGCCTATTGAAGAAAAAAATCCCGAATGCCTATCTTCGGATTGCCGTGGTTGGCGTTGTTCTGGTGATTCTGGGATTATTGCCCGGAAATGCCGATTACTTAGGAGCAGGCATGCCTGTTCTGATTCGGGCACTTTCCGGAAAAGTTGTCTGGTATGCGTTTTTGATGAAGCTGTTGTTTACCGTTCTGACAATGGCAGCCGGATTCAAGGGCGGTGAAATTGTGCCCTCGTTCTTTATCGGGGCAACATTTGGCTGCCTGTATGGCTCGATTCTGCACCTTTCGCCGTCCATGTTTGCGGCACTGGGCATGATTGCCGTTTTCTGTGGTGTGACGAACTGCCCGTTGACTTCGCTGTTGATTGCGTTTGAATTGTTTGGCATGGAGGCAATGCCGTATTTTCTCATTTGTATCGCCGTCAGCTATATGCTTTCGGGGTATTATGGCTTGTATCACAGTCAGAGAATTGTCTATTCCAAATATAAACCAAAGTATGTGAACCGTCAAACGAGAGAATAAGCACAGAAAAGCATGATTTTCGCTACAAATAACCGAATCTACTTGATTTTATCCGGATCATCGTGGTATAATAGGAGAAAAAATAGACAGGGGAATTCACATGAACGAACATTGCAACATCTTAATTTTGTCTGTGACTGCCGGAAATGGACATAACTCCGCAGCAGCTGCCTTAAAGGAAGAATTTGACCGGCAAGGGGTCAATTGTCATATTATGGACTTGTTTCAGTATCTTTCGCCATTGGCTGCAAAATTGATTTCAGATGGATACGACCAGCTGACGAAACGCTTTCGGTTGGTCTGGAAAATCGGCTACGGGGTTGCTTTACATGATACGACTTTTAAAATTCCGCCCCGCTTGATTGCAAGTACTTCTAACTTGCAGAGCATGCAGCAGTATTTGATTGACCAGAAAATTACGCATGTTGTCTTTACGCATCCGTTTGCAGGCGTTTTGCTGCAAACTTTGAAGCAATATCAGGCGATTGCCATTCCGACGTTCGGCATCTTGACAGACTTCACCATTCACCCGTATTGGTGGGACTGCACGCAGAATGATTATTTTATTTTACCGCATGCAGACTTGATTCCAGCGGCTGAGAAAAACGGCTTTCAGCGGAAGCAGCTGAAAGATTTCGGGATTCCGGTTTCCTCTGCATTTGCCAGACATCCGGAAAAAACGCAGGTGCGAACGATGCTGGGTATGCCTGTGAATTTACCCACTGCGTTGGTCATGGGCGGCGGTGTTGGCTATGGAAATCTTGTCAAGACGGTACAGGAGATTGACGAACACGCCAAGCGTCCGATGCAAACGATTGTTGTTTGCGGCAGAAATACCGAAAGTCGGGACGAATTGCTGCAATTGCAGGCATCGGGCAGCTTTTCTCATATCGTGCATATTTATGGCTTTACGCATCAAGTACCGCTGCTGATGGCAGCATCTGACTGCATCATTACCAAGCCCGGCGGAATTACCACTTCAGAAGCCCTTTCTGCTTCGCTGCCAATTGTGGTCAGCAAGCCAATTCCGGGGCAGGAAGAAAAAAATGTGGAGTTTCTCCAGCAGTATGATGCAATTTGTGTGCCTGAAAAATATCGGTTCTCGGGGATGTATGCCGCAGATTTGCTATTTGATTCGGTTCGGTTGAAACAGCTGACTCAACACGCTGCACAGGTTGCAAAGCCCCATGCGGCAGCGGACATTTGTTCCTTTGTACGGGAATGTAAAAGCGTGGTTGCGTTAAGATTGTGAAAAAAAGATGGAAAGATAAGTGAATGGATTTCTTTTCGTTCGTTTTTGTTCGATTTCGTTTCGATTCTGATTTTTTTGATGAAATTGAATAAAATCGCTAAAAACTATTGACATTTTTTCAGTGGATATGCTATAATAGAGGCAGACATTCGGAAGATGATTTTCACAATCAGAAACCGGATGGAAATACGTTCGGAATGGTTCGGCGAAGCTTGCTTCAAGGAATCAGGACGATGCGAGGAGGAATACACTATGAAAATGACGATTACTGCTAAGAAAATGCAAATTCCACAAAACTTTACAGAGTACGCTGAAAAGCGGCTGAATTCCAAGCTGAATAAGTTCTTCGGCGAAGAAGCAGACGCAAAGATTACAATGGCAACACACAAGAATCTGATCGTAATTGAATTGACGGTCGATTATAATAATATGAAGTACCGTGCAGAGCAGTCTGCGGTCGATAAGGAAGATGCTCTGGATGCTGCCATTGATAAAATCATTCGGCAGATTCGGCGGAACAAGACCCGTGTGGAAAAGAAGCTGAAGGACTCTGCATTCAAGGATGTTGCATATGAGGATGTTGTACCGGAATCCGATTATGAGGTTATTCGGCATAAGAAGTTCGTGATGCATCCGATGGATGTAGAAGAGGCAATCTTGCAGATGAACTTGCTGGGACATACGTTCTTCATGTTCCTGAATGCAAACACCGGTGAAACCAACGTGGTTTATAAGCGTGCAGATGGAAAGTATGCTGTTTTAGAGCCAGTTGCAGAATAATCGCTGATTTTCTAGCAATCGAACAACAAAGGGGACTTCGTGGATGTGCGAAGTCCCCTTTTCTGTGCAGGAGGGCAGGAAAAACCAATGAGAATGGAAGAGAAAATCAAGGCTGGAACGCTGAACGCGTCTGATTTGTTGCAGATTTTGCGTTGTTCGGAATGGGATGACATCCTACGTCAGACCGCTGACCAGCTACGGCAGGAAGTTTATGGGAAAGATGTTTACCTGCGTGGGCTGATTGAATACACGAACTTCTGCAAGAATAACTGTTATTATTGCGGCATTCGCTGCGGAAATACAAAGGCGGTTCGCTATCGGCTGAGCAAAGAAGAAATTCTTGCCTGTTGCGAAGAGGGCTATACGCTCGGCTTTCGGACGTTTGTCTTGCAGGGTGGGGAAGACCCAGCCTCTACAGATGCTTGGGTTTGCAACGTGGTTTCTGCGATACGGGAACGCTTTCCAGATTGTGCTGTGACGCTCTCCATCGGGGAAAAGAAAAAGAGTAGCTATCAGGCGTATTACGATGCCGGTGCAAGGCGGTATTTGCTGCGGCATGAAACTGCAAATCCACAACATTATCGACAGTTACACCCATCAGAACTGTCATTAGAGAACCGGAAACGCTGCCTGTATGACCTGAAAGAAATCGGGTATCAGGTTGGTTCGGGGTTTATGGTTGGTTCACCTGGACAGACACTTTCACATCTGGTGGAGGACTTGCAGTTTTTGCAGGATTTGCAGCCGGATATGATCGGCATCGGCCCTTATATCGCACAGAAAGAAACGCCCTTTGCTGGACATCTGAACGGAACATTAGCATTAACGCTGCGGTTGGTGTCGCTTCTGCGGATTCTGTTTCCGTATGCGTTGATTCCGGCAACCACTGCCCTTGGAACAATTCACCCACAGGGGAGAGAGTTGGGCTTGCAGGCAGGTGCAAATGTGGTCATGCCGAACCTGTCACCCGTTCGGGTGCGAAAGCTGTATGCCTTGTATGATGATAAAATTTGTACCGGAGAGGAGTCCGCACAGTGTCGGCACTGTCTGGAACAGCGAGTTGCATCGGCTGGGTATCAGGTTGTAACCGCCATCGGCGACGTAAAACGATAGAATTTTTTATTATTGTTTTTAGAAGTAAGGTTGTTCGATACGAGCCGCAGGCAACTGCGGTCGAGCTGGCTCAGCTCGGCGAGGTGGATTGTTAAGGAGGGCAAGCTGCCCTCCTTAACAAAGGTATTGATTAGAATATATTGAAATCTAAGAAAAATCAGTAAATGTTGTTCGCCGTTTTGAAAGCAAAAGAACTTCCTGTAAACTGTAATCTAAGAAAGATTCATCGGTAATTCTGACAACACACCCACCGGCGAACAGCACAAAGGCAGACAGCGAAGCATATCTGCCGAACCGTATGCAATTGGTTTCTCTAAGAGCTGCCAAACAGTAATTATAATGCAGCTGCCTCCTGTGCAATTTTCCCCATACAGCTTTCAAACGAAACCCCATACCAATAGGTATCTTTGTCCGGAATCGTTGCTTCGATGCAGTCCGTCGTCAGGTTGACCGCAAGAGAAACTGCCTTTTCCAGCGATGCCCCCTTGACAATTGCACCAGAAAGCAGACTGCTGAAAATATCGCCCGTTCCATGTGCAAAATAACCGCCAATGTGTTTCCGGAAAGTAGCGTGATACTGGTTGGATTTGCTGTCATAGGCAACTGCTCCATGTCTGCCGTCTGCATACTGAACACCTGTCAGAACCACAGTTGGTGCACCCAAATCGGTCAGTTCTTTCAGCAGTTCCTGTATCTCTATTTCGGTGTAATCTGTCCGATACGGGCGGTTTAACAGCAGAGCTGCTTCTGTCATGTTCGGTGCAATGATGTCTGCCTTTTTGCAGAGGGCTTTCATCTCCTGCACGAAATCAGCGGTAAAGCCTGCATACAGCTTTCCAGCATCACCCATGACAGGGTCAATAATGATAGAAGTATGCTCGTTGCGGAACGTGTCGAAGAAGTCGGATACAATCTGTACTTGTTCTTTTGAGCCTAAATAGCCCGTATAAATGCCATCGAACTGTAAGTTCAAGGATTTCCAGTGCGTTGCAATCGCTGGAATATCACTGGTTAAATCTCGAAAGGTGTAGTCTTTGAATTGATAGGTGTGCGTGGAGAGAACTGCAGTCGGAATGACAGCTGTTTCCAGCCCCATCGCACATAGAATCGGATGGGCAACCGTCAGGGAGCATTTCCCGAAACAGGAAATATCTTGAATGGTGACAATTCGTTTTAACATAGAACACGCCTCTTTCTTTCCAATTTGCTTGTAATTAAGGACGGTTTCCCCGTTCTTTTTCTTTTCGGAATGCCTGCTGGGCTTTCATAATCCGAACATCCTGCCCGACAAATCGTAAAATCGAATAGTTTGCATAAATACGGGAGGTAATCCGTTCTTCATAGCGGTTGGAGATGCCGTTAAAATCCAGATTGGTGCTGATAATTGTCGGAAGAGAGCGGTTCAGTCGTGTGTTGATCAGATTATAAATTGTGGACTGATAGAAAGATGAGTCAAATTCTGTTCCTAAATCATCTAAAATCAGCAGGTCACAGGTCAGCAGTAGTTCCATGGTGTCGGTTTCCGGATGTTCTTTTCCGAAGTGTTCCCGTTCAATCTTGCGGAGAAAATTGATGACAGAATCATAGAGAACGCTATAACCCCGTTCCAGTGCCACGGAGGCAATCGAAAGGGAAAGATGCGTCTTTCCGAGTCCGGTTTTCCCGAACATCAAGATACTGGGGGAACTTTTATGGAAATACTGGGCATAGTTTTGGCAGTAAGCGAGAATTTTCTGCATAGCTGTATAGCAGTCTGAACCGTGTTCTGTTGTTTTTCCACGATAATAGTCCAGCGAGAACGTATCAAACCGACAGAGTTGCACTTGAGCAGCCTTGTTCAGTTCTTTTGTGGCAAGTTTTCCGGCAAGTTTTAATAGGCAGTGGCAAAATGTTCCGTTTGCATAGCCGGTATCGTTGCAGTCGGGGCACTGGTAGACAATATCTAAATAATTCTGCGGATATCCGTGCTGCACGAGCAGTTTCCGAATCATGGCTTGTCCCTGCTGATTCTGCTGGGCAAGGCGTTGGGTTCGTTCTGCAACATTTTCGCCGGAACGGATAATTTGGATTAAGTCTTGACTGGTGTGAAACAGCTGCTGGTTGATTTCCATGATTTCCGGAACGGTTTGTGCGATTTCTGCAAGGTGCTGTTGCTGTGTGGTTTGAGCGTTGTTTCTGCGGACAGAAATGGCAGAGAGTGCCTGTTGTAGATACCGTTCGTTCATACGTTGCCTCCGATCGGTTCATCTAAATTATAAATCAAAGAAGCGTATGCCTCTGCATTTTCGCTGACGGGAATTTCCGGTTGTTTCTTTTTCCGGATGCGAGGAGATTCCGGCGGCTTTTCGTTTAAATCGACTTCTGCTCGGGTCTGATAGCCGGCTTTCATCCAGTCGTTCAGAATGCTCTGCATATAGGGGAACGAGAGGCGGTCTATTTTTTCAACGGTTTTTTCGTAGGCGTACCGGATTAAATCCATCGGAATGGCTTTTTGTTTCCAGTCGTCAATGAATTCCATCTGTTTCGGCGTTGGATTTCGCCGCATTTCGAGCAGCCGCATGATTTGTGCTAGATAGCTGTGTCGCTGTTCCATGTCTTTGATTTCTTCTTGAGCCTGTTGTAGGGTAGTAATGCCCTGATTCCACCAGCGAATCAGAATTTGTTCGATGTAACGCACATTGCATTTTTGAATGGAATGGCAGTAGGAAACCACCATGAGAATGATGTCGCTGGAAAAGTTCAAGTAATCGTGCAGCCAGACGAGGGACTGTTCTTCCATGAAATTCAGCGGTCTGCCATATAATTGCTGTACCATGCGGAACAGAGTCTGTAAGCTTTCGGAATTTTGAACAGCATCTGCAATGACAGTTGGCAGGATAGACAATTCCGAACTGGTGCGAATGAGAGCCGCAACTTCCTGCGGCTTTTCTGGAGCAGGTGGTTCTGGTGGTGTGAAGAGGTCGGTTTGTTCCCAGAATAAAAGAGCTTCTTCGACTTGTTCCGGCAGGCATCCGACTTGTTTTCCAACCTGTACGGTATCAATCGTTTCTGGCTGATGCCGCAGCAGGTAGAGCAGGACTTTTAGCTGAGAGGGGGTTGCAAGTTTGAGATATTGGTCTACAACCGCAGTCGGCACGCTGAACAGAGATTGCCATGCTGGATTTTGGAGGGTCAGTGTCAAGGGTGGGGTCGCTCCTTTCTGAAAAGATAGAAATTCCGGATTGTCCGGAATGGGCTTGGAATCTATTATAACACATTTCGGAATGCTTGTCACGCATTTCAATGAAATTGGTAAAAAAAAACGCCTTTGCAATTTGCAAAAGCGTTTTGGTGCCGATGGTGGGACTTGAACCCACACGTAGTTGCCTACAACAGATTTTGAGTCTGCCTCGTCTGCCATTCCGACACATCGGCTTACGACTTTTATAGTATAGCATACTTTCTCGGATTTGTCAAGTGCTTTTTTCAATTTTTTTCAAATTTTTTGAGGGGCAAAACCGGAAAAAAAGAACCGCTTGGGAAATCAAGC
>ERZ1034976.1448-NODE-1448-length-18191-cov-20.102117_pt1 | contig 18191 bp, 13 predicted proteins | sample MGYA00520623_ERZ1034976 | MGnify/ENA primary metagenome ERZ1034976 (study PRJEB33766, sample SAMN09781774) | gut metagenome | biome: gut microbiome | host: Homo sapiens | place: Madagascar | study: EMG produced TPA metagenomics assembly of the PRJNA485056 data... | reverse complement strand
ATCTCTGCCATACCATTCAACAAAGCTCTAACTGACTTTTTGGTATCAGATAAATCAATGGTAGGAGCTGCCACGTGTCTGTTAGTCAAAATCTTACCATCTTTGGAAATCAAGAAGCCTGTACCCGTAAGCATTTTCTTATTCTTTTGGATTTCTTCCAAATCCATTGTCCAATTTTCAAAGTCTCCGTCTTTGTCAAAGCCCGTAAAATACCAGACTTTCCCTGTTGGTAAAGTCACTTTATAATAAAACTGGTTAGCAACCATCACAACACCAGAACCACATTCTGTAAGAATCTCATCTGATGTCTTAGCACTGTCACATGCCACTAAGCTAACTATAGCAAATAGTGACAAAAAGAAATTTTTTAGCTGTTTCATTATTTCAATTTTTATAATTAAGATTCTGTTGTCACACATATCACAGACAATTCTTCATTGCCTAGTATTTACATTAACACTATTTCATCTGCAAACTTACTATTTTTTTTTCAAATGACCTACTAAATTTGCAAAAAATGACATCAGAAGTCACAAAAATATTCATTTTGAATACAGTTTTTTCCCAACAAGGCCCTAGTAGCTACTACACAATACCAAAGAACGAATTCCTCACCCTATCGTATCTTTCATGTTGAAGTTTACCATACCTTGGCACAACACATAATTGCGAAAAAACTTTCGGAATCCATTTTGTTCAATAGCATTTCTTACAAAATCAGGCAAGAAGGATTATATAAAGCCGCTACTCTTCCTCCTCTGAATCAAAGTCACTATCAGCGAATCCATCATCAAAACCGGCATCATATCCTTCTTCGTACCCCAGCTCATATTCCTTCCTTTTCTTTCCCTTATATCGGCAAGCATCGTCGTAAGAATCGCCTCGTATATTTTCGATACCATCATGATACCCATCCTCCTGTCCCTGATCATATCCTGCATCATAGTATGGATTGATGCTAAGATTAAGAGCAGAAGCGGCATCATGAGTTTGCGGAGCGACAAGTGTGGATTGAGAAGAATCTATGCCAACTTTTGAAACAGAAGTTCCCTGCAGCATATCTTCATAAATCATCGCAGTATCCATTGGGGCATCAGAAGTTTTTTGGGGATTCTTGGAAGAACACCCCATAAACAGAACAGATGCCACCACACCAATCAAAGAAACAAAGAGGTTAGCACAAGCTTTAACCTTGGTCAACATTATAAGAATACCAGTTCTTTTCATTACTACAGATTAAATGATTATTGCATATTTCTGAATGTGATGGCAAAAGTTACCATACCAAAATATAATTATCCTTACTTCTATAAGCGAAGCAAGGATAATCATTATCATGTAAAAAAGAGTCTAACCAAATGGAATACACCAAGAATTATCATCAAAATGCCAACTAAAGACAAGCCGACAATAATATAATGATCTATTGTTTTAGTATCTCTCAGCCTAAGCCAAGAAGGAAAATACTTCCAAAGCAGATACCCCAGTATTATTTGAAAAATTGAATGTATCATAACTACTTAAGATAAGGTTTAATAGCGTCAATACTCCAAGCATAATTTAAATTTGCTTGCGAACCATCATAAAAAGTTCCAGATGTAACCCCTACAACTTCACCATACTCATTGATTAAAGCACCACCACTACTTCCATGATCTATCAATGCATTAATTTGCATCAAATTGGTATCACGCCATTGCGATACTTCTCCTGAAGAGAATGTATTCTCTAGTCCTCTAGGGCTACCTATAGCATAAACCTTATCGCCAACACTTGGCTTTTCTTTAGCTAAAGGTATATAAGGAACATCATCAACATTGACGAAGAACAGTATAAAGTCTTCCTCTTCATCGGACTTAACAACTTTCGTAACCTTATATGCAGTATCACTTCCTACCAGTTTTATCTGCTCAGCACCAATAGCAGTACCCTTAAAAACATGATAATTACTAACAGCCAATCCATGAGAGTTTATGAAAAAGCCGGAACCTTGATAGGTATTTGTACCATCTGTAGTAAAGACCATGAACACAGCATTTCCATATCTGTTAAATATAGTTTTTCCATTCAGAATTTCATTATTATCTCCATATTCTGCTGTAGCAGGAGTTACGCCATCTTCAGAATCTGGAGTTCTTGCAGATTCCCTTTCTGTTGCAGACTCTGCACTTCTATTAAGTCTCTTATGCCCAGATTTGTGAGCACAAGAGACAAATAAACACATTATAAGTACTATAAGTAACTTACTTTTTTTCATCTTCAATAATATTTTTAGGAATAATGTGAATCAAAAAACGCTGATTGTTGACTTCATACATTTTATCACGCATTGTTTCAATATTATATCTTCCATCTCCACTACCAGCAATTTGAACCTCACAGTTTTTTCCAAAATTAATACCACATACATCCTTCCAATACTTCATTAAGGAATAAGCTCTCTCAAAACTCAAATCATAATTACGATCAGTCCAAGCCTCTGAGTTTTTCGATGCTTGTCCTTCAATGATTAACAGATACTTATTATCATTATGTTTAGATAAGAACTTTTGAATCTCAACACCAGCAGCCCCTAATTGCTGTTTTGTATCATCCGGCAACTCTTCTATATCATAATGCAATTCTTCGAAAAAACAATGAACCTTAAGCACATATTTCTTATAAAAAGGATTATACTCAAAGTACTGCTTACTCAAATCCTCTGTCGATTTCTGAACAAGTTTGATTTCTGCCAATTCTCGCTCTGTCGCTTCCATTCGTTTATGTAACAATACGATTACTAAAACAAAAAGGACCAACATTATGAAGAACAAGCTAGTCATCAAATCAGAGTAACTTGTCCAGAAGAAAGACTCTTTTTGCTTCATTCTACATTACCCTTTCTATTTCTATCATTTACAAGATTCTGTTTCAGCTGAGCCACCGTATCCACAGGCTCCTGCTTTACCACATGCGACAAAGAATCAGAAACAGAATCAACCATTTCTTCATCAACAGAATTAGCATTTCTGATGACACTTGTATCACTCATGATTCTATAAGAACAATACCCCATGAATAAAGAAGAGACAAAGAACATAATAGCACACATTACCAATAACAACTTGCCCCATACAGGGAAGCTGGCTTCTTTACGACTTCCATCAGGTGTTGTCGTCGCCAAGAATTCTATTCTCTCTACCTTTGTATTTATCTTCTCTATTGCTATCGAGTTATTTTTCTCAATTTTGCTAGCTAAAGTTGTCAAAGCAGAAGGTATCTGCGAAATAGCTTCCAAATTCTTATTTATCTTTGGGAACGCCTCCAGCTGACTAGTGAATTGATCAAGCAACTGCTTATTAATCGTTTTAAAAGTATCAACCTCATCAGTCAAGACCTTTTCCAATTCAGCCATATTGGTTACAGAAGTATTCTGCAAAGTTTTAAGAGCCGTCTTTAAAGCATCAGTCTCATCAGTCAGATTCCTTGCAATCTCTGCCTTATTTCGAGTAAAGAAATCTCTTATTTCCTCAAGGACATGCAAACGATCACTTTCGGCAAAGAATTGCTCATTAAACTTCTCTATAGCAGCAGTATATCCTTTTACACTATTCAGATAATACTGGAAATCCTCCAATTTTTCAGTACATCCCTGCAGTTCCTTCAATACATTGACATTAGCTTTAGCCATTTTCATAACATCCATGTCATGAACAGCCTGAATAATATCAGCTTGTACCTTATAGGATTCATTTACCTTAGAAAGAGTACCTCCCAATTCTTGAGTGTTTGAAGAGAAAGTTTTATTAAATTGGTTCAGATTCTTCACCAATTTATTCAATGCATCAGAAGTATCGGATGGTAATTCCGGCAACAACATTGATTGCATCCATGCTAAGAATTCATTTTTCCCGCTTTCTTCTTGCAGTTTACACTTCTTGAATTGCAAGGAATTTAAAGTTGTAAGACCGATACCACAGATACTTGCAACCATAGCCCAAGCTACACCTGTAAGCAAGTCGCTCACACCATCTGCTGCTGAATAAAAAGCAGATTGTTGGGCTGCCGAATTTGTCATCAAAGATGTTATACTATCAGTAAACAACAATGATCCAAGACCTATGATGACACCTAACATGGTACCAGCAAGTCCACAATACAAAGGTACAGGTGTCTGGGTAGATATATCTTCTTCTACCGTTTCGCAATGTCTATCCACGGCATCCTTCAGCAAATTATAGTCAATAACAGAACCAACACTATTATTCAGATATTTGTTAATGGAATTCTTAATTGAAGAGAATATTATATTTCCTTTACCATATATTCCTTTGACAAATCCTGATTCTCCGTCATGTGATATGCCCCAAGTATCCTTTTTCACAAAGATGTCTCGAAACTGATGCATACGCTTCAAATTCTTTACATAGAAATAGAACTGAAGCATAATTATACCTAAAACAATTATAGGAACTATAAATTTCATATATATAAACTATTTTAATTTTACTTCTGCTGGATACAAAATTTCCCAATACTTTTGACCACTTTGCTCTCGTTGAATTGCCTGTCCACGCTTAGTTACTTTCATTTCTGTAGCATCCTGGAGTGAACCACCAACGACATTAACTGCAGTACGAATCGTAGAAATTGACCTGATACGCTTTAAAGAAAGAGGCTCAAAATCAACGAGATTATCAGACTTTACATAATACTGAAACACAGCTTCTTCCGTTGCTGATGTATATACTTTTCCAATGATACCTCTATCGTCATTCACTCCGAAATAGCCACCTTTTACATCATTAGCAGGTAATGTTGCATCTTTTTTACCCCCTACAGACACAGAAGTCTTCGTACCTTTGCTCATATTACTACTTCTATCCAATTTCGCTTTCAATTCTTCTAACTGCCTGCCCAAGTAAACTATATCTTCTCGATAATCATACGAAGAGCGGCCGGATTTATTGCCTATAGCAAGAACATCGTTCGTCATTTTATCAATAGAAACTTTATGAGATTCCAATGCCTTTTTAATCTTATCCTTGCTTTTCTGCAATTTATAAATGCCAATCAAAGCAACAACTACTAATATCAATAACAGCACACAAAGACCTAACAAGACATAAACGACCAGGAACTCAACCTTATTATCCAACTTATCATTTACGTTCTGTAAAGATAGCTTCATCGAATCAATACGAGAACTATTATCTCGTATTGATTTATCCGACTTTACAACAGCCACCTGTAAGGCGGCCAAATCTTTAGGTAAAGTATCACTATCTTGCTGTTCTGAAGACTCTCCCGATTGCTCAGAAGATTGCACTCTACGATTATCCCCACATGCACATAAAGCAACAACCGCAATTATTATCAATAATATCTTCTTCATTGTCTATATCAATTTCTCTCGTTTGTTAAACTTTTATTTATAGCTCCTGAAAGAACGTTCATCACGCCCTTAATCGGATAGAAGAACAAGGTCTCGCTTATTCTTTCCTGCCCATTTGAATCTTCCTTTGCCAATGTCATACCTCTACTGATGAATGTATCCAGATCATCTGCATAAACTTCTTTTGCCAAAGCCAAAGACTCAGGTGTAACACCGAAGTTTTCATCAAAGTTAAATTCCTTGTTTAACTTGCCCAAAGTAAACTCAAAGAATTTTTCTACTGCTACCTTAGTCTTGCTTATATAATTGGCATCAATAGAGTCATAAGTATCATCACTATCCACAAAAGATGTTCCATCACCTTTCAAGATTACGACCTTATCTCTATCCTCATCCAATGGATGATTTGTTACCAACGCTCCCTTACAAGTAGCTTGCTTAGGAGAAGATGCATTATCGCCCAAGCCCAAAATCTCTAACTTACCATCTGTTCTTTCTACATTCAACAGTTGGAAAATCTTACAAGTAAACTTAGCCAACAACCTATCATCTGGAGTAATGACACGCAAGATTTTACTACCATTACCGCTAAATGAAATATGACGTGGCATAGGCATACCCTTCAGATTCAAGATTTGAGCAATATGATATATGATGGCTGTATAGAATATGATGAATACTATCTTGAAATTTTCATCTTCACATAACAACGAATCAAAATCTATCACACTTCTATCCAAGTTTGCAGCAGCTGGATTTTCCGGCAAAGAGAAGAAAAAAGATGCAATATTAGAAGGCTTAGTATTGGAATCTAAAATCTTCTTCAATTCACCTATATCCTTAATCTTATCTTCTACAATTTTCTTGAAATAGTCAATAATTCCATTATGAAGACTGGCATCCAACGAACTTTCAAAAAGATCATTAGAAGCGAACTTAAACGATGTAACATTTTGCAAATCTCCATCCTTGGCAAAAGCAATATCACTAGTACCTCCACCTATATCTATACTAACAAGGCTAGTAGCCGTTGCATTTTGACGGAAGAAATACTGAATCGGTGCAGCAGATTCAGTCATAGAGTTTGTCGCACCATTTCCAAAATACTTACGATAAGCAGCATTCCAAGTTGTTCTAATCAAATTCACTCGCTTTGGAGACATACTGATTGGATAAAACCAAGTAATATCTGTTTGCTGCAAATTACCACCATTCATGATAACCTTATTACGCAACAGCAACATCAAGCAATCAATAAATACAGAAATATAGCGTTGCTCCTGTCCTTTACCCCATTTGATATTATCCTTAGGAGTATCGTTGTATTCCAAATTCACACGCTTATTATAAGCAAAAGGAATATTCACCAATTCATAAGGCAAGATTACATTGTTCCAATCAACCCCCTTTGCATGAGACAGCACGGTTCGCGTTGGAAATTTAAACATAGAATCTTCACCTAGGACAAATGGAAGAAAATCATATTCTTCCAAATCATCCTGCTCCAACAAATCTGTTTTAATAATAGAAGTAGAATCTATTACAAACATTTTTGTCATAGGACAATCCTTTTCTCCATAAGTTAAGGCATGCGGTTCTAGCTCACCATTTTTCAAAACTTCAACATGAGTGTTTGACGTACCCAAATCAACAGCAAATTTAAATTGTTCAGTGCTTCGCTGCTTGTCAAACATTGGAATCAAGACTCCTCGATGTTCATTTGCATCAGTAAATACAATGTAATCAAAATTATCTTTTTCCAAGGTATAAGTCTGCGCTTTATAAGTAGACTCACCATTTTTGTTACGACATTCACTAGTTACATCAAGAGCCGTTACTCCCTTAAAGAACGAAAATTGATATTTACGTTTAAATGTACTAACGCAACCAACCTTATATATTGCATCCTTTGGTTCTGTGAACTTAACATTTGGCATAATAAAACCTGTAAAATCCGCATCAACAATTGCTCCTTGATTACGAGAAGAATCAACAGCATTGCCTCCACCATAGTAGATTCTGGAATACTCCACAAATTTCACATTACCCTTTCCCTTGATAGGAACACGCAAATATACCTTGACACTCATATCATTGATGTTCTCCATCTTAATCATGGAAGAACCATCTGCAAATGGAGTTAGAAGTTCCTCCGTTGAGAAGAACTCAAAGAATCTACTCTTCAATGGCAACAGATAACTTGTCTTAGCATTAGATGGACCATCATAATTACCATTAAAGAAACTACTTTTATTCAAAGTATGAGGCACCTGAATAATAGTATCTTCAAGGAAATCACCTATCGTCAAATAAGGATACAAAGTACCATCATTCGGTAAACTTCTTTGTGACAAATCATCCTGCACATCAAAATATTCTGCACGATTTTCCTTACCCCACAATGCTGTGGTGTAATGGAGATTTGCATACATGTTACCAGACTCTACCGGAAGCACTAAAGGCATATGCGACAACTGCGCTGTTGAAACGATTTCAAAGTCACTACCCTTTATTGGCTGGTCCAACTTCTTAAGTATTGGATATCCCAAAACCTCAACTATATTTGTCTGCTGATTGATTGAAACTTGAATATTACTACTTGCCAACGGATCAGATTCAGTTACCCCCTTTAACTCATTTCTGAAGTTCACATCCAACTTTTTCAATGTCATCTGAAGGTATTCGTACACTTCTGGAAACAAGTCTGCAAAATCACGAATTGATTTTGCCAAGACAAACCAAGCTTTAATATAATCCTTGTCACGCTTATATAATGGCTGGAAATCAGAGTCAAATGGTCGATCCTGTCCAAAATTAATTTCTTTAGACACATCCTCAAGTCTATTGGCCGTGCTAAAGAATATGGTTCTTGGCGATGTAGCACCAATTATATCTAATTCATTCAAACCATTCTTATAATTCAAGATATAGATATCCTGTAATTGGTTAAAATTATAAGCCTTAGCATCAGACATCATGTACTTTCGCAACGCATCAGCCAAATAGCAATGACCTTCTTTATCGGAATTCTCCAATAAAGGAATCATAGCAGAAGCATCCCATTTTATAATTTCAATTTTATCAGAATATTTACTTATATTAAAGAAAATTTCGCCAACATCAAGCGTGTCAGACACCATCTTATGAAAAATTGTATTTCCATCAAGATTAACTTTCTTGGTCTCTACATCTGGTTGACAAACACGCACAAAAGCAGTCTTCACCAAGTCAATTCGAGCAAATGGAGAAGGAATAGAGGTAATCTCATTCTTTGCAGATGCACCAGCAGGATCATCTATACCATTCTTACCATCACGATTCTCTGAATTGTATGGAAAAGAAGCACTCTCATGCCAATCGGTGAAAGTATTATCACCATTTTTATATAATCTAAAAACCTTTGACATAACTAAAAATCAAATTTTTCTTTTGCTAATTGCTTTGTTGCTAAATAATAAATCTCGAGAAGCTTATCCTTGACATCCTTACTTCCCAGTTTACCAACTTGCCCATTGATTCGGTCAATAAACAAACTGTAGTTGGACTTCAAGCTTTTAACTTTACGAGGAGTGACGTTTGTCACAACATCAAATGGCTTGTCTCCACAATTCAAGTTAAACAAGTCTAATGATCTCTTATTGTCCTTCATTTCAGTGAGCCAAGCCAAGAATCTTCCCAGAAATTCCTTCAAGCTACCAACAAACTGAGAACGATACAAATCCTCGTTAAAACCAGAAACTTTTCCATTTGCAGCCAATTCACTTGTACTAATTGTATTCCAGCTATGCTCGAAACAATTTGACATTAACACAAATTGAGTCAATGGGCATCTTAGCATTTCAGTAATTCCTTCATAGAAAGAAGTAAAAGATACAGCATCACCTTCTTCTTTTATGCCCAATTCCTTGTTTACCGTTGTTGGATATGAATTCTTACTAAAATCAACAATAGCAGTTGCTGCCAAAAACTCTATTAGATGAGCATCATTCTTCTGTTCTACTCCACCCTCATAATTTTCATAAATGTTTTGAACATCATCACCCAAATAATAAAGAGCATTTATCTGATTATTCTTACTAATATTATCCTCATAATAAGCCAAAGCAGACTTTGTCTTAGAAATAAAAGTTGAAGAATCTATCTCGCTTTCATCACTTGGCTTAAGCTTAAAGTAAGGCAATATTGTTACCGCTCCAATCTCCGCATCATTGATTGTCTGAAAATTCGGAAAAGAATTGCCAGTTCTCAATGTTTTCAACAAGAGCGGAAATCCACTTGCTCCTGTACCTCCAAAAATAGAGCTAATAATAAATATTTTATCACCTGCAGAAAAACCATTTGCAAAAGTATCAAAATCGTCAGAGTTAACAATCTGATTTAGGACAACACTTCCAATATTTGGGTTTCCCTTAAAACCAACATCCATCTTCGATTTGAGATTCTTTTCCGAAAAGAGCAACTTCACCATAGCTTGGTTCTCTCTACTCATCGTAGAAACATCCATAAACTTCTGGAAGCTCTTATCATCTGTATCTTTAATCTGCAATCTAAAGCCAGGAAGTTCCTGATTGATAGAAGTTCTAAAGAATTTATTATTATTGGAAGAGGCAAATGTTAGATCTTGTCTAATTCGTGAATATAGATTCATTAAATCCACAGTTCTTGACAAATCAGCATTAGACTCATCTGGATCAATAAAAATTGGCACAATCTCGTCTTGCCCAAGTTGTACACCTGAAGCCAACATCATTGTCAAGGAACGGAGCACTCGTGCTCCCGTTCCACCAATACCAAATATATATAATTTTGCCATACCAAAATCGATTAGAATGGAGAATTAGAAGAATTCTTACTCCACCATTTCATTAATAAAGATAATATACCAAATACCAATATTGCCAACAACATATTGGCAAAACCAAAACACAGCATATCCCCATAAGAGATATTCAAATCGTAATCCTTTTTAGTAGAAGGATTTATACCTACCATATAACCGAGATAATAATGGCGAAGTACCCATTGCCATCCTATCAAGAAATTAACTACAGCATTGCTACCTAAAAATATCAGCCAGCCCCACCATTTTGCCAATTTAGGATGGTCAATAATATAATAATACAACAAACAAACCAACAACGAAACAGCCAACATAGTAAAGCCTATAGGCACATACATGTTTGTCTGTTGGTCTGGTGACACATTACCCCAAAGGTAATTAGCCAATTCAAGTCCGAACACATCTTCGAACCAGCAATAAATACTGCCAAAGAATTCTCCCATAATATAAAAGTTTTAATTGTTTTTAATTCTAAAATCGATTGTAGCCAAGTTTGTATTATCCTTGTATGCATCACTTACTCCCTTTATCAAGTATTTGATGCCAGTTGTTTTATTCATATTTTTACGAATATCTCTACCACTATCATCATTTACCTCATCTACCCAAGTTGGCATAGCTGGAGGTGCAAAGGAAATGGTTTCAGAACAAGGCTTAGTATTTTTTGAAATTGCCAATGTCAAAATGTGAGTGTATCCAGAACCTTGTTTAACTTTCTCCACACTACTTACACTAACATTTCTACCTGTTCTGGAAACATAATTTCTTGAAGACATCAATGTAGTTTCTTCTTGAAGAGTTTCTGACATATCAACCATAAATTCAAAGACATACTGACCTTTGACATTAAGATTACCCTTTATCAGGTGTTTCGTTAATGAAGTTGCAATATCGAAAGGCACATTAGTTGTTGAAGAAAATGCGACATAATTATCATAACCATGCTGTATAGTAGTCAAAGCAACCTTCTTATTAAGTTTACCCAACAAATCTTTATTACCTATCATCCAAATATAATAAGGTCGTTTTGAATCAACAGGTTCACATCCCTTAGCATAATAATACATACCTTGATAAGAAGAAGACAACTTAATGATTTCTACTCCTAACCTTGGATGTTTACGTAAAGCTTTAGTAAAGGCTCGAGTTACGTTAGTCTGTTTTACCCCAAAGAAATTAACTGCATCACCTTGAGGCACATCTAATATACAATCAGAAATAAACATAGATACACTATTATCCCCCGTTTGCATTACAATATTGCTTAACATATCTGCAATATCAGAATTACTTCTACTACCTGCACATTTTGCAAAACTCGCAGGATTTAAAGCCTCCTCTAAATTAGCAATATCTGCTTTAAATGAAGAAATCTGCGTATTGATATAATATAGTTCTGTAGTATCCACTTGCAAGTCAAGCGCATTTACATAACTTTTCACTGCATCTTTGAACTCTGATTTTTGTCTCATATATCCATCCATACTACCAGAATTCTCTATGTAAACTTTCAATTTTACAGAATTATTGCTTTTTTGAATAGCAACAGGTTCCCATTGCACGAAAATACTACTATTTCCCGTACATGTTACTATAGCAACAATGACAATCACTAATACAACTAAAGGTATTATAATCTTAGCCTTATTTTGCATAAATATCATTTTTATCCAAAAGACCCCATTTTGGTAAGTTTATATTAGTAGGTTACATATACAAAAAAAACGTGGAGCCAGTCTGCCGCTCGTTCCACGTATCTAGGCTCTCGCATTGCCCTATCTGCCGAAACGAGCAACGCTGAAAGCCCCACGCCGATGTAAGTATATAGTACACCCCCTTAGCTCATTGCAAAAATGCCACAAGCTAATAAGGGTTGTATATATGATACACCCCATGAGGCGTTCCCGTTGCTTTGTTTTTGACAGATAGATTGAATTTGCGAGATTCAGATACGTCAAAACCAAAGCGTACAGTTACGCCTTTATGTATATATGTCCACCCCACCTTTGCCCAGTTGGAGCTTCCAGCAAGGATATGACACCGCAAAAGTAACAATTATTATCGAATCTACAAAATTTTTAGCTAAAAATCTTTGAGAAATTTTATGTTTGGGCACACACATTGTGAAAACAGTGCTTTCTCATTGTTATTAATACTAAAATACAGGAAGATGACACCAAGATTCCAAACTGTCTGAAACGATAGAAAAAGTTCAGGCTTCATCCTTAGCTATCGGTCATTGAAAAAAAACACAACATGCGCACGTATAAAAGTTTCTAAAATTGTTTGAAGTAACTATAGAGAACTATCTTACTGATGAATGCAACGTTTTCATTCCCCAGTTTTTTGGGGAATGTTTCCACAGACTTTCCTCATTTTCCACACCATCTAATTCTATCATAAACCCCATAACAATCTGATAATCAACCTATATAATTTTTACCCATCTTTTTGGCACGCAGATTGTGACTATGAATAGCGGGTTCGACAATGAATCCACAAAGTAAGAAAGAAAGTAAGTAACATTAAATAGTAACAATTTTAAAAATATACGATTATGAAGAAGTTTATGTTTGCAGCTATCGCAGCTATGGTAATGGTTTCAGTAAGCAACGTTTTTGCATCAAGCAGAATGGTAAGTAACGCAGAGGTAGCACCAGTTGATACCGTAGCTCCGGATGCTCCTTCTGATACAACAGAAGTTGGCACCCCTATCAAGCCACAGGCTACCACTGAGGATTCTATCCAACAGGAGAATACTCAGGAGGAGACAACTCAGCAGCAGGCTACAGAGACTGAGCAGCAGGCAAATGCTGAATAAGAAGTCAATAGAAATACAATAGGATTCAATTGAGTTCATTTTGCAGACGACATATTTAAGAGAATTAATAGGGAAAGCGTAGAGTCCTGCTGGCAGTGATGCCAGCAGGACTCTACGCTTTTTAAATTATCGAAAATATCCATAAAAGAATGCTACGATCAACACTCCACTTCTTCCATCCTCACCAACTTGCCAGCGACAAACTGCATGATGATTTTATGAAGTGTTGTACCCTGGCGCAGAGCCTCAACCCTTGGAGCCACGGCATATCGCTTGATTTGTTCCTCAGCCTCTTGCCATTGTACTTCTGCCTTGGAAAGTTTGCCATCCTCAGGCTTTGCCTCATAATCTTTCTTCGACAATACCTTCAGTTCCAAGATATAACTATGTTTGGTAGCGTAATGGGTAAGGTTTGGCAAAAGAAAAAAGTCACAATAACCATGGTTCAACTCTAGCTCTGGAGCGGTATAATAGTAATTGTTCAAATTCAGATATGCCATGAAGAAACCTTGAAGATTGCGCTCCGACTCGATACCGTCACGAACGGATGAAACCTTGGAATAGGCATCTGCCATAAACTGTAATCCTTCACGCCACCTACCTTCGTACGCCATATCATAATAATAATCAGTAAGTTGGTTGGTATCGACGTATGCCTTTTCCTCATACAAGTCCTTCAAATAGCCATAGTATTGCTTTCGGACATTGTTGTTTGGAATGCCCAATATCATCTTATCGCCACGAGTTCCCTTGATGGTCAACATACCATAATAAAACAGCAGACTCGTAAATATCTGAGGGTCGGTCAACCTATAGGCAGAAAAGGTTTCTGTCAAAGGAGCCACAATCTGCCCCGTCTCGGCTATCGTGCGGATAACACCTTTGCGGTCACCATCCAACTTATCCAACTGAAGAAGTTTCTTCATCTTGTTGTAGTCAGTCTTTGTGTTTGGGTCTATCATCAGGTCGGGTGCCTGCCCATAGTCCATATAATTTCGGAGATAATAAATGACCATATCACAATTGAAAACCTTGCTTTGAGTTTCCAGAGCTTTCTTTGAGAAACAATAGTTATCATACCAAGGCTTCATCTCATCTATCATAGCCTCGATATCACTTGTTGCAGGAATGCCCCCTACCTCTTTATAATAAGCAAACATCTTGCGTACTTCCTCCTGGGAGAAGCCCAGCATTTGGTTGAACTCCGGCTTGGTGGAGATATGCCAGCCGATATTGAATCCACTCGTCACATCGTCCAAGGTAACAGGACTGACACCTGTGATGAAGATACGCTCAAACATGCCCTTGAACTTCTTGAAGACATCACGATAGAAGCCATCGGCATGGGTGATCGCCCAATATACTTTCTCCCCCTGCTCATTGAGCACAGTATTGGTGAAATTGTCATATTCATCGATGATCAGATAGAGAGGAATGCCCTTGGTCGCAGTTTCATCTTGAAGCAAAGCCAGTTTCTCCGCAGCAGAATCAGACTTAAAGAACTTCTCCTTAAAATCTGCCAGATAAAACTCTTGATAAACTCGCATGAAACCGTCTAATTTGACACGCAGATACATATTGAAGTTTTCCTCCAACTTTTCGATACTACCACCTACATACGAGAAATCAAGGTGAAGAACCTGATACCTCCCCTGTAAAGGAGTAGGATGCTTGCCTACCCATAAATCACCGAAAAGAGTTTGGAATTTCTCTTTCTTGCTACAATCATAATAAGCATGGAGCATACTCAAGAATATGCTCTTACCGAACCGACGTGGACGAATGAAGATGATGTTGCTTGGCTGGTTTTCCAACAAAGGCAAATACATCGTCTTATCCACATAATATTGATTTTGTTCAATAACAGCCTCAAAGTCATTGATACCGTAAGGCAAACGTTTCACATTCTGTTTCATAATTGCTCCTTTTCTAGTTGAGTAAGTGGTTACGACAAAAATCTATCAGATATAGCCAATATCATGCTTCATTCTGTCTCAAGCACACTATTTTGTGCAAAGATAAACAAAAAGTACGAACCTCGCAAGAGATTTCGTACTTTTTATATGTTTTTGGATGACCTTTATGAGTAAGCAACGTTTTTGCATCAAGCAGAATGGTAGGTAACGCAAAGGATTCATCACGCGCATACGTATAGATATTTTTCTCGTAAAAAGTATCAAAGTCTCATTATTTATATAAAAAATAATGTTATATATCTAGTTCTCAGATTATTCTATCGAATGAGACTTCTCAGAAAATTGCAAAAGAAGTATCATGGAAGTATCATCAATTCTTGGAAATGCATCATAAAACACTAATAAGAAGCAGAAAAAAATGCTATTAAGAAACAGAAAAATGCACTAATAAGCTACTAAAACAGATAAAAAATCCTTGTTTTCAGACAATAAATACCCTATTTTCTCGTTATAATAGAAATTTTTACTAAAAACATAGCAACTATGGATGAAAAGGAACTTTTGAAAAAGGCTTTCGAATACGGAAACGTTCCTAGCCTCATCACCTATTGCTTCACCGAACCATGTCCGATGAAAGACAAGTGTATCCACTATCTATCCGGCCTCTACAAAAACGAGAAGACTGATAGAGGAGATGCCATCTTCCCAAATGCCCTGAAAAACGGGAATTGCAAGTACTTCGCTCCGCTGCGTGTCGTGAAAATGGCATGGGGATTCGACAAACTCTTTGCCGAAATGAAAGTGAAAGACGCTCCTGCTCTGCGCGCCGAAATGAGAGACTACCTCGGCAGCAAAGGACAATACTACCGTTACAAACTGGGACAACTGAAACTCCTGCCGGAACAACAGGCATATATCAAACAGCTCTTCGCCAGATACGGATATAAAGATGTTGAATTCGACCATTTCTCAGAAGAGATTGATTTCACTAAAAGCTAATCTTTTTCTCTGCCCTCCAGATGTTCCAGCCATGCCATTTAAGCGGTCCCACAGAGAACACGTGACGGGCTACCGGTGAACACGTGACGGGCAACTAGAGAACACATGACGGGCAGCCATTGCCCGTACAACGGGAAACGAGTGCCCGATTTACCAACCAAACTTTGGGCAACGCTGATAAGATTTTATAGTTTATAGTTGACAGTTTATGGTTAATAGTTAACAAACAAACATCCTAATCAATATATTCAATGAAGGTAACAATCGTTCATACAAACAACAAGAAGCAGCTCCTCGTCAGCACCAAGACGATGGAGAAGTTGCTGCAACGTATCGCAAAAGATGACAGCAGACTTACTGTTACCCATTTCCGCGAATACGTGACCTATATGGAAAGCGGCTACGAATATTACAAGGATATGCCAACATGGATGCACATCTACCCCGCTGCAGAATTCGCCAAAGACGAAAACAACAACCTGAAGATGAAGGCGTGCAACGGTATCCTGCTGCTAAAATTCGGAAACATCACGGATGCGGACGGCGTGGAGGGCGTGAAGCGCTCGGTTGCCATGCTGCCTTCTACCTTTGCTGCGCTGGAAGGTGCTGATGGTAAGTCGGTTATCGTATTGGTAAAATTCAGCAATGAAGATGATTTGCTGCCTGCTGAGGAGGCGGATGCCGAACGACTGTACCGCATCGCTTACCAGCAGATTCTGCCTGTATATCAGGCGATTGCCAAGGCTTCGGTGCTCACAGACGGACCGAAACCTTCTATAGAAGCGGGCTCAAACCTATCTTTTGAGCCTTCGATGCACAACAGTTTTATGATGACGCTCGATGCGAAACCTTATTTCAACTGTAAGGCGGTGGCGATGAAGATTGACAGCAACATGCACCCTCAGAACCAGGCTTTCAACACGGAAGATAATCAACAGATGATTCCTGGTTCCGATACTTCGGAAGAAGAAAAGAAAGTTGACAAGAACAGCGTTCGCGAGAATATCATGAGCATGATGCAGCTGCTGAAAAGTAAATATAACTTCAGATACAACACGGTGATGAAATTCGTGGAATACATGCCGAAGGAGAAAGGTTGGTATGGTTTCCAGCCTGTGGATCCGAGAGTGCAGAAGCGCATGACGCTGGAGGTGCAGCTCGCTGACATCCGGGTGAGCATCAAGGATGTCAGGAATTTTCTGGAGTCTGATTATATCAAGAATTATAATCCGATAGATGAATATCTCTTCCAATGCTACGACAAATGGGACGGGAAGGACCATATACGTGCCTTGGCTCGTACGGTTCCTACCAACAATCCTTACTGGGCAGACTGGTTCTACACCTGGTTTCTGGGCATGGTTGACCAGTGGCGCGGCTTTACCCATCGCCAGTATGGCAACTCGGTAGCTCCGCTTCTCATTTCCAAGCAGGGTTACAACAAGAGTACTTTCTGTCGCCGACTGTTGCCGCCGGAACTGCAGTGGGGGTATAACGATAATCTGATTCTGTCAGAAAAGCGTCAGGTTTATCAGGCGATGGCGCAGTTTATGGTCATCAATCTCGATGAGTTCAACCAGATTTCGCCACAGGTGCAGCAGGGATTTCTGAAGAATCTCATCCAGTTGCCTACGCTGAAATACAAGCCTCCGTATGGCAGTCATGTTATGGAATTTCCTCGTCTCGCCTCGTTCATCGCCACGAGCAATATGAAGGATATTCTCTCCGATCCTTCCGGAAACCGAAGATTCATCGGTGTGGAACTGACGGGGCCTATCGACGTGAGCGTTCGCCCGAACTACCAGCAGCTTTTTGCCCAGGCACTTTCTGCCTTGAACAATGGCGAAAAGAGTTATTTCGATGCGCAGCAGGTGAAGCTGATTATGAAGAGCAACAGCCAGTTTGAGATAATCCAGCCGATAGATCAGTATTTCCTGCTCTATTTTGAATTGGTTGAGGATGAGAAAGAGGGTGAATATCTTACTGCCGCCGAAATTTTCGACTATCTGAAGAAGCAGATTGGTTCATCGCTCAAGGTAAACAGTCTGATGGGATTCGGCAGAAAACTGGCGAATATGAGTGAGTTGAAACACAAGAGATTTGCAGATGGAATGAAGTATCTTGTAAAGAAAAAGTGAGATAATGATACTTCTATGAGACTTTAATGAGACTTCTCGGCGCCAAAGCCGAGAAGTCTCATTCTTTTTATCTTATTATCTATCAAGTCTTTAAGTCGATATT
>ERZ1034976.1447-NODE-1447-length-18192-cov-11.488394_pt1 | contig 18192 bp, 17 predicted proteins | sample MGYA00520623_ERZ1034976 | MGnify/ENA primary metagenome ERZ1034976 (study PRJEB33766, sample SAMN09781774) | gut metagenome | biome: gut microbiome | host: Homo sapiens | place: Madagascar | study: EMG produced TPA metagenomics assembly of the PRJNA485056 data... | reverse complement strand
GGATTACAGTTCGTCAGATCAACAATTATAAACTGTGCTTTTAGTAATTCTGTAAGAATTTTATTTATTATTGGTGTTGAACCGGCGATTTCATCTACTCTTGTACAAACGTATCCATCTTTTCCTAACAAAGATTTCAATTCACCATATACAATATCAAAATCATCTGCAAATGGCATAATGAAAAAACATCTATTTTTCTCAATTGGAATCTTAGCATTTCTAAATTGTTTAGGATATATTTTGTAGCTGTCCATATTCAATTCTCCTCATTCGCTTAGTTATTTTGTAATATAAACGATAATTTCTTATTATCACTACCAAATTTTCCGATAGAGGAGAAAACAAATATCAATACAATGGCAAATGATAAATTGTACACGTCATGCTTGAAAATGGTGAATGGGAAAATTAAACTGTGCAATTTTTAATCGATTGAATTGTTTTAGGAAAAGTCTATTAATATGCATAAAAGTGTGCTATACTCTCGATATAGTTACATGTTTTGAAGGGATGATAATATGATGACAAGAGAACAAATTGAAAGAATCGCAGGAAAATGCGGTGTTGAAGTATCATACACAGAACCTGGAAAAGGTGGGTTTATTATTGATTCGAATGATTTTTTAATAAAATATTTTGATACACCATATTGCAATCAGAAAAGATATATAATAGATGACGAAATTGCTTTCTTGGCAGTATAATTACGATAATGAATAAAAAAATAAATCTTAATGTATTACTGAAAAACATGGAATCATAATTGATTCAAGAATTTTGGATTACAAAATCATTTGAGGGTCTGGTGAAAGCCGGACCCTTTATTTACATTCATTTATATGTGGAAAAGCATGTTATAGAAAACACAAAAGTAGAGAGGTACAGAGAGGAGAACATGAATGATTGATTTATTGCTTACATTAGTGGAGCAGGCTTTTGGTGGAACAAATTTGTATATTCCGACAATTTTAATGATGTTAGCAATTGGGATTATCTACCTCACAAATAAGAACTGGTTACAGATGCCAAGATATATGCTGGGAACAGTTATCAGTGAGATAGTAGGCGTATATTTCCTTTTCATGCTTGGATTTGGAATGCGGATATTATATAGTGAACCGAAGCCGGAAGCAAAAGAATTCTTGAAGAGTCTGTATGGAATCTGTTTCCTGATTCTTGGTATTATGATTATACTGGCGTATCACTGTATACGTATTTATTGGGGGATGCGCCGGGAATTAAAAGTAAGTCGCTTGCATGCGCAGCCGGAGAGTTATGACTATAACTTAATGGAGGCGTGGAAGTGTCTGGAAAAATTGTTGCCATCAAAGATGACGAAGAAACAAAAGGAGTCTTATGAGCGGTATAAAATGTTTTTGCGGACGCAGATGGGGAGTTTTCATGCAAACGATTTGGAAATGAGAAGACGGGCAGAAGCAGGGGAAAAAGATACAGCGTTCAATCACCTGCTTTACTTTATCCAATATCAGAGAACCGGACATATAGAACAGGCAAATGAACAAATACGGAAGGCAGAGGTATTATGCAATGCGGAAACAGATAGCACAATACGAAGCCAGATCCTGATTAATCGTGGAGTGGCCTATGTGCTGACGAAAGCCTATAAGGATGCAGAGGATGCTTTTGAGAAAGCGATACGCTTTTGCGAAGAGAACAATATGCAAGTGTCAGAACTGTGGACAATTTTATACTATAATTACGTATTTAATAAGACGCGGCTGCATCCAGATATGGCATATGAAGAATGGAAGGCAGAACTGGACATATTAAAGGAACATCTTGATATGGGAAACCCGCAGGATTATATCGCTTATCGTAATGTAGAATTGGAATTGCTGTGCAAGACAGGCGCGGATCGTTCCAAATTGGAAGAAAATGTGCGTGACACGCTGACATATATAAGGAACAGTAAAATGCCGGATAGGAATCGGTGTATGTTTGAAGCGTCTGTGGCACGGGTTATATGGTCTTTACGATTGAATCCGGTTCATATTTTGCAGGCACTAAATGCAGACAAAGAACTCATAAGGCAATTGCCTATGCCCGCAAGATACCATTGTTATAAGAACATTCAGTCATTTTTTGAAGATCTGCACGGAGACATTGTTGCGCAATATGCTGATTTGTGGAAAGATGCAGCAAACTATATGGACCATCAGGCACTAAAAGATTTGGAAAAATATCGTAAGTCGCTTCCATCTGAGGCTGTGTATGAGCGGTGTTTCTGTTTTAAAGAAGAAGCTGGATTACAGAAAAATCACCCACAAACCTACCGCTGGGAGAATGTGCTAGAAGACTTTGAGAACGCAAGCAACCTGTATAAAGAAAATGGATTGGAACTTGAAGAACTCATGTGTAATCTCGATCTGATGGATGAGGCGTGTCATGCTTTTAATATGGATTCATACGGAAGACTCATATACAAGAGCAAGATGAAGCAACTTATGGAAGCGGCAGAGCAAATGTTGCCAATTCTTCAGGAACATCCGGTTATCAATGAAATTGCCTTACGCATGAGCTTCTATGCGTATCGTATGGATGATTATGAAAGATGCAAAAAGTATTATAAAGAATATCGTCGGACAAAGCATCTGGTGTCGATTGAGCAATATGCCCTATGGCTACATAGGTATTATATGGTTGTCAGTTTCGCGGTACGTATGCTGTATGTTATTGATGCTATTAAGGCAATTCCAACAACGAATGAATTTTTGAAGAGAAATCTATCCATCCAAAAGACCATCCGGAATTTTATGTCCGAGCCAACAGAAAAAGAATATGTTATCTTAGGTATGCTTCTTGGATTTACAAATATCGTGCTATTGAAGCGGTTAACGTGGAAAAATGCACCGGATGGAAGCAAGAAAGCACATGTATGGTTTGTATTTTTAGATTTTGGTTGGGAAATAGATATTGCATATAACAATATTGTAGAAAATGTTGAAACAGATAGGATATTCTTTGTAATTAATCAACATCCGTTGGAAAATGGTCTCTCCAAATTTGTCAGTAAAAAAAACGAACAGGGCAGATTGAGCATTCCGCTGGTGCAGAAAGGGACATTCGGGCTTGGAAACTTTGGGGAAAGTGAGCAGGCAGAAATGTTGGAAATATGTGATATGATTGACAAACACTTGCCAGAGGATTGTCCAACGATAGAGGATCTGCTGTGGTGCTATGGAGATGTTATGGTTCCAGTGGATGCCAGTAATTGACGTTGATGAAAATAAAGAGTATAATAAAATTTGACTCTGTAATGGGAGTATAATTGGTAAAGGTAAAATATGTATAAATAATAAGTATATTATAATATGATTAAAGGGTCAAAAGGTATCATCGATGCATGCTTGCATGCAATTCGATGTATACCTTAGTGACCCGCACTACACCGAGAAAGTAGCAATTTGCTGCGGGGACGCAGGAAATTAGCGGATTTCGAGGTGGAGTCAGATTACGGGAATGCGTAGCATGTAGTAATCTGATTAATCATAAATGAGGGGCAAAATACCTTTTGACCCTCATATCATAATATATATAACAAATTTTTGATGAGGAGTTTATAGTGAGAATTATGTGAGTTAGATAAGAAACGGGGGGATAACCTTGAATAAAGACAGTAGTTGTCCAGGGCAAATTACGTTGATGGATATATATAAGTACAAGCCGGCAAAAAACAAAATGTATCAGCGTAAACCTGTCACTTATATAATATGTGGAGAGAGTGATAGAGACATGGTTGTTGCATTTAAAAATTGTTTTGTGGATATTAATTTTGTTGATGATTGCAATGAGCAAGATGAAATAGATTATGTTTTGCTTTTTATATCAAAGAAGAACTTGAAAGATGAAAAGTTTTTAGAAAGGTTTCTCAATTCTTATCAGAATAAAAAAATTGTTGGTTTTATCATAGATGATGAAATCCGTGAACCCAAAAATAGAATGAAGTTATACAAGTATTATGATAAAAGATTTATGAGAGCAAATCAATTAATTCAAAAGGGAATATCAAATGATGATATCAGACGTATCGGGGTGATATATGAAAAAAGCAGGCAAAAAGTAGGCGATTATTTAAACGATATATTAAATGGGGAAAAAAGAATTTGTGCAGAGGATCAATTCGAAGAGCAGTTAAGGGAGGATACAGGAAAGGGGCATAGGATTAGAATGGGTAGTGAAAAGGAAAACAAAGGGATGCAGGAAAATCCAACTATGAATGTTAATTATAATTATAATTGTAGTTTTAGGGACAACAATAATGGTAATTCCGGAGGAGTGAATTCGTATGGAGATAATAACAATATCAACAATGGCATTGGAAAAGATGGATTAGAATGTTTATGCGATGTGATTATAGGCAATATAAGTTCGTTAGATGAAGAAAATAAAAAAAATATGAGAGATATGTTGGAAGAGGTCAAAGAAATATATAAAGATGAAAAACAAAAACCTAAAGATCGACTTGGCAAATGTCTCAAGAATGTAGCTACGATGTTAACGATTATAAATGGACTGCCGAATGCGATGGAACAGTTGCAACAATTACAGACATTTTTGATTACAAATTTGAAGTGATCAAATTTAACAATTGTAAAATAGAGGAAAAAATGTGGGACAGCCAGTACTGGCTGTCCTATTTCGTGCCATTCAGTGCTGTGAAGGATATATTTAAAGCAATATAAGAGTTGATTTTGCGGAAAATTGGTTGGTGTTCTGCAAAATTAGATAACGTTAGTTGGAAAAGAAAAAGATGGGACTTCTGAATGGAGTTAATTGCTTGCAAGATAGCATTAAAAACCATATAATTAAAATCATCACAGAGAAGAAGGAAAAGAATATGGATATCTGTAAATAAATGATATAATTACATAATCTAAGATGACAGAACGCGAAGAACAATTTTCGGATACGCGAAGAGAAAATTAAGGTCGAAAGAGGGAGAAAACTTAAGGATGAAAGGTCAATATACGAAGCTATTCCTTATAGGAAATGGATTTGATCGCTGGCAAGGACTTCCTACACCTTACGGTGATTTTAGACAATATTATTTTGCGCACATCCTTGAAATTACCAAAGAACTTAGAATCAAAACGGAAGTGGACGATGCTGGACATCTTATTACGCCGGTAGAGAAAATTTTTGGCAATATTTTCAATCCAGAAGCATTACCTGGTGAGTTCTTCTGGAATTTTGAATCTTCAATGGCGTTGCTAGATGATCAGAATATATCACTGTATTTTGGCAAAACAGATAAAGGTGTTTATCAAATGCAGGAAACACTTAATTCTGCGTTGGAAATTCTACGAAAAGTTTTTGGAGATTGGATTAAATCAATCTCGATCGCAGATAAAGATACAGGGTATAGATTTGATGATAGCTGCTATTTTATCAACTTTAATTACACTAATACATTAGAAAAGAGATTTCAAGTTGATGAAAGAAATGTGAATTATATCCATGGGGATTTTTCAGATACAGAATCAATTGTGTTTGGCCATTCTACGCATCCGGAAAGGGCCTTTCCTGAACTTATGGAGCAAAAGTTTATTCATAGAGTTGGTGGAGACAAGAGTAAAAGATTTAGAGAACTATACCTTGTAGAGAATGCCTTGTATGAAACCGACAAACAGGTACAGGACAATATAGATGATCTCTGCGAGTTTATGACTATAGATGGAGTGCACATAGAAGATATAACTGATATTTATGTTTTAGGACATTCATTTGGAGAACCAGATTACGAATACTTTGAATTCCTTGTTAAAGCAACGCAAGTTGGAATTGATGTCAACAAATTATCGGCTCTATGGCAGGTAAGAAATATTGGGTTACAGAACATATCAGAAGATGAATTGTTTGAATGGATTCATTTGAACGTCATTTATGCAACACAGCATCGAAGATTGGGACTTCAGAAGGAAAATATTTCTTTTTCTAAAGAAGAAATGCTGGAGAAAAGATTGTTTGGAAAAACAAATGTCTATACAGATGGAGAGGGGAAGATTCATGAAATAGATGAAATTATACCCAAAGCCCGGGAGGCTGTCCGCAAGAGATTTATAATGGAACAGGCTGCTAGAACAAAGGAAGTTATAGAAGACCTTTGTATATTAAAGCATGTAGACCAGCTCCCTGATGATTGTTATTCGGTACTTGCTGCTGCGGATTATATAGATGGCGGCCATGACAAACGTGTTCAGAATGCAAAGTGGCATATATCCTATTTTAGTGATAAGGATAGAGAACAGATTGAAAAAGTAATGAATAGAGCTGGTTGCGCAGATTATAAGCTTTATCAAAGTATAGATGAGTGTATAGAAAAGTTTGAGAAGTAGGGGCTTTTGGTTGTACAGTTGACTATATCTTTGTGTACAGTAGCGGTTAGGCTGTTTGCTATAACATATCTTGACAACAAAAATAGTCGAAAAAGGGAAAGAATGTGGATATATCTGCATACATATGATATAATCCCATCTTTGACAGTTGGAAAGCAAAAAACGGTTGTAAAGCCAGTGAAATGGTGTGGAGCTATATAGGAGAATTGATTTTTAACATGCTTGTACTGGTCGGTGCAGTGAAGATGTCAGACCGAGTGGTTCGGGAAATGATGGGATTGTAAAAAATAAAATTGCTGTAAATTTCACTGCGAATAAGTTGAATGATTCACAGCGAAAGGGTATAATATAGAAGTAGAGAAGAGGTAAGCAATTTTTCGAGGAGGAAAGATTATGCCAAATATTAAACCTATTTCGGATTTAAGAAATTATACAACAGTAATCAATGAAGTCACCTATGGTAATAGAGTTTATCTTACAAGAAATGGACATGGACAGTGTGCAATTATAGATATGAAAGAGCTGGACGAATTAGATAAACAGAAAGCACTTTATACATTAATGAGCAAACTAAACGAAGCAGAAGTGTCTATTCGAGAAGAAGGAACGATATCAGCAGATGATCTGGAAGCAGAACTGGGGGTATAATTGTATTGAAAAAAATAGAATATTCACAGATTGTGAGGAAAAAACTGAATCAGCTAAAAGCAGATTTGGTACAGGATTTTGGCGCTGAAGTTTCCAGAAAATCAGTGAAAAAGATAACAGATGCGGTGAGAGGTCTGGAGAAGTTTGAAAAAAAGAGAATTGCCGTATCTGTAATGTATAATATAGAATGCGATTATCGCTATTTATATGTTAGTCATAATTATGTTTTTTATAGAATTGAATCAGAAAAAATAATTATTGTTGAAATGTTTGATGAAAGAGAAGATTTTATGTATAAGCTATTCGGAATTTCAACAAGAACACAGGAATCAATAGATTACTGGGGCGATGAAGATTAAATAACAACAGAATCAGCAGATAGAGGATTGCAAATGCAAGTTTCTCATGGCTTGCTGCCCATGGATTCAGAATCGTGGAAACAGCAAGAAAGTATAACAATGGTAAGGTCAGATTTGCAAAAAAATGGTGGTAATTATGGCAATTAAGTATGCAGATACAATTATTAATGAAATTAAGGAAAGAGGATCGATTATTACTTCTGAGACAAGCGTAAATGGAGAAGAATTTGAAAAATGGATCTATGGGGAAGAGATGGCAAATGTTGCACCAGTTTTACTTCCGGCGATGAACATTAATGAATATTTCAGAAAAAAATATGAAAAAAATGGACAATAGGAATCGTCTTAATATGAAGTGTTGTAAATCCGCTGCAGAATGTTTGACATTGTGTAGCGGATTTTGCAATACAGGGGGGAGTTGACATGGAGAAAACAACTAAAGAGGATTTGATATGGAGGAGCAAATCCCATGGCGGTAGTGTTGGCGAAGGAGAATTGTCACGACTTCGGTGAAATGGACGGATATGTATGCGATTGGGAGAATCGGAGAGAGATGCGGTTCCTTGAGTATATTGGAGAGATAACTCACGAAGATCGCAAACCGTATGAGGGGGAGAAAGAATGACCAATACCATGTGAAAAATGCAGGGGTAATCAGCGATAAATGACAAAACGAGTCGAAAAACGGAAAGAATGTGGATATATCTGTATATATATGATATAATTATTTAGTTTAAGATAGAACTTAAAGATAGAGAAAAGAGGAAATACATTGTTTGACTTCACGAAGAAACGAGAAGCATTTGAAAATAAAGTATGGCTCAGTTCCCCCACTATGCATGGACCGGAACTGGAATACATAAAAGAAGCCTATGAAACCAACTGGATGTCAACGGTTGGTGCGAATATCAATGAACTGGAGAAGCTGGCTTGTGAAAAAGTAGGATGCAAGTATGCGGTAGCTTTATCTGCAGGTACAGCTGCACTTCATATGGCGGTGAAGCTGGCAGGGATAGAAGCATACGGCAGACCGGAGACAGGGCATGGTACATTAGAGGGAAAGAAAGTATTCTGTTCCGACATGACGTTTGATGCAACGGTCAATCCGGTCGTTTATGAAGGTGGAGTTCCGGTATTTATCGATACGGAATACGATACCTGGAACATGGATCCGGTGGCATTGGAAAAGGCATTTTTCTTATATCCGGATGTGAAAGTGGTTGTTACTGCGCATCTGTACGGTACGCCGGGGAAAGTCGATGAAATCAAGGCGGTTTGTGAAGAACATGGTGCAATCCTGATCGAAGATGCGGCAGAATCACTTGGTGCGACTTATAAAGGAAAGCAGACGGGACAATTTGGTGATTTTAACGCAATCTCATTTAATGGAAATAAGATTATAACCGGATCAGCCGGCGGAATGCTTCTTACGGATGATGAAGAAGCAGCCAAGAAAGTGCGGAAATGGTCGACGCAGTCAAGAGAGGATGCACCGTGGTATCAGCATGAGGAATTGGGTTACAATTATCGCATGAGCAATGTGATCGCGGGAGTGGTCAGAGGCCAGTTCCCTTATTTGGAAGAGCATATTGCACAGAAGAAGGCAATCTATGAGAGATACAAAGAAGGACTTAAGGGACTTCCGGTACATATGAACCCGTATGATGCAGAAAAAAGCGAGCCGAATTTCTGGCTCAGCTGCATGATCATCGAGCCGGAAGCAATGTGCAAACAGATTCGTGGTGAACAGGAAGCACTCTATATTAGAGAGACAGGAAAAAGCTGTCCGACAGAAATATTGGAAGCTATCGCGAGTATCAATGCAGAGGGACGGCCGATATGGAAACCGATGCATATGCAGCCAATCTATCGCATGAATGGTTTTGTGACACGAGAAGGAAACGGAAGAGCGAAAACCAATGCCTATATCAGTGGTGGAACTCTTGGAAAAGATGGAATGCCGTTGGATGTGGGGATGGATATCTTTCATAGAGGATTGTGTCTGCCGAGTGATAATAAAATGATAGTGGAGCAGCAGAATCGAATTATTGAAGTGATTAGAGAATGCTTTGCATAGGCAGGAGATAGTAATGCAGCATAAACAGGGATTTTATGAAAAATATGTAAAACGACTGATAGATATTGTGTGTTCACTGGTTGTTCTGGTATTGTTCTGGTGGTTATATATAATTTTAGCGGTACTGGTTCGTGTAAAACTTGGTTCTCCAGTACTTTTTAAACAACAAAGACCGGGGAAAAATGAAAGAATTTTCAATATGTATAAGTTTCGTACAATGACGGATGCGCGGGATGAAAACGGGAATTTGTTACCAGACGAGATTCGACTGACAAAGTTTGGAAAAGCACTTCGGGCAACCTCTTTGGATGAATTGCCGGAGATTTTCAATATTCTGAAAGGTGATATGAGCCTTATTGGTCCGAGACCATTATTGGTACAGTATTTGCCAAGATATAATGAAGAACAGCATCACAGGCATGATGTCAGACCGGGACTTACCGGGTATGCACAGGCACATGGAAGAAACGCAGTGTCATGGGAAGAAAAGTTCGCAATGGATGTGTGGTATGTGAATCATGTATCGATGAAAACGGATATTAAGATTATTTTTGATACGATAAAAATAGTTGTAAAAAGGGAAGGAATTTCGTCGGATACATCTGTAACGATGGAAGATTTCGAAGGGGAAAAATGAAAACACCATATTTTTTAATTTCTGAAGAAATGTTAAATGCGAATGTGAATGCTTTCAAAATGGCTTTAGAAAATTTGTGGCCAAATTCAATATTAGCATATTCTGTAAAAACCAATTCATTACCATGGTTATTAAAATATTTGAATAAGCAGGGCATTATGGCCGAGGTTGTTTCTGATGAGGAATTTCATTTGGCTTCAAAATGTGGCTATGAAGACGAAAAAATTATCTTTAACGGACCAATTAAGGGATTTGATTTATTAAAGAAAGCATTGTTATCTGGAACATATGTGAATATAGATTCGCAGAATGATTTAGAATGTATTCAAAAAGTAAAACCACAAAATGCTACAATTGGTATTCGTGTGAATGTTGATCTAAGTTTTTTCGAAGAAAGTGATATAGGTTATTCAGAAACGGGATTTAGATTTGGCTTTTCGGTTGGAAATGGACAGTTTCAAAGAGCTCTGGAGGTTATAAAAAAATATGCTCCAAATGCAAAATTAGGACTACATCTTCATTGCAATAGTATTACGCGAAGTGTTGGTGTTTATAAATCAATCGCTAAATTTGCTGCATACTTAATAAAAGAATATTCTCTGGAATTAAATTTCATTGATATTGGTGGAGGATTTTTTGGCGGATGCGAAGGAAAACCATCAGTAGAGGAGTATATTACTGCAATTAAAAATGAATTGTCTGCAATAGTAGATCCACGGAAAACAAAATTAATTTTGGAACCGGGATCTGCAATTATAGGTTCGGTAGTTGATTATCATACTAAGGTTATAGATGTTAAAGATACTGATTATTCAAGAATAATTACAACTGATGGAAGTCGTGTGCATATTGATCCCTTATGGTCAAAAAGTAGGTATTTATATTCCATCAATCAGACTATTTCAACAAATATGATAAAAAAACAGATTGTATGCGGATATACATGTATGGATCATGATCGGATAATGACTTTAGAAAATGAACCGGAATTAAGAGTAGGTGATGAGATTATATATCATCGTGTTGGAGCATATTCCATGACTTTTGGAGGAATGTTTATACGATATTATCCAGAAGTGTATGTAGAAAGAAAATTGCAAAGAGAGTGCGTTCGAAAAACCGGTAGTGTTGAAATGTATATGAATATACATTCATGAGATAAAGAGGAGATAAAATGAACATATTATTTTGTAGCGCTGGAAGAAGATGTGAACTGATAAAAAATTTTAGAAAAACAATGCAAAACAAAGGAAAAATAGTTGCTACGGACATAAGTATAACGGCTCCAGCTATCTATATGGCAGACAATTACTATGTTGTTCCTAAAATTACTGATGAACATTATATTACTACAATATTAAGCATTTGTCGAAAAGAAAAAATAGAGGTGGTTACCACTTTGATTGATCCCGAAATTATGTTGCTTTCAGAGCACAGAAAAGAATTTGAAGCAATTGGAGTTTTAGTGTTAGCACCATATAAAGAAACAGCGGAAATTTGCTTTGATAAATATGAGATGTTCAAATACTTGAAAAAAAATAGAATCAGAACTGTTTTAACATATGGAGATTTTAAAGAATTTGATATGGGATTTGAAAAATGCGAAATTGATTTCCCTGTTTTTGTGAAACCACGCAGAGGTAGCGGTTCGGTGGGGGCTCGTAAAGTTTATAATATGGATGATTTGAAAAAGGCATTGGAGAAGGATACAAGCTTGATTATTCAAGAGTATATGGGGGATGCAGTGGATGTAGATGCTGATATTTATGTGGATACCATTAGTGGACAAGTTGTCTCCATATTTAGTAAAAAAAAGCTGGAGACAAAGATTGGAGGAGCAAGTAAAACAGTATCATTTAAAGATGAAAATCTTAATGCGTTTGTTATAGACGCAATTAAATATTTTGAGTTCAATGGCCCTCTAGATATGGATTTATGGTATCGAGATGGAAAGTATTATTTATCTGAAATTAATCCAAGATTTGGTGGTGGATATTTGCATGCGTATGGGGCAGGTGTAGATTTTGTGAAAATGATAGACAATAATGTTAATGGAATAGAAAATGATTTTAACTTTGGAAACTATGATAATGATATTGTTATGATGATGTATGATAGTGTCGTGATTAGAAAAATAGAAGGCTTAATAGAGAATTGATTTGATATGAAAATATTGATTATATGTAATTGCGCAACTGGACTTGAAACATTTCGTGGAATGTTGATTAAGGAATTAATTAATAAAGGCAATGATGTAAGCACGGCTGTGCCGTGGTCAGATGAAGAAAAAGAACTTCGTGCCGAAAAACGACTAAAAAAAATTAACTGTGATTTGAAACATATTTCTATAGATCGCCGAGGAATGAATCCAATAAGAGACATTAACTTGTTTCTTCAAATAGTGAGGCTTATTAAAGTGGTAAAACCTGATTTGGTTATTACTTATACTATTAAACCAAATATTTATGGGGGTTTTGCTAGTAGGCTGCTAAATGTTAAATATGTTGTCAATGTTACTGGGTTAGGCACAGCTTTTCAAAAAAAAGGAATGTTGCGTAATGTAGTAGTATATATGTATAAAATTGCTTTAAAAGAAGCAAAAGTTGTATTTTTTGAAAATACAGAAAATAGGGATACATTTGTGGATGACGGAATTATTCAAGAAAAAAAATCACATGTACTTCCAGGGGCAGGTGTTGATTTAGAACATTATCATTATTTGGAATACCCAAAAGATAATGAAAAGACACGTTTTCTTTTCATAGGAAGAGTAATGAGAGAAAAAGGGGTAGACGAATTATTTACAGCGATGAGCAAATTAAATAAAGAAGGATATCATTGTGAACTCGATGTACTTGGTGGGATGGAAGAAAATTATGCAGATATTATTGCTAAATATGAACGAGAAGGGTGGCTACATTATAGGGGATATCAAGAAGATATTCGTCCATATGTGAAAAAATGCCATTGTTTTGTATTACCGTCTTGGCATGAGGGCATGGCAAATACTAATTTAGAATGCGCGGCATGTGGTCGGCCAATTATCACGAGCAATATTCCGGGATGTAGAGAGGCTGTTGAAAATGGAATAAGTGGATATTTAATTGAAGTGAGAAATGCAAAAGATTTATTTTTAAGGTTAAAAAGGTTTTTGAATATATCTTATAGCGAAAGAAAACAAATGGGAATTTCAGGAAGAAAACAAATGGAGCTTTTTTTTGATAAAAAGAAGGTGGTTAAGGAATCTTTATTATATATAAATATGCCCAGTTAGAAAAGCAAATCTAGAGAGAAAACGAGTGCTAAATAGAAACTTCATAGAATTTAACGAAAGGAAAAAGGGGTGGTGATAACCATTCGAAAAACTAGATTATGAAGATTATAGTTTTAATGTCAACCTATAATGGGGAAAAATATTTGAAACAACAATTGGATTCAATATTAAATCAAAATGTTGAAAATGATGTTGAATTGCAAATATTAGTTCGTGATGACGGTTCGGTAGATAAAACATCATATATACTTAATTGCTATGAAAAAAAAGGAAAAGTAGTATGGTATAGTGGTAGGAACATTAAACCAGCTAAGAGTTTTTGGAATTTGCTTTTTAATGCTGAAGAAGCAGATTATTATGCATTTGCAGATCAAGATGATGTATGGTTTCCTGATAAAATATCTAGGGCTATTAGATGTTTGGAAAGTCACAAAGAAGAAAAAATTCCACTTCTTTATTCAGGAAACTATATCGCAACGGATAAATATTTGAAACCATTAGTAGAAGAAAAAAATGACAAGGAAGAGGCTGTGGAAGAATGTGTATATGCAAAAGCGTTGCTATACAGTCAAGCGCCAGGATGTACTTTTGTATTTAATGATCTTGCTAGAAGAGAGTTTCAAAAATATGATATAAATGTGAAATTTGAAGTTATGCATGATTGGTTAGCTCATAAAATTGTTCTTATAAAAGGTAAGATGTTTTATGATTATAAACCAATGATGTATTATCGGCAACATGAAAATAATGTGATTGGCAATCAAATACACTCTTATAGAAGTATTATAAAGCGAGTAAAAAGATTTATAAGTGGGGATAGTGTGGGTGTAAGAAGTAATTCGGCAAAAGCACTTATAGATGTGTATGGAAAAAGTATGCCAAAAAGAAAATATTATTTGACATCGTTAGTTGCTGATTATAATAGTTCGTTGAACTTGAAAAAAAAATTTATAAGTGAAAAAGAATTTAGAAATCATAATGTAAAGGATGTGCTTCTATTTATACTTATATTATGGGGAAAGGTATAGGCATGAATATTAATATGAGAATTTTTTCGGCTGATAAAGAAGCGCGATATTATATTAACTATGCGTTGGTTATAGTGTTTGCTGTTAATGCTATTTTTCTTCCTAATGATACCTTTGCTATAAAAAAAGTATCTTTAATTTTACTTTTGCTTCTAAATGTAGATTCTTTTTTGAAAATCGATGGAGTTGAAACTAAAATTTTGTTTATTGCAGGTTTCTTTTTAACGGCATTTGACATTATATGGTCAATCATTATGACTGGCAACGTTATAGAAAATTTGGCAATAGGATATCCGGGAATAATTTTTCTACTTTATTTTATAGTGAAAAAGTATAATATACCATTTGAAAATATAATAATTGTTTTATTATCTATTATGGCTTACATTATTACTGTTTCAGGAATTCTAGATATCATAGGAATATATCCATTAGACACGAATCCTTTGTTGATGTGGTTGCGAAATACTGATAATGCAATGGTAGGAAAAGGAAATCATTTGGTTACTGGAATGGTAATTTTTTTGAAGGCTTCACCAATGCTAGTTCTATGCATTCCATATTTCATTAAGAAAAAGTATTTTGTTAAGTTGGCGGTGTGTTGTTGCGCCCTTTTCTTTACTGGCACAAGGGCAAATATTTGCATGACAATTATAACGATAGTAATTTGCTACTTCATTTCTTGTCGGAGAGAAAAAAAAATATTAGTAATTTTTATGATATTGATAATAAGTATTGCTGTTTGCGTTCAATTCAATCCATATGAGTATATCAAACAAAAATTTGAGATGAAAGCGGGAAGTGATGCTGTTAGAAGTGGAACTTTAACATCTATATTGAGGGAATGGACGGAAAAGCCTATTGAATTGTTTACTGGAGGAGGCTTTAGCAAGAAATTTTATAATAGTGGAAGAGGTACATACACAAATATTGTTGAATTATCATATTGGAATTTGTTAAGGCAAGTTGGTGTAATTCCATTCTTTTTATTGATGTTTACATATATTTATCCTGTTATTTATGATTTAAAAAACAAACGAAATGATATTATGGTGATAGGATATTTGGCATATTTGATTATTTCATATACAAATCCATTATTGTATTCTTCGACAGGAATATGCGCTGCGCTATTATTATATTGCATGTTTTTTAGAAAGGACGAAATAAATGAAGCAATTAAATAAGAAAAAGGAGAGGTTAGGTAAAAGAGATTTTCTTTTATTGTTAATAAGTTGCTGCACAAAGAATATATCTAGGATTATTCCAAAAAAGAAAAATAGGTGGGTATTTGGATCGTGGTTTGGAAAAAGTATGTCAGATAATCCTAGAGCCCTTTATGAATATCTTAAAGAATATCATCCAGAGATAGAAACTGCATGGATTACCAGAAAAAAAATGGATGAAGATATAGGGGGGAAAGTTCTAAAAAGAAACACCTTATCATCAGTGTGGTATATTTTAAGATCTCAAGTAGCAATATTTAATCATGGATATATGGATTTGTCATCCATAAATTTAATAGGAAATACTTATTCGGTACAATTGTGGCATGGCGTGGCTTGGAAAAAAATAGGAAAGGATGCTAGAAAAAAGCAACAAACAGTTTATCAAAAAATTTATTATAAAATGTTGGATTATGTAAGTCATTATGATTTATATATTGCACCAGGAAAACATTATAAAAATAATTTGAAATCTGCATTTGGTGCAGAAAATGAGAAAATTTTGTGCGTTGGCCAACCAAGAAATTACGTATTGTATAATGATGAAAAATGTTTAAATATACGAAAGTCTTTTTTGAGAAAAATTGGAGTAAATGAAGAAGACGATAGATTGAAAATAGTTGTATATATGCCAACTTTTAGAGATTATAGAAGTAGAGAAAAAACATTCTGTAGTGGAATACAAGCTGGTAAAATGGAAAGACTGGCTGAAAAATATAATTTTATTTTTATAGAAAAGGCTCATTATGCAGACGCTCAAAGAAGTATTGAAGCTGAAAAATACAAAAGGATATTTAATGGTAATAAGGAAAATGCTGATACTTTATTAGCGTCAGCGGACATTCTTATTACAGATTATTCTAGTTGTTCATTTGATTTTATGTTAAAAAATAAACCAATTATATATTATGTGTATGATTATGATTATTATAAAGGGAAAGATAGAGGATTGTATTTTGATATACAGGAAATAGCTGCTGGTTCAATTGTGCATGATGAAAAACAACTTTTAAATGCAATACAGATTAATATTAAAAATCCGGATTTGTACAAGGAAAAACGCATTAATGTTATAAATGAATTTTTGACTTTTGAAGGAAAAAATAGTAGTGCTAAAATTGTTGATAGAGTTTTAAATGATCTTCGCAAATCATAAAGTTGCTCAAGGGGAGTGATCTGGAAGGAGATTTGAAAACATAATAAGATGGAAAAAATTAAAATATTATTAAATCAATATAAGGGTATGTCAGAACCAGTAAAAGCTTCAATTTGGTATACTATTTGTAATATCTTTCAAAAGGGAATTTCTTTCATTGTTATTCCAATTTATACTCGCGTATTAACTACTGCTGAATATGGCAATTATATGGTTTTTCAGTCATGGAGAGATATTATCATAATATTTGCTACACTAAATTTATATTGTGGAGTTTTTACTAAAGCAATGGTTGATTATGACGATGATAGAGACCAATATACAGCGGCAATACAAGGACTAAGTACAACTATTACTTTGGTACTTTTGGGAGTTTATCTGATTGGACATAATTTTTGGAACTCTTTGTTTGAAATGAGTACATATACAATTTTTTTGTTATTTGTATATTATATCACATATCCTGCTTTTACATTTTGGACGGTAAGACAAAGAGTAGAGTACAAATACAAGAGAATGGTTGCATTTACATTATTAAGCGCTGTTTTGACTCCTATATTTAGTTTGTTGCTACTTTATAATACAAATCTACGAGAATTATCGGTTATATGGGGCTATTTAATTGTTCAGATAACGTTTGGATTAGCTTTTTATATTTATAATTTTATAAAGGGAAGAGTTTTTTTTGTGAGTTATTATTGGCATAGAGCTTTAAAGTTTAATATTCCATTAATACCACATTATCTATCTTTAATTGTTTTAGGTCAAGCAGATCGAATTATGATTGGTGAAATGTGTGGAACATCGAAAACAGCTATTTATAGCTTGGCATATCAAGTGTCTATGTTGATGAATGTAGTGATTGCGGCAATTAATAATTCACTTGTTCCGTGGATTTATGATAAATTGAAAAGCAAATGCTATAATGAAATATGCAAAAAGACCAAAATTATTTCTTTTTTTGTTTTAAGTATGAGTATTTGCTCGATTTTAATTGCGCCTGAAATTGTAAAAATACTGGGCACTGACGAATATATAGAAGCAATTTGGATAATCCCGGCAGTATCTGTAAGTGTCTATTTTACATTTTGCTATGGTTTATTTAGTGATGTAGAGTTTTATTATAGTGCTACAAAATATGTTATGATAGCTTCGACCATTGGGGCAGTATTGAATGTATTGCTAAATGCACTGTTTATTCCTCGATTTGGTTATATCGCAGCTGGCTATACAACTGTAGCTTGTTATTTGACATTTATGATTATGCATTATTTTTTTATGAGGAAAGTGCTTGAAAAAGAAAAGAATAATGCTAGAGTTTTCGATGTGAAATTTATTATTTTCAGTTGTTTGCTCATTTGTATAATTAGTATTGGATGTATGGTCTTATATAAGACTTTTTATTTAAGATATGGAATTATTTTATGT
>ERZ1034976.1446-NODE-1446-length-18198-cov-4.852615_pt1 | contig 18198 bp, 9 predicted proteins | sample MGYA00520623_ERZ1034976 | MGnify/ENA primary metagenome ERZ1034976 (study PRJEB33766, sample SAMN09781774) | gut metagenome | biome: gut microbiome | host: Homo sapiens | place: Madagascar | study: EMG produced TPA metagenomics assembly of the PRJNA485056 data... | reverse complement strand
CTATTTGATGGAGGTGATTATTTTTGGTTGAAAGAAAAGAATACCTAAACCAATTAATTCAATGGAAAGATGAACAAGTTATAAAAGTTGTCACCGGCATCCGACGCTGCGGCAAATCTACTCTGCTTTTACAATATCAGGCATGGTTAAAAGCAAACGGCGTTTCTGAGGATCAAATTGTTTCTATTAATTTTGAGGAACTCGAATATGAAGAGTTGCTTGACTACAAAAAATTATATTCGTACCTCAAGACTCGCCTTTGTAAAGAAAAAATAACATATCTTTTCATAGATGAGATTCAGAAAGTTCCATCGTTTGAAAAAGTTGTGGACAGTCTCTATGTGAAGCCAAATGTAGACATCTACATTACCGGCTCCAATGCGTATATGCTTTCCGGAGATCTTGCCACGCTATTGACTGGACGCTATGTTGAAGTCAAAATGCTTCCGTTATCTTTTAAGGAATTTTTAGAAATCACCGGCATGGAACAAGAGCGCGGACTTTCCGAATATATGCGTGATGGTGGTCTTCCCTATATTGCAGTCATGGAGCGTACCCGTGAAAAGATAGAAACCTATTTAGAAGGTATCTACAATACGGTGATTATAAAAGATATAGAAGATCGACAAGCCCGAAAAGAAAAGGATCCTGCTAAAAGAAAAATCACCGATATTCTCCTGCTGAAAACGATAGCCAAATACCTGGCAAGTGTTGCCGGAAATCCTGTATCCATCCGGAGCATTACTGATTACCTTACCTCAAACGGGAGGAAAATTTCACCTAATACGGTTGGTGATTATGTAGAAGCACTCACAGAATCTTTTATATTTTATCCTGCAGAACGTTTTGATATTGTAGGAAAGCAAATCCTGAAAGCCAGTCGAAAGCTTTATATTGTAGATCTTGGCTTACGAAACCATATTCTTCCCCGCCAACAATATGATTTGGGATTTTCTTTAGAAAATATTGTCTATTTTGAACTTCTTCGTCGTGGATATCGCGTCATGATTGGAAAAATTGGCAATTCAGAAGTAGACTTTGTCGCAGAAAGGCAAGAATCTTATACTTATTTTCAGGTCACTGCTGATATGACTGCAAAAGAAACTTTTGATCGTGAACTAAAACCTTTGACAAATATCCGAGACAATTATAATAAAATCATTTTGACCGGAGACAGATTCACTGTAGGAAACTACAATGGCATTCAGGTTAAAAATCTATCTGACTGGCTATTGGGAAAAGAATAAAACACAATAACGCAAAAACAGCCACCTGCTTTTGAGACAGATGGCTGTTTTTCACTGTTAATCAGCTTTATTTGATGATAACTGTTTTTTAATGGTAACAGTTTTTTTGATTATAACTGAGGGCCTGCTGCAACTAATGCCTTACCAGCTGCATTTCCTTCGTACTTAGCAAAGTTCTTAATGAATCTGCCTGCTAAGTCTTTAGCCTTAACTTCCCATTCGGATGCATCCTTGTAGGTGTCTCTCGGGTCTAAGATGGCAGGATCAACGCCGGGCAGTTCGGTAGGAACTTCAAAATCAAAGTGAGGAATCTTCTTGGTGGGAGCTTCGTTAATAGCGCCGCTTAAGATAGCATCGATGATACCACGGGTATCCTTAATGGAGATACGCTTTCCGGTACCGTTCCAGCCGGTGTTTACTAAGTATGCCTTAGCACCGCTCTTCTGCATCTTCTTAACTAACTCTTCTGCATACTTGGTAGGATGCAGTTCCAGGAATGCCTGTCCAAAGCAAGCGGAGAAGGTCGGTGTGGGCTCTGTAATACCACGCTCTGTACCTGCCAGCTTTGCGGTAAATCCGGAAAGGAAGTAATACTGTGTCTGTTCCGGTGTCAGAATAGATACAGGAGGAAGTACGCCGAATGCATCTGCGGAAAGGAAGATTACGTTCTTTGCAGCAGGTGCGGAAGAAATAGGACGTACAATGTTCTGAATGTGGTTGATGGGATAAGAAACACGGGTGTTCTCGGTTACGCTCTTATCATCGAAGTCAATCTTTCCTTCTGCATCAACGGTAACATTCTCTAAAAGAGCATCTCTTCTGATAGCATTGTAGATATCAGGCTCGGAATCCTTGTCAAGGTTGATAACCTTTGCATAGCAGCCGCCTTCAAAGTTGAATACACCGTTGTCATCCCAGCCGTGTTCGTCATCACCGATGAGTAAACGCTTAGGGTCGGTGGAAAGGGTGGTCTTGCCGGTACCGGACAGACCAAAGAAGATTGCGGTGTTCTTGCCTTCCATATCAGTGTTTGCGGAGCAGTGCATGGAAGCCATGCCCTTTAAAGGCAGGTAGTAGTTCATCATGGAGAACATACCCTTCTTCATTTCACCGCCGTACCAGGTATTTACGATAACCTGCTCACGGCTTGTGATGTTGAATGCTACGCAGGTTTCGGAGTTAAGACCTAATTCCTTGTAGTTTTCTACCTTTGCCTTGGATGCGTTGTAAACAACGAAATCAGGCTCAAAGTTTGCTAATTCTTCTTCGGAAGGCTGGATGAACATGTTCGTAACGAAATGTGCCTGCCAAGCTACTTCTACGATGAAACGGATAGCCATACGGGTATCTTTGTTTGCACCGCAGAATGCATCAACTACGAAAAGTCTCTTGTTGGAAAGCTCTTTCTTTGCGATTTCCTTAACGGCTGCCCATGCTTCTTCTGTCATGGGATGGTTGTCGTTCTTATATTCATCGGATGTCCACCAAACAGTATCCTTGGAGTTTTCATCCACAACGATAAACTTGTCTTTAGGGGAACGTCCTGTATAAATACCGGTCATAACGTTTACCGCACCAAGCTCTGTTTCCTGGCCCTTTTCATAGCCTGTCAGTTCAGGTCTGGTCTCTTCTTTGAATAACATTTCATAAGAAGGATTGTGAACGATTTCTGTAGTACCGGTAATGCCGTACTTGCTTAAATTAATCTCTGCCATCTTACATTAACCTCTTTCCTTATTTTTTGTATGTGTTTATCTTCTGCCACATCGGTTGTATTATCTCAAAAGCCATTAAAAATGTCAAGAAACCGTTAAAGATTTTATACCAATTTTAGAATTTTGCCGTTTCTTTCTCAAGCCACCGTTTTTCCTCTTCGGTAAGGTAAGGAGAAATCTTTTCGTAAACAGCCTGCTGGTACTCATTTAACATGGCAATCTGGGTATCGGACAGGTATTTAACATCAATGCCGTCCCGGTCAATGGGCGCCCAGGTAAGTGTCTTGAAATGCATGAACTGACCGTATTCGTTCTTCACATCGTTTTCCGCTACCATGACGTTTTCGATACGGATGCCGTGGCTGCCCGCAATGTATACGCCGGGTTCGTTTGTGATGTCCATGCCCGCTTCAAACACGGCCTCTTCCATACCGTTCGTGAAACGCCAGCGCATGCCCTGGGGGCCTTCGTGTACATTTAAGATATAGCCTACGCCGTGACCGGTGCCGCACTGGTAGTCAATGCCTAAATCCCACAGTGGCTGGCGTGCCAGAATGTCTAAGTTCCTGCCGGTGCAGCCGTAAATCCAGTGTGCATGGGTAAGCTGCATGACCGCAGCCGCCACCTTGGTATAATGCATTTTGATTTCATCGGAAATGGGACCTAATACAATGGTTCTTGTCACATCCGTGGTGCCGCCTAAATACTGTCCGCCGGAATCCACCAAAAGCATACCTTCCGGTGCAAGTTTCGCTGCCGTTTCCGGGGTCGCTTCGTAATGCATCATGGCAGCATTTGCCTTGTAGCCCGCAATGGTCGGGAAGGATAAATCGAAGAAGCCCGGAATCTGTCTGCGCAAGCCCTCCAGATAATCGGCTGCCGTCACCTCTGTAATTTCTTCCCTGCCCACATGGGTCTTCAGCCAGTAGATGAATTTCGTCACTGCCACACTGTCCTGCAGGTATACTTTTTCCATATTGGCAAGCTCGGTGGCATTCTTTACGGCTTTCAGGAGTTCGGTGGGATTTTTCCCCTCCGTAACCGCCTGTTTTTCCTGTAATATTTTATAGAAGTTATAACTCACATAACGCTCATCCAAAAGGTTTTTGCCGTTCCCCGGAAGCGCCCTTACAAAGTCCGTGATTTCTCCGTATTCCTTTACTTCCGTACCGGTTTTACCGAGGTAGGAAAGCACTTCACCGGAAAGGGCTTCCTTCCGGATAAACAGCACGGCTCCGTCCTGTGTGATATAGGCATAGGACATGGCTACGGGATTGCATTCCACATCGCAGCCGCGGATGTTAAACAGCCACATGATGTCGTCCAGCTTCGTAAGCAGCAGACTCTCCGCTCCTTTTTTTGTCAGCTCCTGCCGCACCTCGGCAAGCTTCTCTCCCGCGGTCTTTCCTACGATATCGCCGGGAAGCACACTGACCTGTCCTGCCGGGAATGCCGGTCTGTCCGTCCAGATGCTCTCCGCAAGGTCTTTATCATAGGAAAAGACAATGTTTTTGCCGGCAAGCGCCTTTTCGTAACGCTTGCCCTCCGCTGCGGAAATGACTCTGCCGTCAAAGCCCAGCGTTTCGCCGTCCTTCATTTCCTTCTGTAAAAATTCCTCTATGGTGGGAACGCCCTCCTGCAGCATGCGGAACAGGGTCACGCCCGTGCCCGTAAGCTCGTTTTCCGCCTGAATAAAATATCTGCCGTCCGTCCAGAGACCGGCTCCTTCCTTCCATACCACAAGAGTACCGTTGGAACCGGTAAATCCGCAGAAAAATTCCCTTACCTTGAAATAATCGTTTACATATTCTGAATTGTGGAAATCCGCCGTGGGAATCATGTAAAAATCTATCTTTTCCCGCGCCATGGCCTGCCGCAGGGCACTAAGTCTATCCGTTATTGTTCTGTTTTCCATACTGTTATCCTTTCCTTGTCAAGCTGACCGTCTGATGCGGTACGCATCTTTTATTGTAATCTTTTCCGTTCAAAAAATCAACCCGGACATTACCCCAGAGATTCTCAGACTTGCCAAAAAGTCAGAGGAAGCAGGAATCATAGATTCTGAACTGTATACCCGTTATGACGTAAAGAGGGGACTTCGTGACATAAACGGAAAGGGCGTTCTGGCAGGACTTACCCATATTTCCGATGTACGTGCTACCGAGATAAAGGACGGTGTTTCCGTTCCGGCTCACGGTAAGCTTTTTTACCGCGGCTACAATGTACAGGACCTGATTAACGGTTTTACAAAGGATGACCGTTTCGGTTTTGAAGAAACCGCTTATCTTTTATTGTTCGGAGAGCTTCCCAACAGCACAGAACTTGCGGAATTCCGGAAGCTTCTCGGCAGCTACCGTTCCCTGCCCACCAGCTTTGTAAGAGATATTATTATGAAAGCACCCAGTAAGGATATGATGAATACCCTTGCCCGCAGTGTGCTTACCCTTTATTCTTATGATGACCGTGCGGACGATACCTCCCTGCCCAATGTATTACGGCAGTGTATGCAGCTGATCAGTCTGTTTCCCATGCTGTCCATTTACGGCTATCAGGCTTACAGCCACTATCATGACGGCAACAGCCTGTTTATCCACCAGCCCATACCGGAGCTTTCCACAGCCGAAAATATCCTGCACATTCTTCGTCCCGACAGCTCCTACACCCCTTTGGAAGCCAAGATACTGGATATTGCCCTGGTGCTTCATATGGAGCACGGCGGCGGCAACAACTCCTCCTTCACTACCCATGTGGTAACCTCTTCCCTGACGGATACCTATTCTACCATTGCGGCAGCCATCGGTTCCCTGAAGGGACCAAGGCACGGCGGCGCCAATATCAAGGTAGTTAAAATGTTTGAAGAAATGAAGCGGGAAATCCACGACTGGGAGGATGAAGAAGAAGTATCCTGTTATTTAAAGAAACTGTTACATAAAGAAGCTTTCGACCACGCCGGTCTTATTTACGGTGTAGGACATGCAATTTATTCCAAATCCGACCCCCGTGCCGTTGCCTTCAAGTCTTTCGTGCAGAAATTGTCCGAAGAAAAGGGGCTGCAAAAGGAATTTGCCCTCTACTCCCTGGTGGAAAAACTGGCTCCCGAGGTTATTTCTGCGGAAAGGCAGATGTACAAGGGTGTCAGCATCAACGTGGACTTCTACTCCGGCTTTGTATACCATATGCTGGGACTGCCCATGGAGCTGTATACGCCGATTTTTGCCATAGCGCGAATCGTCGGCTGGAGCGCCCACAGACTTGAGGAGCTTGCCAACAACGGCAAAATCATCCGTCCCGCTTATAAGCCGGTCGGTGAAGACCGCGAATATGTGGACTTATCCAACCGCAATTAAAAGAAGCAAAGCTTCCGACCATATGAGCATCGAAAAATCCGGCAGATTTCTCTGCCGGATTTTTATGTCCCTTTTTCAATTGAAATGACTTATTCGGTAATGCGGAAGGTTTTCTTTCTGCTTCCCGTATAGTTGCCGCAGCCCGTTATGGTTACGGTTGCCGTGCCGGGCTCCACATTATTCTCATAGGCATACACATAATCCACGTTTTCCTTAAGGTATACCCTTCCTGATGCCGTGTTCACATAGACCACAGGCTCCGGTCTTACCGCACTTCCCGTATAGCTTTCTGTTGCTATGTTGTTTATGTTTACACCGGAAAGATCCATGGGTTTTATCCGGAAGGTCTTTTTCAGGGTTCCGCTGTAGTTGCCGCAGCCCGTTACCACCGCTGTTGCCGTTCCCACTTCCCGGTTTCCCGTATAGCTTACGGTATAATCCCTTCCTTCCTTCAGGATTTTATCCCTGTCCGTCAGGGTCAGCGCCGGAGCAGCTCCCTCCGGGGTATAATTCACATCCGGGATTGCCGCTATCTTTGCCGTCAGCTTCTTCGGGGTGATCCGGAAGTCCGTATACACGGAGCCTTCATAATTCCCCTTGCCGCGGATTGTCACGGATGCCGTTCCCGCGTCCACGTTCCGGTACCAGGAAACGGTATAGTCCACATCCTTCTTTAACACCGTCTTTCCGTACTTTACGGTAAAGGACGGCTCCTGGCTTTTTCCGTTGTATACCACATCCCGGATCCTGCTTACCGTGACGGAACCGGAATTCAGGGACAGCGGTCGGATGGTAAAGCTTATCGACAGACTTCCCGCATACTCTCCCTTTCCGCTTGCAATCACCTGTGCCGATTCGGACACACTCGCATTTTTGCAGTTTACATAGCTTAAGGTATAGTCCTTTCCTACCTTTAAGGGCACCCCGTCCAGGGTCACCGAAATCTTCGGTTTCTTTTCTTTTCCGTTGTAATAATCATCCGGCAGATCCCATGCCAGCTTTGCCGCGGTAAAGTCCTTCTTTACCTGGTAGGTCTTTACGGTTTCCCCGCCGTAGCTGCCGCAGCCTGTAATTATCGCCGTTGCTTTTCCGAGGGAATGGTTATCCTGATAGGAAACCGTATAATCCCTTCCCTGTAAAAGAACTGTTCCGCCATCCTTTACGGTTATTTCGGGAATTCCTCCCGTTGCGGTCAGAAGCGGCGCATCCGATACACGTATGCTGCACTTCCGGATTTCCTTTGCGGCAATGGTAAATTCCCCGGCAAGGGTACCTGTATAGTTGCCGGTTCCGGTTACCGTCACCCTGGCTGTGCCTGCCTCCGTATTCCTGGTATAGTATACCCGGTAATCCTTTGCGGTAAGCCTTGTCTTTCCATAGGTAACCGTTACGGAAGGACAGATGGCCTTTCCCGTATAGGTAAACGTCTTTATGTCCCCGATGGCTCCGCCGGCACCAAGCTCCGCCTTCTTTATGGTGAAGTTCTTCACAATCTCCCCGGTATAGCTGCCTTTTCCGGTAATCACCAGAGAGGCTTCTCCCGCATCCTTGTTCTTCTTATAGGTGATGCTGTAATCCTTTCCGGCTTTCAGTACCGTACCACCTCTGGTAACGGTAACCGGGAAGGTAACTGCTTTTCCCGTATAGGTAACGGCTGTTTCCACACCGCTTATATCCGCCGTCAGAATGCTGTCCCGGATAAGGAAGGTTTTCTCTATGCTTCCTTCATAGTTGCCGGTTCCTGTTACCACAACCTTTCCCTTGCCTGTTGCGGTATTGTTTTCATATGCCACCGTATAATCCGTATACTGCTTAAGAACCTTCTTTCCGCAGGTAACCCTGACAGCGGGGCGCACCGGCGTCCCGTCAAAGGGACAGGTACCCGGGTTGTCAATGCGGCAGCTCTTCAGGGACTGGGGCTTCACGGTAAAGTTTACGCGTACCTCTCCCTTATAGTTGCCGGTACCCGTGATCACGCATACGGCGGCTCCCGCATCCACTGCGTCCTCCACGGAAACCGTATAATCCTTCCCTGCCTTCAGTGTGGTTTTTCCAAGCTTTACCACCGGCTTTACCACCGCAGGTTTTCCGGTATAAACCGTATCCTTACAGCCGCTTACAAGCGCTGTGTCCAGGGAAACCGGCTCTATCCGGAAGGTCAGCAGGAGGCTTCCCGTATAAACACCTTTTCCCTTCACAAGGATTTCCGCCTCTCCGGCATTCCTGTTGTTCCGGTAGCTGACCGTATAGTCTTTGTTTTTCTGCAGTACATATCCGCTGGCATCCGTAAGCACCGCCTCCGGTGTCGCCGCCTTACCCGTATAAACCGTACCTGCCGGTACTCCGGTTACACTGATACGGGACAGGCTGTAACGGATGTCAAAGGAAATATTTTTAACACCTGTATAATCCCCGCATGCCGTCACCGTCAGGCCGGCCTTTCCGGGCTGCGTGTTATTATATCCCGTTACCACATAGTCCACGCCTTCCGTAAGCAGCCTTTCCCCGTCCGTCACCGTCAGGGCAGGCTTTATGGGGCTTCCGGTATAGGTCTGTGTTCCCAGCGCCGCAATCTTTACCCCTGCAAAGTTTTTTCTCGTAATGGTAAAGGTCTTTTTCACACTTCCTTCGTAAATGCCTCTGCCGTTGATGATTACTCCGGCTTCACCGGCATGCAGGTTGTCAACGAAGACCGCCTCAAAGTCTGTTCCCTCCTTCAGTACCTTACCCGAAAGCTTTACGGTAAACCGCGGTGTGATTTCCTTTCCGGTAAAGACTGCGTTTTTCAGTCCCGTTACCACGGCGCCTTCTATGGGTAAGCCCTTTATTCTTATGCTTTCCGTAAAGGTATGGCTTCCACGGTATTTTCCGTTGCTGCCTCCCGTTACCGTTATCTTCATATAGCCGGGCATCAGGTTATCCGTGATGCTTTCCACCAGGTAATCCTCTCCCGCCGTAAGCAGGATGCCCCTGTCCCTGATTTCCGTCTCGGGCAGGATTTCCTTTCCCGTATAGGTATACTCTGCCTTGCATAATGTAAGGTCGGAAACCTGCCGGTAAATAAGGAAGCGCGCTTCCACGGTTCCTTTGTAGATTCCCTTTCCGCGGATGATTACCTTTGCGTAACCGAGCTGTGTATTTTCCTCATAGGAAACCGTATAATGTTTATCCCGGACAAGCGCCCTCTGTTCCGTTCCGCTGACATAGGAAACAAGGAATTCGGGGGTCAGGGCTTCTCCCGTATATTCATAGCCCTCTGCCAGTCCGCTGATGCTTACCGTTTCTTCCGTAAGCTCCACTGCCTCTCCCGCACGCAGGAAGGTGACCGTCAGGCGGTAGCCCGTCGCTGCATCGCCGCTAAGCTTTTTATCCGTCACGGCTCCCGCATCCACGTTCTGAAGCTCCGTTGCCACACCGGCTGTGTCCGCCGGCAGGTGGTAGCTTCCCTTCATGGTAAAGTCCACCGTAAGGCAGTATTCCTTTTCCTTTTCAAAGACCGCACCGCTCACCATGGGATTTCCGTCAGAAAGCCATGCCACCTTTGTAATCTCCACGCAGTCCTCGCCGGCTTCCCCTACCGAGTAGTCCGGTTCCGCTCCCTCCGTAGGCGCCGTAATGCCTGTAAAGACAAGGCTCTCCCTCAGATAGCGGGGAATGCTTACCCCGGTTTCTTCCTCATAACCGCAGACTGTACAGTACCGGTGCTTTTCCCCGTCACTGCTGTCCGTAGGCTCCGTGTCCACCTTCCATGCATAAGTATGGGACGCCTGCTCCGTCTTTTCCCCGCAGACACACTCCTTCCAGTGGTTTTTATCATCCGCGGAATAGGTACCCGCAAACGCATGGGAAATGACAATCTCCATGGCGTCGGAATCCCCGCCTTCCGTTCCTTTTTCCCTTATGCACACCGTTTTTCCGAACCATGCCGCCGGCACTTCCACCAGGGTCCTGCCGCTGAAGGACGGCTGCAGCACCTCTCCGCTGTCCTTGTCCGTGATCTCATAGGTTTTCTCTGCCACAAAGCCGGTAATCCGGTTTTTCTCCACATCAAAGCTGACTGCCGGTACGGCTGCCTTTACCGTCACATCGCAGTAATCCGTCAATCCGCCCTGTTTTGTAGTTACCGTAATCCTTGCGGTACCGGGTTTTCCCGCTGTCACCACCGCGGTATTTCCCGTTGCGCTGATACCTGCGATACTGCTGTCGGAGCTCTTAAAGCTTACCTCACTGATGCTTGCCTCCGCCGGCTCCACCGTGGCGGTAAGTACAGCGCTTTCCCCTTCCGCAAGCAGCAGGGTGGCGGTATTAAGGCTCACTCCCGTGACGGGGGTTGCCACCGTTACCGCACCGTAGGCGATTTCCACCTCCGCCGTTTCCCCGGTGCTTTCCTTGGTTGCCACCACAACCACCTTGCCCGCGGGACATTCCGCAGTGGGGGTGCCGCTAATATATCCCCGTTTGCTATCCAGGGTCAGTCCCTTCGGCAGGCTGCTTCCTTCCTTCAGTTCAAAAGAAACCGTTGGTGAATAATTATAATCTGTACCCTCAAAGCCGTGCAGGCAGTCATAGACGCTTACATCATAACGATAATTCGTTTCCACCTTCATAGCCGGCAGATCCAGGAGCGGCGTATCCGTTATTGTAAAAGGAGTTTTCTTTGCTTCTATGGTAAGCTCCGTCAGGATATTTCCCTCCGGGTCACAAATCCACTTACGTCTTGTCGTTTCAAAATTACTTCTACGGGCAATATAACGGTTGTCTGTAAGGGAGGTTACGCACATATCCTCCCTGGTTTTTGCAGTACTGTAATCGTCTGCCAGGCCCACCGGTCCCCCCTTCACCGTCAGTTTAGAGGTGCCTGTATATTCCTTCAGGAATCCTATGGCTGCCCTTTTTGCCTTGGTATTTACCGTCTCTATGCTGACCGGTCCGCTTCCCCTGACCGCCAGTTCGCACACAGCCACATAATTACGATAGCCCTCCGTTGCCAGGATATCGGTCGTTCCGCTGCTTTCCAGGTACAGCGTCTCGTTAAAATTAAAATCTCCGGTCAGTTCCGACTTCAGGTTAGCCGCCCCGCGCAGGGTAAAATCACCGTTTACGGCGCAATACAACAAACCTGCCCCCAGTATACTGAGATTCAGGGTTCCTCCCTCCATGACCGTATTGCCGGAGCTAACCAGATATCCCGTATAGGATGTAATATCCGCCCCTGTGGATATGGTCAGGGTATCCCCGGTATCGGAATCCGTCTTGTTGATCAGAAGATTTCCGTATACACCTACACCGCAGGTATCTTCTCCCTCCACCGTAATCCGGTTGTCGCCGGATAAAATCACGTTTAAATCTTCTTCGCAGAAAATCGTCCCGCCGTTGTAGCCGGTGAGCGTAAGGGTTGCTTCTTCCGCCCGGTAACTCCAGCCCGTACCGGAAGCATCCTGTCTTATATTATAGGGTTCGCCCCCAACGGTAAGAAACTTATCCTTTTCCGTTACCGCACCGTAGGCGATTTCCACCTCCGCCGTCTCCCCGGTGCTTTTCTTGGTTGCCACCACAACCACCTTGCCCGCGGGACACTCCGCAGTGGGAGTGCCGCTAATATATCCCCGTTTGCTATTCAGGGTCAGTCCCTCCGGCAGGCTGCTTCCTTCCTTCAGTTCAAAAGAAACCGTTGGTGAATAATTATAATCTGTACCCTCAAAGCCGTGCAGGCAGTCATAGACGCTTACATCATAACGATAATTCGTTTCCACCTTCATAGCCGGCAGATCCAGGAGCGGCGTATCCGTTATTGTAAAAGGAGTTTTCTTTGCTTCTATGGTAAGCTCCGTCAGGATATTTCCCTCCGGGTCACAAATCCACTTACGTCTTGTCGTTTCAAAATTACTTCTACGGGCAATATAACGGTTGTCTGTAAGGGAGGTTACGCACATATCCTCCCTGGTTTTTGCAGTACTGTAATCGTCTGCCAGGCCCACCGGTCCCCCCTTCACCGTCAGTTTAGAGGTGCCTGTATATTCCTTCAGGAATCCTATGGCTGCCCTTTTTGCCTTGGTATTTACCGTCTCTATGCTGACCGGTCCGCTTCCCCTGACCGCCAGTTCGCACACAGCCACATAATTACGATAGCCCTCCGTTGCCAGGATATCGGTCGTTCCGCTGCTTTCCAGGTACAGCGTCTCGTTAAAATTAAAATCTCCGGTCAGTTCCGACTTCAGGTTAGCCGCCCCGCGCAGGGTAAAATCACCGTTTACGGCGCAATACAACAAACCTGCCCCCAGTATACTGAGATTCAGGGTTCCTCCCTCCATGACCGTATTGCCGGAGCTAACCAGATATCCCGTATAGGATGTAATATCCGCCCCTGTGGATATGGTCAGGGTATCCCCGGTATCGGAATCCGTCTTGTTGATCAGAAGATTTCCGTCTACACTCAGACCGTTGGCATCTTCTCCCTCCACCGTAATCCGGTTGTGCTGGGACAGCAGCAATGTAAGATCGCCCACCGATTCGATACTGCCGCCATTATAGCCATCCAAAGTCAGCGTACCGGCAGCCGCCTCATAACGCCAGCCGTTGCCCTCTGCATCCTTTGTGACATCCACGGATATTGCGCCGCTTTCTGCGTTCTCCGTGATGTAAAGCGCTGTCAGGGCATTCTCCGCTCTTACCGGCGTTATCTCCTTTGCCGGCTCCTCAACGATATCCCCCTCGGAAACAGTTTCCGCTGCGGGTACTGTTGCCGTTTCCGTTGCCGCTTCGGTTTCCGGTGTTGCCGCTTCGGTTCCCGGTATTGCCGCTTCGGTTCCCGATGTTGCCGCTTCGGTTTCCGTTAAATACTCCGGGGAAACCGCCCACGTAGTCACCGGTATATCCGACAGAAGAAGTCCGATTGCCAGAAGCATGGCTGCAATACGTTTTCCTTTTCTTTTCATACAATTCTCCCTTCCTTCCCTTTTTTTGCTGGGTATCCACCCATTTTTTTACTTTAAGCATAACGTATTTTCTTCTTTTGCACATCACCCAAAAGTATGATTTTTACCACCTGAATTGGAATCCGGGCTTCCAGTTTGTAGAAAGACGCAGACTCATGGAACATAATACATTTTTTCTGCTCTATACCCATTTTCTCGTTTCTCTTTGGGTACTGGCGTCTTTTTTTCTTCCCTGTACCCAGTTTCTCGTTTTTCTTTGGGTACTGGCGACATTTTTTCTTTCCTATACCCATTTTCTCGTTTCTCTTTGGGTACTGGCGTCATTTTTTCTTTTCTATACCCAGTTTCTCTTTTCCCTTTGGGTACTGGCGTCTTTTTTTCTTTCCTGTACCCAGTTTCTTGTTTCCCTTTGGGTACTGGCATCATTTTTTCTTTCCTATACCCAGTTTTTCGTTTCTCTTTGGGTACTGGCGTCTTTTTTTCTTTCCTGTACCCAGTTTCTCTTTTTCCTTTGGGTACTGGCTTCTTTTTTTCTTCCCTGTACCCATTTTCTCTTTTTCCTTTGGGTAATCGCATCACGGATATATTTCTTCTGTGTGTTCTCGCTCTTTTCCTCTCATGCAGATATTTGAAAAATTGTTCTATCTCCTTATCTGTTAATAAAATCTGTTAATATAATCTGTTAATAAATGTCCTTTCATTGTGAACGGCTCCTATTACTTAATGTTTTCACATTTTTCAGAAAAACGGCAAAAAGAAAGGAGTAGTCCATTACGGACCACTCCCTGTTTGTTTCTTCTTTATGAACGACTATATTTATTCTTCGTCCCAGCCTGCGTCGCTGATTTCGATTTTCTTGTCGCGGAGCATCAGATCCCTCACCGCATCCGCAGCCGGTTTTCCTTCAAACAGAATCTTGTTGACCTGTTCGATAATGGGAAGCTGTACGTGATATTTTTCCGCCAGTCCCATGGCAGCTTTAGCGGAATACACGCCCTCCACTACCATTTTTACTTCTGCCATGGCTTCTTCCATGCTCTTGCCCTGACCGATTAAAATACCGGCTCTCCGGTTGCGGGAATGCATGGAGGCGCAGGTAACAATCAGATCTCCGATACCGGTGAGTCCGCAGAAGGTTTCAAATTTGGCTCCCATGGCGGTACCCAGTCTTGCAATCTCGGCAATACCTCTCGTGATAAGCGCTGCCTTGGTATTGTCCCCGTAGCCCAGGCCGTCCGCCATACCGGCTGCCAGAGCCACTACATTTTTCAGGGCTCCGCCGAGCTCCATGCCCAGCACGTCGGGGCTGGTATACACGCGGAATACATCACTGATGAAGATATTCTGTAAATATTCTGCCGTTTTACGCTTCTTCGCTCCCACTACGATAGTGGTCGGAATGCCGCGGCTTACTTCCTCCGCATGGGACGGACCGGAAAGAACCGCTACATCTGCCTGGGGAATCTCCTGCTCAATGATTTCCGACAAGGTCATATAGGTATGGTCCTCCACACCCTTTGCCACATTGACGATAATCTGTCCCGGTGCGATCAGGGGAGAAAGCTCCTTTGCCGTAGACCTGGTATAGGCACTTGCCACTGCCATCACCAGCACGTCTTTGTCCGTCACGGCTTCCTTGTCATCCGTTGTAAAAATCATATCATCCGCCAGCTTGATGCCCGGCAGCATTTTATGCTCATGGTTTTCTTTGAGCATTTCAATCTCCGCCGGCAGCTTTGACCAGATGGTAATCTCATGTCCTAACTTATGTAAATGGACGGAAAGGGCAATGCCCCAGCTTCCGCCGCCTAATATACTGATTTTTGCCATACCATACCTCATTTCTTTGCACGCCTTTTGCGCATATTTTCTGCTGTCCACAATCCGTTAAACGGCTGTTTACTCATCCTTGTTTTTTTTGAACAGATAGGTTTTTCTCTCGGTACCCTTAAGCAGTCTGCCAATATTCTGTCTGTGCTTCCAGTATGCCATTGCCGTTAAAAAGGCAGTAATGATATACATTTCAATCAGGGTTGCCCGGCTGACACCCGCACCGAACACACCGAGCTGTCCGCTCACTACCATCTGAATCATAAATCCCGCATACACAAGCAGGGAACCCAGAGAAACAAAATGAGTGGTTAAGAAGGTTCCGAAAAACAGGATAATGCCGGTGGGTATGAAATACGGATGGAAGGAAAGCACCAGCCCTGCCGTTGCCGCAATGCCCTTTCCTCCCTTAAAATGCATATAAAAGGGATAGTTATGTCCTAAAATCACTCCGGCTCCGGTATAGAGGGCAAACAGGTATACAAAATCGGGATGGCTCTTTCCGAATAATAATTTGGTCAGGAAAATAGCCGCCATACATTTTAAGCAGTCACCGGCAAATACAATCAGGCCCGCTTTGGTGCCCAGCACCCGTAAGGCATTGGTGGTACCGGAGTTGCCGCTGCCGTGCTCCCTGATGTCGATACCGTGCGCTTTTCCATAAAAAAACGCCGTCTGGAATAATCCGAATACATAACCGATGACAAGACAAATAATTCTTTCTGCTATCATTGTTCCTTAGCCTTTCTCTCACGTATAATAAAACGAAGCGGTGTTCCCTTAAATCCGAAGGTCTGTCTGATCTGATTTTCAATGTAACGGGTATAAGAGAAATGCATCAGCTCCTTGTCGTTTACGAAAATGACAAAAGTGGGCGGCTTTACCGATGCCTGGGTGATGTAGTAAAGCTTTAAGCGTTTTCCCTTGTCCGTAGGCGGCTGCTGCATGGCAACGGCCTGCGTCATGATTTCGTTTAACACACCGGTCTGCACTCTCATGGCATGGTTTTCGCTAACCATGTCTATGGTTTCAAACAGCTTGGGAAGTCTCTGCCCGGTCTTTGCGGAAATGAACACGATTTCCGCATACTGCATAAAGGAAAGGGTATTTCTGACCTTTTCCGTAAAACGGTAAATGGTCTTGTCGTCCTTTTCCACGGCATCCCACTTGTTGACGGCAATGATAATCGCTTTGCCTCTTTCATGGGCAATGCCGGCAATCTTGGCATCCTGTTCGGTCACGCCTTCCATCGCATCAATGACCAGGATAACTACATCCGCACGCTCTACGGCGCCCACCGTACGCACAATCATGTAATGCTCCAGGTCCTCTTTGATTTTATTCTTGCGGCGCAGACCCGCCGTATCGATAAACACATATTCCCTGCCGTTAAAGGTCACATCCGTATCCACGGCATCACGGGTGGTGCCGGCAATATCGGAAACAATCAGACGGTTTTCGCCGAGCATCCGGTTGATAATGGAGGATTTACCCACATTGGGCTTTCCGACAATCGCCACACGGATACGGTCGTCTTCTTCCGTGCCGTCCGCTTCGTCCGGGAAATGGGAAATTACCTTGTCCAGCATTTCGCCCAGTCCTAACTTGTTGACGGAGGAAATGGGGTAAGGCTCTCCGATGCCTAAATTATAGAATTCATAGACATCATTGCCGTACTTGGCAAAGCTGTCCACCTTGTTTACCACCAGAACCACCGGCTTATGGGAACGTCTCAGCATATCTGCCACCTTGGCGTCCGCATCCACAAGTCCCTGCTTCACATCCACCATAAAGATAATGACATCCGCCGTGTCAATCGCCATCTGTGCCTGCTCCCTCATCTGGGACAGGATGATGTCCTTGCTGTCCGGCTCGATACCGCCGGTATCAACCATGGTGAACACATGATCCAGCCATGTGATATCTGTATAAATACGGTCCCTTGTAATACCTGGGGTATCTTTTACGATGGAGATTTTTTCGCCCGCCAGCGCATTAAAGAGTGTGGACTTTCCTACGTTGGGGCGTCCTACCACGGCTACAATGGGTTTTCTTTTTCTATCACTCATCTGTCTTCCTCCTTGCTCCGGAAAGAATGCTTTTTACAAACTCACAACCACTTGATTTTACAATATCTACCGGCACTTGTAAAGCATTTGTCAGCTCGGAAAGCTTCATATCGTCTAAGAACAACTCCTCCTCCAGACGCATGACGTTTTCCGGCAGAAGCACCAGATCGCCCAAATCCTTTCCCTTTAACTGGTTTAGGATATCCTGTCCCGTGAGAAGTCCCGTCACGGTAATGTTTTCCCCGAAGAAATCGTTGCGGATGCAGAATACCTGAATGGTAAGTCCCGGGAATGCCTCTTCCACTTCCTTTGCCATTTTCACGATGTAGGAATACATCAGTCTGGCGGTAACAAGAGATATCTTTCCGGTAAGGCTGTCGTCCGGCAGCTTTCTTTCTTTTTTTAATTCTTCCATATAATCATGGAACTCATTCAGGAAAAGCCGCACCATGCCCACGCCGTTTTCGAGCTGCAGGTACCCGTCGTACCTCTCCTCCTCCGGCATGGGTCGTTCCGCTAAAATGTACCATTCGTCACTGGCATGGATAAAATGCACACCGAACTTCGGATACAGCTTTTTCTGCCAGCTTTCTATCAGGTCTATGACTTTGCCGGCGTCGTCTTTATTGAATGGCTGCAGCGGATAAAGACCGTCACGGTATTTGGAAAGTCCCACCGGCACCACGGAAACACTCTCTAAATAAGGAAGATATTTTGCCATTTCCCTTATGCTGAAATCCAGCTCGTCCCCGTCGTTTACTCCCTTGCAGAGTACAATCTGTCCGTTCATTTCAATGCCCGCTTCGAAAAGCCTGTCTAATTTTTTTAAGGCTTCTCCCGCAAAGCGGTTGTGCAGCATCATGCAGCGAAGCTCGGGGTTCATGGTCTGGATGGAAATGTTGATGGGGGCTAAATGGTAACGGATAATCCTGTCGATGTCGTGCTCGGACATGTTGGTCAGGGTGATGTAATTGCCCTGCAGGAACGAAAGTCTTGAGTCGTCGTCCTTAAAGTACAGATTTTCCCGCATGCCCTTCGGCATCTGATCGATAAAG
>ERZ1034976.1445-NODE-1445-length-18202-cov-15.501515_pt1 | contig 18202 bp, 16 predicted proteins | sample MGYA00520623_ERZ1034976 | MGnify/ENA primary metagenome ERZ1034976 (study PRJEB33766, sample SAMN09781774) | gut metagenome | biome: gut microbiome | host: Homo sapiens | place: Madagascar | study: EMG produced TPA metagenomics assembly of the PRJNA485056 data... | reverse complement strand
AACTTCTGAAAAAGGCACTTGAAGCAGTTATTCATCTATATGAGGAAGATTCAAAGAAGAGAAAGTGAATTGATAAAAAGCGTTAGCGTGGCTCTGCGGTTTATCTGCAGTTCGAGGGGATTGGGGCATTTTCCCCAACAAGCAAAAATGCGCCGGGTATATACCGGGGCACTGCTTGCCAATTTGAGAAAAAATGAAAGGAAGGACTTTATTTATGAGAAATTTAGAAAAAGAACAGAGGCTTGGAAGAAATGGAATAGAAAATCTGTGCATTAAGCCGACGTTTAATTACTGTACTGGTGAAGAGCAGTTTACTTTCTTCAAGTTACCAAAATGTCTAATAGATGATGCATGCTTTTTGGGGTTGTCAATAGATGCAAAACTTTTATATGTAATCTTTTTAGATAGGGTTTCATTATCTATAAAAAATGGATGGGTGGACGAAAACGGAAGAGTATTTATCTATTATTCTGTAATAAATATTTGTGAGATATTGAATTGTGGAACACAAAAAGCCTGCAAGTTATTGGACGAACTGGAGACATTCGGGGCACTTGAACGTAGGAGACAGGGACTTGGAAAACCTAACAAGCTCTATTTAAAGAAAGTGTTTTGAAAGATATCCACATAAGAAAAAATCAAAGCACATAAGACGTAAAAATCACAGTCAGAAATTTTGATTTTTACGATTACAGAGTTTTTATTTCTACAGGTCTGGAACTGAAAAAATCAAAATCTAATAAGACTAATATTAACAATACTAATTTTAATAATATCTATCTTATCCTATCTGAACGAAAGAATAGTATCTTGGATAGGATATGATGGATAACAATGGCAGAAAGGATTTCAATTATGATTAAAAATAAAGTGGTTATAAAAGAAAGAGATGCATGGAGTGATTTGGCGAATTTCATTGGAGAAATGGTGGCAAAGTATGCAGACGCAATGGGACTGGACCAATTACCGGATCCTGATAATTATCTTCGCATGAAGAGAATAAAACAGTTGTACATGAAGTTATATAAAACAGAAAATATTGAGAAATTCAGAAGTATTATCATTTCTATTGAAAGAAATGCTGCGGCATGATAGAATGACCGTATAAACGGAAATAAAAACGATAAATACGGATATAAAATATAACGGAGGAACACACATGATTATCAGTGAAAGAATTTTTTACATAATGGAGCAGAAGAACATGAGTCAGTTGGAACTGTCGAGAAGAACTGGGATTGCAACAAGTAACATTAGTGATTGGAAAAAGAAAAAGACGAATCCAAAAGCAGACTGTCTGTTATCCATATGTGACGCATTGGATATTACACCGGAACAGCTTTTAACGGGAAAAGGAATTGATCCGGAGTATAAAGATGCAGATATGGATTATGAAGTTACCAGGTCGGATATTAAGATATTGAAGCAGATTCATAGCCTTGAAGACGAGCGGTATAAAAGATTGATGGCATATATGAAGGCATTGCAGAAACTGGAGCAGATGGAAAGCATTGTGGAAAAATAGTCTGTGAAGTCACAATTGACCGAGTTCTTTGAGAGATGGATGCTTCTTGTCCGAAGAGCAAGAAGATGGAATATACAAGGAATGCTAATAACAAGGGATGTGTGATTTCATAGCAACAGAATAGAAATCAGCAATTTATAGAAATTGTAATCGATTGGTTGGGAGGAAGAATGGAAGGAACAAAAGAATTGATTACTACAGATGCTATTCGGAGTAAGGTGTACATACTTCGTGGACAGCAAGTAATGTTGGATCAGGATTTGGCAGAAATTTATGGTTATCAAGTTAAAAATTTAAATCAACAGGTAAAACGTAATTTGACAAGATTTCCAGAAGATTTTATGTTTCAACTAACTAAAGAAGAAGTGGAATTGGTGAAATCACAATTTGTGACTTCACGGAATATAAATTATTTTGAAGGGCAAGAAGGAGGGCGTAGAAAATTACCATACGCATTTACAGAACAAGGAATTTATATGCTTGCGACAGTTCTTCGTGGAGAATTGGCAGAACAGCAGAGTATATTTATAATGCGCACTTTTAGGGAGATGCGTCACTATATTAGTCAAAATCAGCAGTTTGTTACTAGAAATGAAATGGAACTTTTAACAGCGAAGGTTGGAACGATAACTGAGAGACAGGATCGAATGGAGAAAAAGGTAGAGTTCATTCAAAAAGATGTGACCATTTTAGCAGATAACTTTATTACTGATAAGGATAAAAAGGATTTTGTTATTTATAAAGGACAGAAGTTAGAGGCTGACATTGCTTACATAGAAATCTATCAGCAAGCAAAGAAATCAATCTATGTTGTAGATGATTATATGAATGCAAAGTCATTACAACATCTTTCTCAGAAGGCTGATGGTGTGGAGGTTGTTTTGTTCACAGAAAATGGAAAAGGTGGGAAGGGGTTTCTTACAAAATCTTTAGTGACAGATTTTCAAAATGAATATCCTTCTCTTCAAATTAAGCCTAATCCCGATTGTCATGATAGATTAATTGTACTTGATTATGGTGAGGAGACAGAACTGGTTTATCACTGCGGAGCATCTAGTAAAGATGCAGGGAAGAAGCTCTGTGCAATTAATCAGATTACAGAAACCGCAATTATTCATCCGGTAATAGATAGATTACTTTTGCTGCCGGATAAACAAATATAACTTGTGGTCAAATTTTTTGACCGCAAAATTGATGTTATGAGGTGATCAGAATGTCTAAAGAGAAAATAAAAGTGTATCTTTACACACGTGTTTCCACAACCATGCAGATAGATGGTTATTCTCTGGATGCACAGAAAACAAAAATGAAAGCTTTCTGCGACTATAATGAATATAAAATTGTCGGTGAGTATGAGGATGCTGGAAAATCTGGAAAATCAATAGAGGGAAGAGTTTCATTTAATCAGATGATGGAGGATATTAAATCAGGAAAAGATGGAGCATCTTATGTGCTTGTATTTAAACTTTCCAGATTTGGAAGAAATGCGGCAGATGTACTTGCAACATTACAAGTAATGCAGGATTTTGGTGTGAATCTGATTTGTGTGGAGGACGGAATAGATTCATCCAAAGATGCTGGAAAGCTTATGATATCTGTTCTGTCAGCTGTGGCAGAGATTGAACGTGAGAACATTCGTGTTCAGACAATGGAAGGAAGGATGCAGAAAGCCAGGGAAGGTAAATGGAATGGTGGTTTTGCACCGTATGGATATTCTCTCATTGATGGAAAATTGGTAGTGAATGAGGAAGAGGCAGTGGCTATCAGAATGATATTTGACCAATATGTAAATACGGATTTGGGTGCAAATGGAATTGCAAAGTATCTTGAAAATCATGGAATCCATAAGATAGCCAGACAGAATGGTAAAAATCCGTTATTTGATGCGGCTCTTATCAGAAGGATTATACAGAATCCGGTTTATAGTGGTAAAATCTCTTATGGAAGAAGACGGACAGAAAAGGTTCATGGTACAAGAAATGAGTATAGGCAGGTTAAGAAAGATGATTACTTGTTAGTAGATGGTCTGCACGAAGCTCTTGTATCAGAAGAAGTATGGGAGCAGGCGCAGGTCAAGGTGGCGGCACAGGCTAAAAAGTATGAAAAGGTAAATCGTGACAAGAAGGAAAAGATTCATCTTTTATCAGGAATTTTGAAATGCCCTGCCTGCGGTGCAGGAATGTATGGCAACAAGTCTATTAAGAAACGTAAGGATGGAAGCAACTATAAGGACTTTTATTATTATGGCTGCAAACACAGAAACATGACCAGAGGTCATAAGTGTGATTACAAAAAACAGGTGCATGAAGAAATGCTGGATGCTTCTGTTGCAGAGGTGATTAGTAAACTGGTTAGTAATCCTAAATTTTCGGATTTAATTCGCAGCAAAATAAATATGGAAGTAGATACTGGTGCATTAGATCAGGAAATAGAAAATTACAAAATACAATTAAGAAAGCTATATCATAATAAAGATACTATTTTATCAGATATGGATTCTCTTGATTATGAGGATAAGCATTATCAGCGAAGAAAAACAGATTTAGAGAACCATTTGTACAAGACTTATGATAAAATAGATGAAGCAGAGGAATTGCTGGTATCTGCAAAGGCTAAGAAACGCTCTCTGTTGGCAGATAAGATTACAGGGGATAACATTTACAAGGCACTCATTTTCTTTGATAAATTGTATGCTCAGATGAACGAAGCTGAGAAACGGGAGTTCCTGTCGCAGTTAGTGGATAATGTGCAGATTTACGAAGAACGCAAAGAGAATGGTCAGTGGCTGAAATCCATAGAATTTAAGTTGCCGATTATAGAAAAAGAGTTTACATTAAGTTTGGACAATGATACACAAAATGAGACGGTTGTCAAATTATCCCTCAAAAAAGATACACCTAAGATTGAGGTTACAATGGAGCCTAACGAAGAGAGTAATTACACACCAGAGTAAAAAATAACTTATCAGAAAATTAAGGCTTATATTCTTGAAAAATATGGATTTAAAGTGTCATCATTGTACATTGCACAGATTAAAGATAAGTGTGGTCTTGGTAAAGAACGTACTGGAAATAACTGGAAGAAAAATGATAAGTCAAAGGAGCCGCAGTGTACACCTGAAAAGGAAGAGGCTATTAGAGATGCATTTAAGAACTTTAATATGATATAAGGAGTTTTAGATGATAGATATGATATTGAAATGGCTTTATCAAAATTCAGCAGCTATAATCATTTCATCATTAATATCATTGTTAATATCAATGATGTATTATCGAAAAGGAAATAGAGATGAACTGTTAATGAGTGTTATATTTCCTGTGGTGCAACTTTTAAATAAGAGTTATTCTAGGAAAAACTATGATGAGCTATTAGCAATAAAATCAAACTATGCAATAAGGTATTTAGGAAAAAAAGAAAGAAGAACACTTATGCTGTTAATAGAACAGTACAGTATAGTTTGTCAATATAATAGGTCAAAGGAGGATACTGATTGTATATTATCGTATTTTCACTTCAAATTAGGTGAGAGTGGTATTAATCCTAAACCATGTCCTATTACTGACGATGAAGGAGAAACAGTAGCATATGATTATCCTCCTGATTATTATTTCCTTGAAGAATATGTAAATGATATGGTTTCTAAGATGGAGTTTGAGGTATATCCAGAAGAAGCTGAAAAAGCTATTACAGATGCATTTGAGAAATATGCTCACAAATATTATACAGTTAAGAATATAGAATGGTTTCAAGACTATTCGATTGAAAAGGTTATAGAAAAATCAAAAGTATCTGAAAAATGGAGAGTTGATTTTGATTTGATGGAACAAAGAAAAAGAACTTTTATGAATCTGTCGATTGCTAAAAAGGTAATTAAAATACTTCAAGGCTAGGTTGAAATATATTTTCTTTTGTTTTTTAGCCTAATATGGTATAATTTTTATGCAAATAAGTTTGCAGCAGGACTTGGTTCGATTCCAAGCATCTCCTCATTTGTTATGACATTATTGAATATTGTTACCTCTGGTATCTGTTATGATGCTATTAGGAATTTTATTTCTGACTTAAAAGGAGGATGCGTTATGAGAGATATGTCTGTTATAATGATTAGCTGGCTATGCTGCTGCGGAGATGTGGTGTAATGGTAGCATGGTGTAAAGTATCACATAGCCAGCACCAAAAATAAGATTTGGTTTTATATTTAACAGAAGGTTGAAATACACCTTCTTTTTTTGCCCATTTTTAAGGAGGTGGTTCTAAAAAGTGTACATTTCAGAACTAAGGAAGGAGCAAATAATCATGAAGAGATATGGTTATCACAGAACAAGTATAAGAGAACAGCATTTAGACAGAGGTATCAAGGAGATTACAGCTTATTGTGAGCAAAATAATCTGGAACTGAAAAAGATTTTTACAGACCAGCAGACAGGAAAGAATTTTAATAGTCCAAGATATCAGGTATTAAAAGAGGCTGTATTAAGAGCAGGTGACGAGTTGATTATTAATCTGGAAAGAGACATTGATGCTATATATGATGATGACAAGTATGCTGAACGTAAAAGACAGGATATGAATAACCGCCTTAACAAAATTTATGAGGAAATCTATGATATTGAGGATAGGATAACAGATTCTGAAAAGAAGAAGGAAGCTGCACAGCAGGATGTTCTTACCAAGGGAAATGTGCTGACTTGAAAAAGTAAATTCCCGTGCAAGAGTAGGGGGCGGTGGAATTTAGAAATTCATTTTAGGTTCATTTTTGGTTCATTTTTTTTAATGTAAAAATGGATTGTATAAAAGAAATGGGTAAGTTATAATATAGATGTGGTCAGATGCCTTTTTGGGGATGACTATATCTGTTACAAAAAGGAGGAAGGCCAGTGAATACAGAATTAAAAAATGCAGTGAAAGCAACAGACAAGGATGCACAGTATGATACGAGTGCAAAGCGTCTGTTAGGACAGAAGAGCATACTGGCACATATACTGGTAAAAACAGTTGATGAGTTTAAGGGCATGAATCCCAAGGATGTGGTCGACTGCATCGAGGGAACACCACATATCAGTACGGTACCGGTAGAGCCTGGACTCACAAATGCAGCCAGCGAAAAAAATGGTGAAAGACTGGTCGGGTTTAACACAGAAAATGAAGAGATCAATGAAGGTCTGGTAAGATTTGATATCGTTTTTTATGTGCATATGAAAGACGGATTGTCACAGATTATCATAAATGTGGAAGCACAGAAAGACGAGCCAACGGGATACGAAATCTTAAACCGGGCAATCTTTTATGTGAGCAGACTGATTTCATCACAAAAAGAACGTGATTTTGAGAACTCCAGTTACGATGACATTAAGCGTGTATATTCGATCTGGGTATGTATGAACATGGACGAGAGCAGCATGAGCCATGTGCATCTCACAAAGGAAGATTTGATTGGTTCCTATGAATGGAAGGGAAATCTTGACCTGCTGAATATCATCATGCTTGGACTGGCGAAGAATCTGCCGGAACATGATGAGACGTATGAACTGCACCGTCTGCTGGGAGCATTGTTATCCAAGGAACTTACAATAGATGAAAAACTAAACATAATTGGAAATGAATACGATATTCCTATTGAGGAGAACTTCAGGAAGGATGTGAGCGTTATGTGTAACTTGAGTCAGGGAATAAAAGAAGATGGTATTGCGATTGGAGAGGCAAGAAAAGAAGAAAAAATTATTCTTAATATGCATAACAATGGTTTTACTGTAGAGCAGATTGCTATGGCTACAGATAAAAACGTAGAAGAAGTGAAAGCGATTATTGCAGGGAAGGAACCTGCGCTTGCATAAAGATATGTAAGAAAAAGAGCCTTTGAGTTTAAACAACTTGGAGGCTCCTGTTATATTAGGAATATTGAAATTAGATGGATATTTGGAATTAGGTAATAACTAATAGAGAGTGATAAAGATGATAGAAAAAGTACAGGAAAGCCATTTATATATGTGGTTAAAGGAAAAAGATAGTAAATTTTTAAGTAAGTTAGATGAAACTATAGAATATGCTAATACGATATTACCGCAAATTAATAATGTTTTTGCAAGTTATACAGTTCATGGTGTAAGACATTCTATAAATGTGATGGAATATATGTATGCACTTGTTGTGGATATAAATAAATTAAGTGAATTAGAAGTAGCATTACTTATATATAGTGCATTGTTGCATGATATTGGAATGATTGCAAATGTGGACGAAATTAAGGAAATCAAAGCAGACCATGCGATATTGGGTGAAAGAAAATATAGTAAAGTACTTGAGAAATATGGGGATGAAATGACCGCTTTGCAAGAGTGCGTAAGGCCTGTACACGGTAAACGTGCGAGAGATTATATTGAGACAAAGATGGATGAAAGGTTATTTTTGATTCCAGAATCAACAAATATTTCATTTAAATCTGAACTTGCACAAATATGCATGTCGCATAATGAAGATTTTGAATGGATAAAAAAGAACTTGCATAATGATGAAAAAAAGGGACATTTTGATCTTAATGCACAGTATATCTCTGTGCTACTTAGAATATCTGATTATTTGGATATTGATGAGCAAAGAGCACCATTATATTTATATAAATATTTGAACCCAAAGGAATTTAGTGATTTAGAATGGAAACAACATTTTGTGATAGAGAACTATGATAAAATAAGAAGAAACCCTAAAACAAATGAATTAGAAATTTTCTTTCAGGGTACGAGTCAGGACCCATCTGTTCATAGAAAACTTTTAAAATATTTTGATGCTATTAATGGAGAATTAAAAAATGCTGTAGATTTATGTGAAAGTTTTGTAGACGAGAAATATCTATTACCATTAAAAACAAATGTAGTAAATCAAATTCAATCGAAGGGTTTTAGTTTTTCTGATTTAAGACTTTCTTTGGATTACAATGCAGTGACCAATTTATTGATGGGAGAGCATATTTATGGTGATAGAAAATATGGGTTAAGAGAATTAATACAAAATTCAATTGATGCATGTAAGACTATGGAAGAATCGGCCGCTAAAATGGAAAAATTTAGATATCAAAATTATCAGCCATATATTTCAGTGATTTTGGACAAAGATCGAAAAAAAGTTATGGTTATGGACAATGGTAGTGGTATGTCTATAGATATTTTGAAAAAGTATTTTCTAAATGTTGGTGTATCTTATTATGCGTCAGATGATTATAGGCTACAAGATAGAGAATATTCGCCAATAGGGCATTATGGAATAGGTTTTTTGGCATGTTTTATGCTATCCGATAAAGTGGAGGTTAATACAGTTTATTATAATGAACAGAAAATGAATCGAATTTCATTTGAAAGAAACAGCGAGTACATATGCCTTACTTATGAAGATACTGTAAGACAGCAGGGAACAGAAATAATTTTAGATTATGACCAATGTTTGAGTGTGTTCAATAATAGTATAGAAAGATTGGTATCTTTTATAGAAAATAATTTTTTGGATTGTGGAATACCGATTAAAATATCAACAATGGAAAAAGGTGTATCAATGCCATTGGAATGTAATATTAAGAGGATTGAAACAATAATTGCAGAAAACATATGTCTTTCAGAATACTTAAGTGGTATAGAGGCATTCATTGATTGTAGCTATAAACAAATAAATTTTGCAAAACATTTAAGTGACATAAATGGGTACGAGAGTTATTGCTATAATGAAGAGGAGTATTCGGTGGATGAAGAAAATATATCCATTAAAAACTTTGTTAAAGATGGGAAAATTACATTATTGAAAATTCCGATTATTACAGAAGATGAAGAAAGTGAATTCCTTAAAGCCTATGATGTTTTAGAAGATTACCAAGAAGCACTTGATAAGATAGGAAATTATGAAGCCATAAATATATGGGGAGATGAAGATGAGTTTGAAGATTACGATTTTATAATAGAAGAGTCAAGTGAGAGCATTATTGGTGGATATACATTAGGCGGATTTAGAAATCAGTTTCATCATGGCTCTTTAACACCAGTAAAGCCAGAAATTATAAAAAAAGGGGTTGTCACAGGAGAATCAAATGCTGTTTTGCCTTATAATGAGGAAAATACATTTAAAGGAAGATTTAGTTGGGAAAATACTGATACATGCTATGTTAAGAATATTTTACTATCAGGATTAAGAATTAAGATACCATATCTTGTTGATGGAGTAATATTAAAGGGAGCCGTTATTAATATTTTTAATCGAGAATTTATCCCGAATGTTTCTAGAAATAATATAAGTGCATCGCAACAGGAAAATTTATCTTATGCAATAGGAAAAGCAATTCATTTATGGATTAGAGATCATGCTGAATTATCTACAGAGCAAAAAGCTTTGTTAGATGTTTTTATTGAGACAAAATATAAAGAGACAAATTATTGTTTAAGATAGTAAATGGCTGGAATAATGCCTCCAAGTCCACAACAGATTTGGAGGTTTTCTTCTGCCCATTTGAGAGGAAAGTGATTTCCAAAACAAAATGATCTGTGATACAATATATGAAAGAAATTTTGGAAGTATTGGATCATAGAGAAAGAGCAGAGTCAATCGTAAGCTGATCTGGCTTACATCTAAAATACAATGCAATCTTTTTCTATGCAGGGGAAGGAAAGAGTGCATCATGTCAATTTTTTGCAGCCTCATCAGAGAGGATGGAAGCATTTTTCACTCCCAGAGTACAGTGAAAACTCTGGAAAGTGCATCTCAATTACCCTATCGACACATGTTGAGACAGTCACTCTTCTGACGAGAAAAGCCCGGTAAATCAAAGGGTTGCGCCGATTTGTGGCAAAAATGGTTGTGTGTTTCAGTTTCCGCAGAAGACACATGCGGAAACTGATTTACCCCAGGGGTAAGATTTTCGGAATTGTTGATATACATTTTGGCAAAAGGCAAAGTGTAGGGAGGATACATATGAATTTAAGTATTTTATTAACTGACTTTATTGATACGAAAGGAATGCTCAAAACATATAGGTTTATACCCATTAATCAATATAATAGAATAGTGGTTGATAGATTATCTGATATTTGTACAGATGTAAAGGGAAATACAGATAAGGATGTGGGATTGCTAAGAGTATATAATTCTGACAAATGTCAGTTGCTTTCTACTACTTGTAAAATTAAAGATTTTACAGACAGTTATGGTAAGATTTTTTTCTGTTTTGAGCATATGTTTATACCTGTTGAGAGTTCTAGATATGGAAGCTGTGGTATTTATAATTTTATTTTACCTGTAGACTATAGATTGACAGAATTACATATTGTAGATCCTTTAAATATGATGTTTTTTATGATTGCGAAAGCCATATTCAAGTTGTACAAATGCAGTTACGTTCGGCAAGAGGAAATTTTTCTTTTATTCTTACAGGAGAAGCATGTATTAATGATGGTAAGAACAAATTTATAGACTGTAAAGAGCAAAATATATACTTAGATGAGGATATTCGAGAATTCTTTTTTGATGATGGTATAAAGAAGTCATTCTGGAAAAATTTGAAAGAATCAATATTATTAGAGCCTAATTTTAATGGGATCGGGATAGATTTAAAGAAATTATTTCAAAAATAGTATAAGATTGGAGGGTAAAGATTGAGAACAGCGAATGAATATGAGATTGCAATTTTTAAGAAAGAATATTGTAAAAATGGAGAGGCTAGAATCAGTATAGGAAAAGATTTTGAAGTTGATGTAGAGTCTTTTGAAGAATTATTGCCTGGGAAAATTGTCAGCAGTTATGCAACGGGTAATCGTGATATTGAAAATTCTTTCATAATGTTTAGAGTTTGTGACGTAATCAAGGATATCCAATATTTCCCGGTTTTTTCAGAGACAGTTGGAAGGAAAATGCTTAAGAGTTGGAATAAACCAGTACCAAAGAAGCGAAGTATTTTCATAGAAGATAACAATGGTGTAGGAAGAGGTAATGGTGGAACTGGAAATGGGAATAAAAACAATGTAGAAAATTCTAAATTAAGAAGTTTGATTTTGTTTGCACGTTCATTAATGATTTTACATATTAATGATCCGCAACCAATGAATGGAATGCTAAAAGAAATATATGAAAAATTAGAATTACATCCATATTGGAATGTGAGAAATTATGAGGTCAAAGCTGTAAATACTGCGATAGGAAGTTTTTTACGGAAAGATATTAATGTTCAAAATGAAAATTTTCAAAACTTGCAGGACTATATACTTTATTTGCAAACAAATGTAACTGGAAGGCGTTTAAGAAATACTAATTTCGATACGTTACGAAATATTATGAGAACAGAATACCCGGCAGAACAAGTATATTTTTGAGTTAAAAAATATGTGAAGAAATATCAAAAAAGTAAAACACTACCCCAATCCTGAATATACATTGCATACTTTCGCTACGCAGTATAAAATCAGAGATCAGGGGAATATTGAAACCATTTGTCTGCTTTCAAAGAAACCTTGATTTCCTGCGGTTTGTTGGACATTAAGGAAAGAAAATGGACGTGTGTTTTGTAGTTCTTTGAATGAAACATTTGTTGTATAATGAATCAGTGGGGTGGTGAGAGACTCTGCTGAATAATTGGCTTTTGCTAAAAGGTATCACTTTTGCGAAAATGTATGATACCCTCCGGCAGAAGCCTTTTTATATAAAGATAACTTGACTTCTAAATCTTACCGATGTAATATTTGCGTGGATGTAACAGGCGCTCAAAAGGAAAATTTTTTGTGTTGAAATCTTACATATGTAATAAAATGAGGGTTGAGAAGATGGTTGTATTTAGAATGTTGATGTAAAAATTGTTCGTGGATTAGGAAGTAAAAGTTAAAAGAAGTTACAGAAGAAAGGAAGATTTTGGGATGAAACTAAAACGATGTATGATAATGGGTATAACTGCTTGCTTGATTATAGGAAGTATGTCAGGATGCAGTTCAAAAGAGAATGGAAACAGCCAATCAAATCAAAAGGAATAGACAATACAGATTAATCAAACTGAAGAAGAAATAAGTGAAAACGAGGATGTGAAGAATGAAGAGGAACTGCAGCCGACAACAGTCACTGTAGATTATGCGGAAGCGTTTCAATCAATCCAAGGGTGTGCAGTTATTTTGAATTCAGAAAATAATACATATACTTTTTATAATGAAGACAAATGCAGAACGAGGGTATCTCCTAATTCTACGTTCAAAGTAATCTCAGCTTTAATAGGAATTCATAATCAAGTGGTAACATCAGAGGATAGTAAAATGGGGTATGATGGAATGAATTACCCAGTTGATGCATGGAATGCCGATTTAAGACTGGAAGATGCATTTCGAAGTTCTTGCATTTGGTACTTTAGAAAAGTAATAGAAGAGGTGGGACAAGAGACAATCCAAGAGGAATTAAACAAATTGGATTATGGAAATTGTGACATATCTGAATGGAGTGGAAGTGGTGTGAACTCTTTTCCAGAACTTAATGGTTTTTGGATTGAATCATCTTTGCTGATTTCTCCGATAGAGCAGGTGGAAGTTTTGCATAAGATTATGGAAGGGGAAACTATATATACAGAATCAGAGATAGAAATTCTAAAAAGCATTATGTTACTTGAGGCTAGTGATTCAAAAAAAATATATGGAAAAACAGGAACGGGAACAGACGGTACAGCATGGTTCATCGGTTTTGTCGAAAAAGAAAATACTAATATATATTTTGCTATATATTTAGATGATAATTCTTCGAATGAAATTAGTGGGACAAAGGCACAGGAAATAGCATTTAATATCCTAGAGGAGTAATCAAGAGAAGTTAAGATTTTACTATGTGTTGCTGGTATATTTATTGCAATGATAGCTGCACTTTGGCTTTGCTTCGTTTATGAGACGGATTATAAAAAGACAATATGCGATACAGCAATCTCGCCAGATAAAAAATATGAACTGATACTGGAAGCCGTTGGAGAAGCTGAGTGGCCATTTGGATCAGCTAGTGGTCGATTGATTCTTAAAGAAGGAAAAAACAAAATATCATAAGTGGGTTTTGAGTTACGGAATGATGGTAAAAGCATAAGCAGCAATTGTTGGAAAGTGACTTGGTATGAGGATTATGTAGAAGGCATTCTTTCTGGAGAGGAACAAGCTGATGAACAGATTCTCTTATATTTCAATGGAGAGAATGAGAGACAGCAGTTAACAGATGAAGAATAATAAAGAAGGTAAAGGGTCAAAGTGTTTCATCTGGAGACCCTTTACCTTTTTTCAATACCAGATATTCATGTCTGATAATATAGATAAAGCAATATCAGATGCTTTGCTTCCGGTAGCATTTTCAGTGGCTCCGATATTTAAGGCAAAGAAATATGTATTATCTGAAGTTTCGACATATCCAATGAACCATCCGCTTATGTTCTCTCCATTAATATTTCCTGTTCCGGTTTTGCCGTATAGGTTACCATTAGCAGTGGAAGAAAGTAATAAGGCATTCTTTAAAGTCTGAATATTATCTGCATCAAAATTAAATTCATTGATGTACAGTCGTTGGAGCATTTCGACCTGCTCAATAGGAGAAATTTTGAGGGAAGATTCTGCCCAAAAGGAAGAAACGCCACCTGACAGGTCATGATTGCCATAATTAATATATGCATAGAAGTCTTCTAAAGTTTCTAATCCGGCAGTTTGGTCTAATGATTGAAAGTACCAATTGACAGAGTTTTGAAATGCTGTAGTAAGGTTTTGATTGGCATTCCACTCTGCAATAGGGTATTCTTGCCCATTCCATGTCATTTCGTTTGAAGCCGAAGTTATATATCTGTTTTCCAAACCTAACAGGGCACTGTATATTTTATATGTCGAATCCGGCGAAATTCGTTTTTGTGCCATTGCTTTGTTATAAATTTGCCAACTGTCGGTAGTTGCATCAAACAGGACAAAACAACCTTGATAATCGTTAAAATATGATGATAAATCAATATAAGAGATATTGCTGTCGTTTTTATTTATTTGATAGGTGTTTTCTATTTCTATTGCAGCATTGACAGAAAGCATGGGCATAAATGTTAACAAAAAGCAGGCAATCAGAAAATAGGAGCAAACGCCCTTTACTCTTTTCATAAATGTCGGCTTCTCATAAGAGGCAATATTGATGATTCTTCGTTTCATCTGTTTCATGTTTCCACCAAGGCCGGCAGCAAATGGAAAAGGAGTAAGTGATACTTTTTCCGCAAAGTTAATCAGAGTATTCCCATAATCCTCGTAAGCATCCTCTTCAAGCATTTTCAAAACGGAAGTGTCGCAGGCCACCTCTCTGTCATTACGCATTTCTTTCAGAGCGTACCACACAAGAGGATTGAACCAATATACCACTCCGGCGAGGTTCATCAGATAATTTGCGATGGCATCGTGGTGTTTGTAATGCTGTAGTTCATGCAACAGCATATAACGCATATCGGTTTCGTCATAATCAGAGATCAGATGAATCGGAAGATAAATACACGGTTTCAAAAGTCCGACAATAATGGGGGATTTCAAAAATGCGGTACTGTAAACAGGAATATCTCTGTGAATCCCCATTTCCTCCAAACATCGATGATACAGTCTGCGGACTTCCTGATTTTGAAGTGGAAGTGCAGATTTCTCCAAAGTGTGTAAGCGGAGAGCGGATTTGATTACCAATATTATCATGGCGAGAATACCGACAATCCATATCCCTAATAGTATGTATCCTGCGATGGATGGTGTCTCACTATTTACCGAAAGAGTAAAGTCGTTCATCCAATTTGTATTTCCAGTTGTAACCGCTTCTGCGGTGCCTGCAATATTGGTGCCAGCACCGGAAGAAGGAGAACTTCTCAGGCTGCCAAGCCAGGAGAAGATTTGTGGTAGACCGATGAAACGGAACGGTATAAATGGAACTGCTAAAAGTTCGAGCAGCAGAAACCACAGATTATACTGCATCCGGCTGGACAGGCTGTTTTTGAATATCCGTTTGACAATCAAAAGAATTCCAATGATACCGCTGATAAACACATTGCATATGAAAAAGCGTATCATAAAATTAGCCACGTTAATTGCCTCCTTTTTTTGACCTCTTGGAAAGAAGGGAGCGGAGTGTGTCTATTTCTGTTCCAGACAGTCTGTCATTCTCGATGTATGCAGACAGCATGGCAGTGATATCTCCATCATAGTAGCGTTCCAGAAAAGAGTTGCTTTCCTGACCAATATATTCATTTTCTTTTACAACTGGGGTGTAAACAAATACTCGGCTCTGTTTCTCATAAGTCAGAGCGCCTTTGGTCACAAGGCGTTTGATTAAAGTCTGTATCGTTTTCGGACTCCAGCTTGTGGTCTGTAATAATTTATCTGTTATTTCATTTGTACTGATCGGCGCATGTTTCCATACGATTTTCATAACTTCAAATTCAGCTTCAGAAATCTGTGGTAAATCACTCATTTCAAATCCCTCCTTAAATCTTACAGCTGTAATAAATGTATTATAGACGTTATTTATGTGATTGTCAATTTCAGAAAAAGATATTGGTTTGAAATCTTACTTATGTAATAATTTAAATGTTACATAAGTAAGATTTTTTGCATAGTCATGCATTACAATTCATCTCAGAGATAGTTTACACTACAGGTTGGATATTATGAATTACATCGAAGTACAGGTGCGAGATGAAATAAATTACACCATAAAATGAGAAATCACATGGACACAGGAAGGTAACGTAGAATGCGATGCTTGTTGAAGTTACTGAAATTTGCCCATGGATAAAAACGCATTGACAGGTGTATCGCAATTCACAGAACGATAGAATTGCGTGCCGGAAATGGCAAATTATGTAGCCAATTAAATACAACTATTAGTTTTGATGAAGCCATGTATCTTTTCGAAGGTATATGGCTTTTTCTATATTTGCTAAAGATAGATTTTTTATCCAGCCCTCGGCGTTTGAGAGCGAAATACACCCAGCGCACAAAACTTCGTTTTGTACTCTGTGTATTTCGCTCTTGCAGGGGACTATTACGCCGGAAACGGCGGTGGGTTCGTATACGGATGTCTATGCATCAACTCACATTATGCAATAGAAGAGAGATGATTAGGATGCCGAGAAATTCATTTGTGCAGATGAATAAGCTGACCAATGTGTCTGGCAGAATTACTTATATATCAAGTAAGGCAAAGCAGGAAAATCTGTATGCTACCTATATTACGATTCCAAATAGGAGCTTTTGGAGGGAGTTGGCTAAGTGTAATCAGGAATATTTGCTTAGGCGATTTACAGACCATTTTAAGCAGAATTATAAGGTGGAATGTATCTCAGCACTGCATCATAACAAGCGAAAGACCAATTACCACATTCATCTGATATTTGCAGAGCGCCAGCTTTTGGATAATCCAATCAAGAAGATTGCCAGCAGAAATATGTTTTATGACGAGAAAGGTAAGCATAGGCGTACCAAGAAGGAAATCTTGGATAAAACCGGGAACATCCGTAAGATGTGCAAGGTTATCAGGAAGGGAGAAGTGTATGAGCAAAATCTTTTTACCAAGGAAAATGAGCTATTTAAGGCTGATGGATTTCTGGACGAGGTGAAACGTTTATACACGGATGTGATTAATGTCTGTGCCATAAAGGAAGAGGACAAACTCCATGTGTTTGACAGGAAAGGGATGTATCTTGCTACCAAGAAGATTGGTAAAAACAATCCCAGGGCAGCAGAGATAGAAGCTGATAATATGGAGCGTGTCAGATGGAATCAGACAGTAGACAGAGCATTGATATCGGGAGTTTCAGAAGAGGATATTTTAGATGTGAAGCGTGAAAAGATATCGGAAGAGGTTAAGCGTTCTATTGAATTATATGGAAATAATCCCTCTTTTCTGGCTGAGATTATCAGATTTGCAATAAAAACATTGGAACTGCTTATATCCAAAGTATTACTTGCAGCAGCTAAAGTGGCAGAAAGAATTGTAGACAATGTTCATGAGAAGATTGTGGAGAAAGTTGTTTCGATGTCAAAGGACGAACCTACGTTAGCTACAGAAGGGCAGAAAAAGGTGCAGCTTACTAAAAAGCCTATAGACCCATTACTGTTATCAAAATATCCAGCTATTACGAAACTGGATGTAGAACTGAGGCGTAGAAACGAGGAGATCCTTGTAATTGGACCGGAGCGTAGCAATCTGGAAATTGAGTTGTCTGACTGTACAGGAGTATTTAAGCAAAAGCAGAGGAAGGAATTGCAGAAGAGAATTTCGCTTTTGGATAAAAAGGCGGAGAAGATGAAAACAGAACTTTCAAGGGGGCTTCAAGATGCCGGATATGCTGATGTTTCGGAATTCTTTACGGAACTCTTTGCGTTGCGTGAGGAGAAACGGAAGTATGAGGAGGGCTGTAAGGTATGGCGGCAGGAATGTGTTAAGGCTGAGATTGGTATTGCTCGAGAGGCATTTTGCAATGGGAAAACAGTGAGGAAAAGTGAAACAATGCATCGTTAAATGAAGGTTGGTGCTACTACATAAGTTGGTAGCACCAACTTTGCTGTTGTTATATGTAGTGGTACATTTTTTGTAAAATAAGAATGAAAATTAGCGAGTTATATAGTATAATATGTCTAAAAGATAATTTTTAGTTATCCGACAGTTATATTTGGAAGAAGAGTTTGGCAGGAGGAT
>ERZ1034976.1440-NODE-1440-length-18266-cov-3.431388_pt1 | contig 18266 bp, 8 predicted proteins | sample MGYA00520623_ERZ1034976 | MGnify/ENA primary metagenome ERZ1034976 (study PRJEB33766, sample SAMN09781774) | gut metagenome | biome: gut microbiome | host: Homo sapiens | place: Madagascar | study: EMG produced TPA metagenomics assembly of the PRJNA485056 data... | reverse complement strand
GCTACGGGGTTCGATGCAACAGGTTTCGGCTTACTGCCTGATGACGCCGCTGTTTTAACCAGACTTCAAGTTGAATTGGAGCAGACCGTACAGCGCTATCAAGAGCGCTTTGATGGCGACAATGCAGGGCTTGTTATGTTTACTTCAGGTTCTTCGGGCACACCCAAAGCTGCCTTCTTGACCTGGAATTCTTTAATGGGCTCTGCTGCTGGTGCGAATGAAGTTTTGAGGTATGAGGAACATGGGGTGTGGCAAATGGTTCTGCCCCTGTGTCATGTGGGCGGTTTTCAGATATTGGTTCGCACCCTTTTAAGTGGCAACACCTTTATCGTGTACGAGCGCTATCAGCCTCAACGCATTTTGAACGATGTGCTCAGTTTTCGTGTTACCCATATTTCGGTCGTGGATAAGATCTTGGCCGATTTGCTCGAACACGATCGAGATCGTGTCATAACTAAATATGACTGCATTCTTTTGGGCGGTGCCGAACTTAACGACAAAACCATTCGCAAAGCGCTGAAGGCAAAGGCGAAAGTGTTTGCCAGTTACGGCATGACAGAAACTGCAAGTCTTATTGCTGCAGCGCCAGTGACGCGTAATTTTGATGGGGCACTGCAAGTGCTTCCTGGCTACGACGTGCGCATCATGCGTCCCGATGAAGAGGGCATTGGACAGCTGCATATTGCCGGTCCTGGCGTTTTTGAAGGGTACCTCAATGCGCGCAAGGCATCGAGTGTGGATGGCTATTTCGTCACGGGCGATCGCGCTTCGCTCGATCGCAATGGGCATCTTCTAGTTTATGCGCGTACGGAAGATTTGATTATTTCAGGCGGTGAAAATATCTACCCCGCAGAAATTCGTGAGGTGCTGTTAGGCATTCCTGGCGTAAAAGACGCCTATGTGTTTGGTACCGCTGACGAGACGTGGGGTTATAGGCCCGTTGCGTTTGTTGAAGCGGATTATTCGGCTACTGCTATTGCTCATGACCATGAGGCAATGGGGCTTACTCAAGACGAAACAGGAATCGAAGCAGCAAGCTGCCCGCAAGAATTTGCGCATATGATTCATCGTTATTTAGATGATCATATGTCCAAACTTCATCACCCCAAACATATTTTGGTTTTGGACGCATTCCCGCTTACCGTGGCGAGCAAGGTTGATCGCATTGCGCTCAAGCAGCTCTACGACAAGCGAATCGATATTAAGCGTTTGAGTCTTTATCGCATCAAGCAGCCCTTTACGGTACCGGTCAAAACCCCCAAGGCAACCATTACTGAACGTGAATCGTTTTTTGTGGAAGTTGAAGATTGGGCGGGACGCATTGGTATTAGCGAATGCGTTTCGTTTAAGACAAACTGGTACTTGCCCGAGACTATCGAAGAGGATTTCCGGGTGGTAAGGGATGTCATTGCGCCTATCGTGTTAGGGGAGCGCTACATTCATCCTTCCCAGGTGTCCCGTTCGCTTGCGACGTTTGCGGACTTGGCTCGCTATCCCATGGCTAAGGCAGCCGTGGAGCCTGCTTTATGGGATCTGTACGGCAAAATAGTTGGCAAGCCCCTTTCAAAGTTGATCGGCGGTTCCAATCAAGAAAAGATTCTAGGCGGTGCCGTGATTGGGCTGGGTACTGCCGATGAGGTATGCGCTCAGGTAGATGCTGCTGTTCAAGCAGGCTATACGCGCGTAAAGCTTAAAGTAAAACCCGATACCGTATTGGCTTGCGTGGAGGCTGTTCGAAAGGCGCATCCTGACCTGATTATCATGTTGGACGCTAACCAGTCTTTTGATGAATCGAATCTGGATATCCTGCGCGGGCTTGATGAGTTTGATATTGCCTGTATTGAGGAGCCCTATAACCCCTCATTCGTTCCTCGTAATGGGGACACGAACCTGTTTGCGCGCTTGTCCGATTTACAGGAGCACATCAAAACACCGGTGTGCTTAGACGAATCGGTTGTGACAGCCCAGGATATGGAAGAAGCAATGGATTTTGACAACTTGAAGTGCTATGCGCTTAAGGTGGCGAAATTTGGTGGCATTCAACCTACGCTTGACTTCTATAAATGGGCAAGAGAGCAAGGCAAAGTAACTTGGATGGGTGGCATGTTCGATACGGGTGTTTCCAAGCGTATGCATGCGGCATTTGCTACCTTGCCAGGAATGGATTTGCCGGCCGATGTTTCGGATTTCACTGAATATTTTGAGCACGACACTGCTTTGCCTCCTTTGCAGCTACAGGAGGGAGAATTGGTCTTAAACACGGTCGACCATCCTGCGGGTTTGGGTTGCGTGCTTGATAAAGATTACTTACGTTCAGTATTGGTGGACGAAGTGACCATCGCTAAGGACTAGGCTTGTAATTTGTAGGGACGAACTATTCTGAGCCTATAACCCAGATAATTTTGTTCTTGTGTTTATCGAGGGGGGTGCGGATATAATCGCACCTCTCTTTTCTGTGTGCGCCATTGTAAGGACTAAGCTTGCGATTCGTGCGGCGAAATCTCGCGCGAATTCCGAAATAAATTGCAAAAACGTTAAACAATGTTTCAAGTTTGCTAAATAAATCACGTTTGTTCTCGTATCATTACGTATTGCAGATATTTACAAAGGTTTTCCTTTTGTCATACGTAAAACAATAGCGTCGCCACTTCCCCCTGAGCGCTCACGTTTTGTGAAATATCTGCCACACAAGAAGTAAACCATGCGTGAAGGACACAAACAGTGATTGAGTTCGGTGCTTTTCTAACGGCGTTAACGGGCAGTCCAGTATTGATAATTGTGTTATTGCTTACGTTGGGGGCGACGGTAGTAAATGGTGCAACGGATGCGCCTAATGCTATTGCTACCGTGGTGGGAACACGCAGTATGTCACCTGGTGCTGCTATTGTTATGGCGGCAATCTGCAACTTTATTGGTTTGCTTGCGGTTACTACTGTTGGCGCTGCGGTAGCAAAAACCATATTCACTATGGCGAATTTCGGGGGAGATAACGAAGCAGCGTTGCTTGCGCTAGCGGCCGCGATGATAGCGGTTATTGCCTGGGGTGTTATTACCTGGGTATTTGGTATTCCTTCTTCTCAGAGCCATTCGCTGATCGCAGGCATTACGGGTGCTGCTATTGCTTTGCAAAATGGTATCGGCGGCGTTAACCCCGACGAATGGGTAAAAGTTTTATACGGCTTAGTAATTTCTACTGGTTTGGGCTTTTTCTGCGGATGGTTGTTTACCAAGCTCATTGAATTTTTAGCACGAGGAATAAATCGTAGAAAGTCGGCAAACTTCTGGCATTGGGCACAAATTCTCGCGGGCGCTGGCGTGGCGGTAATGCACGGTGCTCAAGACGGTCAGAAATTCTTATCAGTAAGTATGATGGGTATCATGTTGTGCATGGGAATGGGTACCGAAACGGGTGACGTGGCATTTCCTATGTGGTTGGTAATTCTCTGCGCTGCCACTATGGGCTTAGGTACTGCTATTGGTGGCAAGAAGATTATCAAGAGTGTTGGTATGGATATGGTAAAGATGGAGCCCTATCAAGGATTCGCTGCTTGTTTGTCCGCCATATTCTGTATCGGTTTAGCTAATGGCACTGGTATGCCTGTGTCTACTACCCATACTAAAACAACCGCTATCATGGGTGTGGGTGCCTCGAAGCGCTTGAGTAATGTGAAGTGGGGCAAGGCGGGCAATATGGTACTCGCATGGGTTCTTACGTTCCCAGGTTGCGGCATCATAGGATACGTGTTGGCGAAAGTGTTCCTGCTGTTCTAGGTCCTTAGGTCCCTGTGGCCTTTCCGAAAAAATATACCAAGGGTGGGTATGAAAATATGAAATCATACCCCCCTGGGTGGGTATGATTTTACAAGGTAAAATTATCGAATAAATCCAGGTAAACAGGCCATTTATCCAAAAAAATGTAGCTATTTTGATGATTTCGTGATGCAAAGTTGTTAAAATTGCATCTGTATTCTGTTTTGGACAACTGCGCCAAAAATGCGTAGTTATTTTCATTAGCTGAAAGCAGAGGGTTACCTACAGCTAATCAAATAAACCATTTTAGGTTTTTGTCGGAAAGGTAGATGGTATGTCGTTTTTGGGTCGTCACTCATCGGGTATGAGTACCTCCCGCAAACCCTGGGGTGGGCACAACAAATCAAAGCAGGGGAAGCACAATGCTGCTTTGATTAACGCCCAAAATAACCTCACGGGGGGGGGGCACTTCTAAGCAAGTAAGCGCCGCGGTAAGAACTTTTACACGCAACAATGCAGGTAAAGTTGGAGCGGTACTAACTGCACTCCTTGCAGTAATTTTGGCTGTTTCGTTGGCTATGCCGGCGAATGCAGCAGATCTTAAGGGAAATACGGTTGTCGACCCGGACACAACCAATGTCTGGACGGACTACACGCGCCCGGGCGGCCAGCCGTCCACGCAGAACGTGGGCCGCATCTGGACCGACAAGAGCGTATTCAATGATACGTACACGTTCAAAAACGCTGACAATGCCGGCCTGAGTGGGCAGACGATTGGAAAGGGCGACTCCGATTTTCTCGTGAGTCTGTCCGCACTCTCGTCCACTTCGAATCTCAAAGAGATGGTTAAAACCAGTCAGCCGCTCGATATCGTGCTGGTGCTCGATACCTCTGGTTCCATGAGCGGCAGCAAGATGACTAATCTCAAGAACGCTGCTAATAGCTTTATCGACGCGACGGCCGAGAACAACCGCGGCCTTGAGCAGGATCAGCAGACGCGCCTTGCAATCGTTCGGTTTGCGAGCGGAGCGAACACAGAGCAGCAACTGAACTATGTAACCGACCAGAACGTTCAGCAGTACAAGAACACCATCAACCGCTTCGGTGCGGATGGCGCCACCTATGCTGAAGAAGGTTTGCAGCAGGCGCAGAATGAGCTCGACCGCAACGGGCGTGCTGACGTGCAGCAGATCGTCATCTTCTTCACCGATGGCGAGCCGAACCATGGAAATGGTTTCGATAACGAAGTTGCTGCCGAGGCGGTCAACACTGCCCATGAGATGAAGCAGGGCGGGACCATCATCTATGCGATTGGCGTTATGAACGGGGCCGACGCATCAGTGACCGACGACGACGGCTTCAACGAGTACATGAACGGTGTTTCCAGCAACTATCCCGATGCGACTGCTGACGGAGATAACGGGACTTGGTACCCATTTGTTGGAACTGTTGGCGACTATTACAACACCACCTTCGGCGAGCGCGCTGAGGGCGATTACTACAAGGCCGCTTCCGACCCGGACTCGATCGAAGAGATCTTTGACGAGATTTCCGATGAGGTCCAGCAGGGTGTTGGCTCCGGTTCCCCCATCGAAGAGAACACCCAGCAGGGCAACACCGAGCCTGGCACGCTTACGTTTGAGGATCAGCTCGGCAACTACATGCAGGTGACGGGCACGGGTGCTGGTGCCGATAAGATTCAGCTTGCCTATGGTGACCAGATTTACACCAGCGGCAATAAGACAACCCAAGGCAATACCGATACCTATCACTTCAGCGGCGCTGTAGATGGCAACGCGGTCTATGGTGCAGCCAACCTTTCCGATTTGGTGGTGACCGTCGAGCGCAGCGATGACCTCGCTACAGGCGACAAGATCACCGTGACGCTTCCCGCCTCGCTGCTGCCCATGCGTCACTATGACGTGGATACCGACGCCAACACCATGACCGTGTCGCAGGCATACCCCGTCCGCCTGTTCTACGGCGTGAGCCTCAAGGCGGACGCGAAGACCGCGCTCGGCAACCCGACGAGCGAGGCATATGCTGACATTGTCAAGTCCCAGGCGTCCGACGACGGTACTTCTATCGACTTCTATTCCAACAGCTTCACCAAGGACGCTGCCGATGGCTCCACCACGGCGTCCTTCTCGCCCAACGCGGGCAACAAGTTCTATTACTACACGCAGGACACGACGCTCTACGTTGATCAGAATTGTGAGACGGAGGCGACTCAGAGGAATATCGGTAGTTATAACACGCTCTATTGGAAAGACACCTACTGGGTGCAGACCAGTGACGGCGTAGGCGAAGAGCGCTCTACGGGCGTTGCGATTCAACGCGGTACTGCCGAATGGAACGCGATGGAAAGCACGGGCGGCTATAACGGAGCGTACTACATTCCTGCTGGCACTCCGCGCTCTGATCGCCCTGCAACGATGACTGACGGCAAAGATAAAAACAATACCGGCACGGCTGCTAACGTCCTGAACCCGTCATGGACCGAGGCCGGCGATGTGACCCAGGCGCTCGGCAACAACGGCAAGCTGTCGTTTGAGAAGCCCGGTTCGCTCGAGATCAAGAAGAATGTCGATTGGGGCAACGCTTCCGATCAGACCAAGCAGGACAAGAACACCTTCACGTTCAATATCACGGCCAACGTCCCAACAGGTGAGGGCGAGGCGACCGAGCCCCTTGCCGGTACCTACAACTACTACGTTGGCGATTCCGATACCGCCGCCGGCCAGGTGACGTTCACCGACGGTTCGGCAACGCTGACCGTTACCGGCGGCACCACGGTCCGCATCGACGGGCTTCCCGCTGGCACGACGTTTACCGTGACCGAGCAGGGCGTCGGCCAGAACGGCTGGACGGTGACGGACGCCACGAGCCAGGAGGATGCCGAGAACGCCAACACTGCGGACGGTATTGTGACCGGCACGATTCCTGCCGGCTCGCAGACATCGCTCACGTTCAGTAACACATATCATGCGAATGAGGTTGGCCTTAACACCAACACCACGCTCAAGGTTCAGAAGAACCTCGAGGGTCGCGATTGGCGCGACACCGATTCCTTCGACTTCACGATTGCCGGATTCCGTGCGCCTTCGGGCGTTGACCCGGTGCCCGTGCCTGAGGATACCGTTGTAACCGTTGATGCCAGCACGGACGCGTATACGGCATCCTTCGGGGACATCACCTTCGATACGCCGGGCGAGTATCGTTACACCATCCAGGAGAATGGTGATCCCGAGCAGCCCATCGCCGGAATCGATTACTCCGACGCCATCTATCGTGTAACCGTGATGGTTGGCGACAACGGAACCGGATCGCTCGTCATTGACTCGGTGAAGATCGAGCTTATGTATGACGACGGCGGCAACCTGGCGAATACGGAGAACGAGGGCACGCCTGTTGAGGGCGATACGATGGCCTTCAAGAACACCTACAACGCCAGCACCGACACCGAGGGCATTCAGGGCAAGAAGGTTTACAACGACACCACGGGAGACAATCCCTATGAGGGCGGTAAGTTCAGCTTCAAGCTTGAGGCTCAGGGCGGCTTTGTGACCGATAGCGGCAACGCAGATGACCTGACGATCGCTGCCGCAGACACCCCGATGCCGGACAACGCACAGGACAATGCGGTTACGACATCCAATGTGGGCGAGAACTTCACCTTCCCGACGATCACCTTCGACGGTAACGACGCGGGTAACACGTACGTCTATAAAGTGACCGAAGTTAATACCGGCGAGGATGGTATGACCTACAGCGCTGCTGAGCATACGGTTCAGATCAGCGTCGAAGAGGTAACCGATGGCGACGGTACCCACATCGTAGCGACGGTGCAGGCTCCGTATAACAACCCACAGAACCTCGTGTTCGAGAACACCTACGATCCGGACGATGCTACCTTGACGGGCGCTGACGTTATCCACGGCACAAAGACGCTTACCGGCCGCGACATGAAAGTTGGCGAGACCTTCTACTTCCAGCTGACGGCAACAAACGCCAACGCTCAGAGCGTGCTGCCTAACGCTCAGACGGTTGAGGTGACGAGCCTTACCGATGGTTCTGCCAACTTCGACTTCGGAGAGATGTCCTTCTCCAAGGTGGGCAGGTATGCGTTCACGGTGAATGAGGTTGCCGACCAGAACGGCACCGAGACCACCAACGGCTCTGGCATGAACTACGACAGCAACATTTGCACCGTGACGGTCGACGTGACGGACAACAAGCAGGGCGCTCTCGTTGCCGATGTGACCTACAGCAACAGCGCACACAGCTCGGTGGCTGACAAGGCTCAGTTCAACAACACCTACGAGGCGTCCATGAACTACGGCGCCGAGGGTGCTGGCGGCATCGTGGTGACCAAGACACTCAACGACCGCTCCGAGGCTAATAACACCTTCCTCTTCACCATCACGGGTGAAACCAAGGAAGACGACGCCAAGCTGCATGATCAGGACCGCAAGTTCACCCACGGGATCCTGAACCCTGGTGTTCCCAAGGAGATGGAGAAGCTCCAGCATCTGACCTTCGACGAGACGGACGCCGGCAAGACCTATACGTTCATTGTTGACGAGCTTGAGGACGAGTTTGGTCCTAACGAATCCGCAGATACGCTCAAGGGCGTTGACTTCGACCAGTCCCGGTACCGCGTTGACATTGAGGTGCTGGACAACGGCGACGGCACCATGCATACCGTCACCAAGGTGACGAAGACCATGGACGAGGACGGCTCGTCTGTGAGCGAGGTCGTGTACGGTCCTGCGGACTCTGATGACGAGGGCTATACAGCACCGAAGTTCGGCTTCGTGAACGATTACAACCCCGATCCGGCCGTGGTTGGCGGCAGCGCCGACGCGAAGATTCAGGTGACCAAGACCGTTGAGGGTGCGGATTCCGCAACGGACTACACCTTCACGCTGGCACTCGCGGATCCAAACCAGGCGCAGTACATCGAGGGCCTGAACAACGGCAAGCTCGAGGTTTCCACCAACGGGACCATTGACGAGGGCACTTCCCAGACGGTCGAGTTCGGCGAGCTCAAGTTCACCAAGGCCGGCTCTTACGGCTTTACGGTGACCGAGAACCAGCCTGCCGAGGATGCTGGCTGGACGTTCGACGATGCCAATGACGACGGCGCTACCGACACGCACTACGTGGAGATTGTCATCACCGATAAGAACGCCGATGGCAAGTACGACGGAAAGCTCTACGTCGAGAGCGTGAGGAGCGAGGACGGTGTGGACCAGCCGGTTCAGATCACCAACAGCTATAAGACTGACCCGGTGGTCGTAGGCGGCGAAGATGCCGAGCAGCAGATCACCGTTCAGAAGAGCGTGACGGGCGATAACACCGCCGCGGATGCTGAGTTCAACTTCCAGCTTGAGCCGGTGGTGGACGACACCAATACCGAGGATGTGTGGCGGGCCAACGTTGAAGCAGCGGAAGCAGGCTTCGAGCCGAAGACCGCCATTACCGACGGCGTGACCACTGACGCTCCTAAGACCGCTACGTTTGACGGTATCAGGTTCAAGGCTGCGGGTGACTACACCTTCAAGGTGACCGAGATCGAGGGCACCGACGACCAAGCCGATCCGAACGGCTGGAAATACGATAATCATGAGGCCTTCGTAACGGTCCATGTGACCGACGACGGCGAGGGCAAGCTCAAGGCAACGGTGAGCTATAACAACGACGGCGCCACCACGAATGCAGACAAGAGTGTTACCAACGCCGCTGCGTTTACTAACGCCTACAGCGCGAGCAGCACGGATGCGGATACTGGTTCTGCTAATGTCCAGCTGACCAAGGTGCTCGAAGGTAAGGCATGGAACGGTGATAGCTTCACGTTCCAGATTGCAGCGGACAAGAGCAACCCTGACGCCCCAATGCCTAAGGAAACCGAGGTAACGGTTTCCGCGCCTACGGGCAAGGACAATAACAACAACGACCAGGCGATATTTGACTTCGGCAAAATCACCTTCGACACTCCGGGCACCTACGTCTACAAGGTGACCGAGGATGCGGGCGATAACGCTGGCATGACCTACTCCGATAACGTGGCGACCATCACCATCACGGTGACGGACAACCACCAGGGCGCTCTCGTTGCCACCGTGGGTATCGAGAATAACGTCTTCACCAACACCTACCACAGCGAGCTTGACTATAATGCTGCGGGCGGCGGCCTTAAGATCGCCAAGACGTTTGAGAACGCCACCATGCGCGAGTTCAGCTTCACGGTGAAGCCGAAGAACGAGGCCTCTGCCGAGAAGCTCGGTATCGATATGGCGGGCAAGACCTTCACCACCAAGCCGGGTGAAACGGTTGGCGACGACAACGCGTCGCACGCTGAGGTTGCTGTGCTCGACGCAGCAGACGAGGCCAAGTTCACCCAGGCAGATGCCGACGACACCTACACCTACACGGTGAAGGAGGTCGCGGGCTCGGACGCGAGCGTGACCTACGACGACACTGAGTACACGGTGACTATCACTACCGAAGACGACGGCCAGGGCGGCATCAAGGTGACCACCACGGTGACTGACGGTGCGAACTACAACGAGTCCTACGTCTACGACAACGACGATGCCACCGAGAACCAGATGGCCGTGGTCCCGTTCAACAACACCTACAAGGCGACGGGCGAGCTCGGCGGCAATGGTGCTGTGAGCATAAACGCCACCAAGACGCTTACTAATCGTCCGATGGCTGATGGCGAGTTTGAGTTCAACGTAACCAATGCCGCTGATGACACCAACACGGTGGTCACCACCGGCACCAACGCTGCCGACGGCACCATCACCTTCGACGCCATCGACTACAGCATCGACCAGATGCTTAAGGACGTGGATAACAGCCTGGCAACGCCGAACGTTGTGGAGGGCAAGGACACCTTCACCTATACCTATAAGGTGACGGAGGATACTGACAGCCTGGACGATGGCGTGAGCGCAATCGACGCCGCTGGCTTCCGGATCACCGTGACGGTGACCGATAATGGCGACGGTACGCTGGGCATTGTCGTAGCGTACCCGGGTGGCGGCGACGGCCTCACCTTCCGCAACACCTACGGCGAGAGCCAGACGGGCCAGAAGACGCTGAATATCAACGGTAGCAAGACGCTTGACGTCCAGTCCGGCAACAACGCACCGGATATTGAGGGTAAATACACCTTCACCCTGACCGGCTCCGAGGGCGCCCCGATGCCCGCCACGACCGAGGCGCATAACGACGCCGCGGGTAACGTGACCTTTGGCGACATCACCTTCACCATGGAGAATGTCTTCGGCGATACAGGTGTTCAGGAAGATGCGACGGCAGACGAGACCGCCGCGGACACTGGTACTGATAATGCAGCAGTAGACAGCGAAGCTTCTGGAGAATCCGGCGCTGTTTCAAATGCGGCCGATGTTGATACTCAGTCCGCTACACGCACCAAGGAGTTTACCTACACGGTGACAGAGTCTGGCAACGTCCCCGGCGTTGACAATGACGCCGAGACCTCCAAGACCTTTACGGTCACGGTGACCGACAACGGCGACGGCTCGCTTTCTGTGGAGTCCAACCCCGCCCAGGGCGCACTCTTCTCGTTCACGAACACCTATAATGTGGATCCAAAAGATTCTTCGCCCACTGGCGAGGGTGGCATTACGATCACCAAGAACCTTGATGGCCGTAACCTGAACGATGGTGAGTTCGCTTTCGAGCTGGTCGACCAGAACGGCACGGCAGTAGCTACGGGAGCAAACGACGCTAACGGTAACGTTGAGCTTGGCACGGTGAAGTTCACTGAGCCTGGCAAGTTCACCTACACCATCCGTGAGGTGAAGGGCAGCTTAGGCGGCGTTGACTATGACGCTGTTCAGTACAAGGCTACCGCAACAGTGACCGACAATGGCGACGGCACGCTCAAGGTTGAGTGGAGCTTTGCTGATGCATCGAATAATGGACTTGGAGAGAATGCAAGCATCACTTTCAACAACACTTACACCGCTCAACCCACCAGTGTTTCGCTTGGTACCGGTAAGCTGATTGAAGGTCGTACTCTTGCGGCAGGTGAATTTACCTTCAAGTTGGCAGACGCTGATGGCAACGAAGTAAGCACTGCTACCAATGAAGAAAACGGTGCCGTAACGTTCGACACTATCACCTACGACACGCCTGGTGATTATACGTACACCATCACTGAGGTTGCTCCACAAGATACCGATCCTTTCACGGACGGCATCCAGAACAATGGCGTGACCTACGATGAGTCGGTGTATAACGCAACCGTTAAGGTTACCGACAACGGTAAGGGCAATTTGACCGCTCAGATTACTTACAGCACTGAAGATAGCACGGCTCCACTCTTCGTTAACACCTATACGGCTTCTGCTGAACCTGAGCAGGGCACCGATGATGGCGGCTTGTTCGGCATGGCAAAGACAGGCGACTTTATGGGCGGCATGATGGCAGTAATTGCTGCGGTGATTGCTGCAGCAGCTGGCGGTGCAGCGTATGCAGTACGTAAGATGCGTCGTCCTCGCGGGCGTCACGCACGCTAAACAATAAAAGGTCTGGCTTCGGGGCTTAAACGCAAAGCAGACAATGCTTCGAAGCCAACCAGTTATCAAAACCTTAAGGCCTTCTAGGAAGCGCGGGAAGGTTTTAGGTTCGAGGGAGTTCGAGACAAAAGCGCTCGGGCTCCCTCGCTGTTTAACGAAATCATGAGGGGATTACGTTATGAATTGGAGTGAGGGGCTCAGACAAAAAGCAGCAGAATTATTCGAAAAAGGCCTTGGCTATAAAGCGGTTTCATCTGAGCTGGGCGTTAACCGCGAAACGGTGCGCGATTGGTCGTACACTTGGCGAGCGTTAGGCACCGAAGAATTCTTAAAAAGCCACATCGGAGAGCGTATTGAATATGCGCCAGAGATAAAAGTTGCCGTAGCTCAGGATAGGATTGCGGGCATGGGCGTCGTGGAGGTGATGGCGAAATATCACATCCCCAATCGGCATCGTGTCAAAGAGTGGGCAGGCATGTACAAGCTTAAAGGCGCTCAGGCATTCGGCCTTGAAGAGAAGCAGGATAGTCCGTGGAACCCGACTGTCCCTTCTTAAGTACATACCCCCCTGTAATACTAGATCAAAAGGGGGGCATGAAATTTTGATAATCCGTTTTCGGAGCCTTTAATCTGGATAATTGTGAGAACTTTGTGAATAAGTCATATTTCCATTGCATTAAATTCTCAGCTATATAAAATAAATTATTGCGCTTAGAGCGCAACCAGATAGTGCGGGGTGGAGCAGTCTGGTAGCTCGCCGGGCTCATAACCCGGAGGTCGTTGGTTCAAATCCAGCCCCCGCGACCAAAATTTCCAGGCCAGCCGTTTGTCGGCTGGCCTGTTTTTGTGTTTGAGACACGCCAACACAAAGCGTTCGAAATAATTAATTATCCGCTATACGGGTGGCGTTGATTTTATGGGGCATTTTACCCCGTGAGTCCCGAATGGGTCCCGTCGTCCAACCAAGAGCAAATGAGGTAAAAGATAAATAACTGATAGGTACTCATAGCGTTCTGTTAGCATAAATGCAACTTCTAAATTAGAAGTATCTGTTTTATCAAGAGTCGGGATAAGAGAGTTGGCTCTATAACCCCGGCACCAACCTGCCTAATAGGGCAAGGTGGTCCTGCCAACATCGATGAAAGGAGAAAAATGTCCATTTACATGACCCGCGAACAGCTCAATAGAATCAATGAAGCAGGTAGGCAAGGCGCTGCCCTTCGTGAGGCTGTACTCAAAGGAATCATCACTGAGGAAGAGGCGTTCGACATTATCAGTCGCCCGCGGCTGGAGGAAGACGAGGTCGACGGGGCAGCGATAGTCCCGTTCCCAAAGCTTAATCAAAAGAAAGCCTCGAAGAACTGAGCAACCAAGTAGTATGCAGTAGGCGCATGGCAAGGCAGGTATCAGCTGCCAAAGATCGTTGCTATCACCATGAGCGCAAGCACAACCACGAATACCCCTATAATGATTCCGCGGCACGAGCATCCGCTCGTGCTCATGGAGGTCTTGTCGTATTCGTCAGCTGCTAATAGTGCTTTTCCTGCCTTGTCGGCATCGACTATGCCATTGTCGTTTTCATCTAGGATAGACATTGTTTGTACTCCTATGTGTTGGTGGTAGCATTATCAACTATAGCTTTGAGAAAAGGAAATTCTACACGCCCGTCTCAGCTCGATCAGCAGATCAAATCCCTTTTGAGGAAATATGCAATGCCATGGAGCTTTGCCTTCGAGAGCGGAGCGGACTTGCAAGGGCAGAGCTAATATCGTTTGCCAGCGCTAAATTCGGTTATAAGAGAACAGGTGCGAGCATAGAGAAAGTGTTCAATCGCGTCCTAGATGATGCATTGAAGTAGGGTCGTTTTTCTGAGAGCTTGGATATCATTTTGCTTGCACCAAGGAAGGGTTAAGAGACATATGCTTCAAATGGGAGTTGACATACGAGTTAAAGAAACAGGAGCGGCTGGGGTGCTCCTCTAGCTTTTATTATTTGCGGAAATTAGAGAGATGTTGAGATCGTGACACTTTTTGCTGAAGAAGACATGCCCTGGCTTGATTATCTTGATGAAGATGGAGAGCGAGACGAATATGGCAAAAGCCAATCAATGATGATGCGCCAGAGGATATTAAAGAGAAGTATCGTAAATATTTAGAGTTCACCAAGCTATATTGTTGATGTTCCATGAACTCGGGATCTTGCCGTCCTTCAATCTTGCTAGTTTATATTCAGAACGATCTTTTCTTTGCTATTCGAGCCATTATGTATGAATTGGCCAGAATAAACAGAATATTGCCTGAATATGGCACGATTAGAGATTTCGCTTAATAGTAAGAATTTCTTAAGTATTTTGTGTCTCTTGTATTTTGGTAAGAACTGTTTCGAGCCAGGCTATTAGTCGGTCTTCTGCTTTTAATATATAGTCAATTTCCCAACCCCAATATCGCAATAAATCTGTAGACTGTGCAAGTTTTGAATCAAGATATTCGCTTTCTAAGGCAATGTGTCCACTCATGAGTTCATTCCGTTCAAAGCGGAAATAATCGAGTGCATCGCGCAGAAATGATTCTTGTTCTTCTTGCGATAAAAGACCAATAAATGTTATGCGCAGCATACAAAGTCGTACAGAATTCATCGAAAGCGTATAGTTGATAGGTTCTCGCAAGCTCGTAAGTAACTGTTCTTCGCCAGTTTCAGTAAGGTGATAGCATTTTGTTTTACGGCCGCCATCGGTTTGTTTTTCTTCGAAACTTAAAAGTCCGCCCTTGGTCATCTGCCCAAGGGCGGGATATATTTGTGAAAGCTGTGCATTAGCAAAATACTGAGTAGATTGACAAATGATCTTACGTAATTCGTAGCCAGAAACACCAGGATGGAGCTTAATGAGTCCTAATAACACATCATTCATTTTCATAACTACGAATCCTTCATTTTGTCCTATTTATCTAGTTCTTCTATAACTGCCTTACCAGCATTAGCACCTGTAGACCAGGCTCCCTCTGTGCAGGCAATCAGAAACAGGTATTCACCGGCAAGATGTAAACCAGCAACATCATTAAAGTGATTTTTAATCAGATTTTGGATTGCTACAAATTGGCCGGGTTTTTCCAAGTTTACCGCTCGATCGTAGCGGATGCTATGTATGAAAGCAGGATTGTCGGGTACGTCAGGAAAGAATTTCTGTACTTCTTTTAGTATAGTGTGGTCGCGCTCTTCTTGCGTCATAGCAGCAAGTTCCTTATCATGCCAGCCTGCTGTAAAAGCATGAAGTACGCTAGAGCCTTTGGGGTTATTTTTCAAACAGCCATTTTCATCGAATATGGTAGTGAGAAGGGAGTTTTCGCTACCGGGAATGAATACAGCCAAGAAATCTTCTGGCGTCACTCCTTTTTCTATGCCGATAATGTAATTCCATGAGGCACTGTATTTGCAAGTGCTTAGGGCATCAGTCATTGCTTTAGGCAGATCAGGTATGATTTTAATTGCGGTTTCCGCATCTACGGCAAGTACAATTTGACTCGCCTCAATCATCTCCCCATTGATTATGACACCTTTAACCTGATTATTTTCAATTACTACTTTATCTACTCGTGCGTTCAGATGGCAATTGTGACCAACGCGTTGAATGAGTTGGTCATTGATAGACGCCAACCCGCCATCAATCGAGCACATTCCTTGCATGAGACTCATAAGGGCTATGGGATGTGCAATAGAGACTTCTTCGGCACGGGTAAGCACCATAGTACCTAGGAAAGGTGTCAAAATTCGATCAACCACTTCCTCTCCGCCGTATTTTCGTCCAAATTCAGCTGTTGAGACCATGGATATGTCTTTTAAAGTGCTGAAGTCGTGACGCTCGTCAATTCCCTTGGTGTACTTTAAAAATTTTGGCGCAAATTTAAGAAGCTGCGGAATCGTGCGAAGCGGAAGACCGCGGAACTTAGGTATTTTTCCGAGATCACCCTTGCCGCCTAAAGGGAGGTAATGAATTTTTCCCTTATACCAAAATCCATATACTTGTCGATCGATACGATGAACTTTATCCATCATGCCAAATTCGTTTAGATACTCAAACGTTTTCTTCCATTGAGGTTCCGTGAATCCTGCGCCTGTTGCGTATTCATATGGGCCAACATGTCTCAGCCCCACCCTGCCGCCCAATCGGTCGCTAGCTTCATAAAGAGTGTAGTCTTTGTTGGCTTTTTCTAGTTCGTAAGCAGCTGCAAGTCCGGCATTCCCTCCGCCAATAATTACTACTTTATCCATTTCGATCTCCACTCCCCAAATAGGACCTTTATATATTAAATCATTATATATAAGAACATGATATATATCCAAATAAAAGGACATTAGAGCTCGAAATATTTAACTGTCCTGAGAAATGGAGTAACAGGCTGATATCTCTAAGGTGACAATTGACATATGAATGTTTGCGTATCTGCATAAGACGATTTGAATGCGATGTAGTCTTATATATGCAAAGTAAGGAATGCCTAAAAAGGCAAGATGTTTGAGCTTGCCTGATAGGTCGATTTCCAGACAGAAGCATACTCGAAGCTCGCTAGTTTACTTGGTGGGTTAGTCCCGTATCTTAATCGAAAAAAAGAAAGCGCCGGAGGAGGGTAAATTACATACCGCTTCGGCGCTTTGATCTATATATTGAAGCAAATTATCACTAATACATTCACACGTTACTTTTCTAACTTTCTATGAGCTTGTTTTAGGTAATTCTTTTTAAAGGTTCCTATGTAACCGAAGACTTTAATGTCTGTATTTGTTTCCTCGTGATGCTCGTATTTAATTCGAGCAAGTTCAATTGAACATAAATAATCTGCAACTTGGGAAAGGCGATAGTTTGCGAATTTGGATTTTCGATACATAGCGGCTTCCTTGGACAGCGTATAGTCAATAGCAGCATGAAGTGCTTTAGTGACAACTTGCTGTCCGCCGTCATAATATATTTTGATCTTATCGAAGATTTGAAATTTCTCCAGTCGATCAAAAATAAAATCTGCTAGGTCCCGACGCATCCTATTTGAAAGTTTTGTAGGGGTATCGACTTCAGATTTCCGATAACAAAACGTCCTGTACGTAATTGGAAGTTTTTGAACAAATACATTAAACGAATTCAGCAAACGCTTTCTTGTTTTAAGATCTAGATATTTATATTCATCATGACCGTTCATTAATGGGGAAGCATGAAAAGGTATATCTGGAAGACCTTTGTTGTTTAGCGCCTGTTGATAGGAAATGATTGCTTCAGATAAGCTGGCATCCTGTTCGTGAAAGACTAGTGTAATTAAATAGTATCGAGATGCACCATCTTGTTCGCCTGATTCATCTACGAATATGCTGAGCTCTTTCATCTTGCCCCTTAATATCAAAAATGCCGAGGGATAGCCCTCGGCGCTTGGAAGTAGCGGTGAACCGCCACCAACATTTTTATATCAAAAAAAATGCCAGGGGACAACCCTCTGGCTCCTGAAAGCCCTCTCTTACAAGAAGACCAAATTTATTCTCCCATAACCGGGAGGTTTCGGACAGTTTGTTTGTTCGAAAAAGCACCTCAAAGGTAATGCTTCGCTGTAAAATAAAGTCGGGGATAGCCCTCGGCGCTTGGAAGTAACGGCGAACTACCAAGACTTTTACACCACGAATAGCGGGGGATTGCAACTGCATTCCTATTTGCAGTGCGCGATAGTCAACGATTCAAAATTTCCGGTTTTTCCTCCAAAAATGCCGCTGAAAACCGGAAATTCTGTTTCTCCACAAATTGCCACTTCAGTCAAATAAAGTAACCCTTTTGAAAAACTCGTCCAAACCGTGATAACCCGCTTCTCCACAGATTCTAATGAATGATGATTACTCTCTTAAAATGGGAGTTGGTTAGTAACAAATTCCAAACGGACCACCTTTGGGGAATATTCTGCGTCGTTAAGTTGATATACAGAGCATTTG
>ERZ1034976.1438-NODE-1438-length-18277-cov-6.043958_pt1 | contig 18277 bp, 18 predicted proteins | sample MGYA00520623_ERZ1034976 | MGnify/ENA primary metagenome ERZ1034976 (study PRJEB33766, sample SAMN09781774) | gut metagenome | biome: gut microbiome | host: Homo sapiens | place: Madagascar | study: EMG produced TPA metagenomics assembly of the PRJNA485056 data... | reverse complement strand
GAAACTACCTATTAAAAGTCTTATATTTCCTAGCTTTTTAAGGTTTCTTTATAGGTTGATTATGGGTGTCTTTGTAGGTTGCTTTGCGCTGATTTTTCATGAAAACGGCAGTTCTTCTTGAATGCCAATATTTAAAAATCCATCTTCAGCAACCCAATTAGGCAACCTGTCCCATGCAATTTGAATACCATATATTTTGAATTTTCTTTTCTGGGTATTCGATTTGTGGCGTTCCCACCCCACAATATTCATATCCATGATCTGCGCTATCTCTGTTAGTTCATATCGTTTCGGTTTATCTCCGTTGTTCAGGGCTTCACTATAGAGCATGGAAGTACATACCGTATCGCCTTCATAGTTATCAAGCCATTCTTGAATAATTCCCACTTTCGGATCTTCTGGCTCGAACTGCTGCCGAATCTCATTCAGCTGCATTTGCAAATGCTCCGGAAATACAAGCGAATAATCATTATCATCGTAATAGTGCATCGCCTCCGCCCATGCTTTTTCTATATGCTCTCGGGCTTCTTTTTCATGCTTTACTGGATGAAGTTCTGCCTTATCTGAATGAACCATTAAAGGAATAAAACGCCTGTTTCCGGTCTTATCACTCGGCAAAAACGCTATATTATTTGTCGTTCCAATAAAAATACATTGTCTCGGATAATCTTCCGGATATTTCGCATAAGGTACCTTATATACATCTTTCTGTCTTGATATGAATTGTTTTATTCCCTCAACGCTTTTAGAGTTTGCAGTTGCGAGCATTTCAGAGAATTCAATGATCCACCGCCCCTGTATATATCTATACGCATTTTCTCCATCCAGGTTTTTTAGTTCATCCGTGAACCAGTCATCATCATGCGCCATGTATCGGACCATTGTCGATTTTCCGCCGCCCTGCTTTGGTTCTACCAAGCACACAACGATTTCAAATTTACAACCAGGATGAAAAACCCTGTCAATTGCACCAATCATTAACAGCTTGGTCGCTTCTGTTGTATACTCGCACTTGTCACACCCCAAGAACCTAGGGAATAACGTTTCGATATACTTTTGACCGTCATAATGCAACGATTGCAAGTATTCTTTTACCGGATGGTAACTGCACTGTCTTGCAATGCAATCTATAGCCCTTGGAACCCCCATTTCACTTGTTAATCCGTATTGTGATTCCAAAAATAAACGAATAAAATTGACATCGCTATCTGTGATATTGGGAGATTGTCCACGTTTCCACCATGCGCCGCGCACCTCTATCATTCTCGACATTTCATTATAGCGAAACATTTTTCGCGTTCTTTCATCATATAGCAAAGCTTTTATACAATTGTTTATTGTCTGTGACACATTTCCGCTTCTCCCTACTTGAAGCCCAGCATCGCGGATATTGTCGCATAATTCTGTGACCTGCTCGGCTTCCTTGTTGTCTTCTGCCACTCTTTTACCATCCTTTCATAATTTTTATCAATCTGCCTTGTCAGCCATTCTCCGGCTTCCCGTTCCTGCGCCCGCTCGTGGGCTATCTGCGTTCTGTAATAAATACCGTAGATAGTTTTAACCCTTGGGCGGTTTAATTCGTCCAATCGGGCAAATACGCGTTCCAGAAACGCCGGGTCTGTGACGGAATAGCCGTACAACTTCCGGCACCAGTCCCAACCGCACCAAGTATCAGCCGTTAGGCTCTGGAAGAAATTCTCCTTACTGGGTGCACTCATGCGCCGCTCCTTTCCCGTCATAGATGCGTTCATAGAAATACTTTGCATTGATCTTTCCATGAATTGTGATATAGTCCTTTTTCTCAAGTTCTGCGTTGAGTTTTCTAATAATCTCATACGCGCGGCTTGTGCTGCACTCCATGATCTGTGCCACCTCTGCCGCTGACAGAAACCGTTTTCCCTCTGCCATGCTCCTACCTCCTTTGCTACATCGTCGCCAGACTTTTCTAATCTTCAATAAGCTCCGCTGGATCTACTTCCAGTGCTTTGGCAATTTGCCCGAGTTTCTTTGTTGGAATACTTTTTCCAGCTAATGTCTGCTGAATAGATCTCACTGTGCACCCAACCTTTTCAGCTAAATCCTTTGAATCCATTAAATTCCTTGCCATTGCAAGACGCATTTTCTTTTCATTGATTTTCATTTTCTCACTTCCTTTCATTCTGTTCGCGTTTTGCGAACTATATTCATACTATTCGCTATACGTGAATTTGTCAATATGTTTTTCGCATTTTGTGAATTATTCCATTCCATTTTTTTCGTTTCGTGAACCATTTTCATTGACTTATTGCACTCTCCACCGTATAATCAACATGAAAGTAGGTATATTTATGAGCGAACATTTTTTTGAAAATTTGAAAAGAATTAGAATAGCAAAAGGATATTCCCAAAAAGAATTTGCTGAAAAACTTGGTGTTGCCAAATCAACATATTGCATGTATGAGAGTGGAACCAGAGAGCCAAATGTGCAGACCATAAAAAGAATTTCTGAATTATTAAATGTGCCAACGGATGAGCTTTTAGGTCTTGATGATGAGTCAACAACCATAGCAGCCCACTTTGACGGAGATGAATACACCGAGGAAGAATTGGAAGCGATTAGAGAATTTGCAGAATTTGTAAAAAGCAAAAGAAAAATTACTAAACCCACGCCAATCTCCCAGAGCACCACAAGTAATGCCACCGTCAACGCCGCACACGCCGACGATTACGCAAACGCTCCGGAAGAACTCAAAAAGCAAGAAGAGGATATAATGGATGACGAGAATTTCTAAAGTCTCTAAATACAACTTTAGAAGTGCAGATCACGCAGAATAGACGAATACCGTCGCGGTTTCCGACGGTAAAGCCGCCGAAATTTCTGCACCTTTCCGACGGTATTCGTCGAAAGTCAATAGAGCTGACTTTTCAGCCCGTCGCGGTTTCCGACGGTATTCGTCAAAAGTGACGATAACTCCAGATAAAAAACTCCCTAAATTGAACTTAGCCGGTCCCGACGGTATTCCCCAGATTGGGGGAAAAGGGGACAACAAATCAATTTGATTTGTTCTTGATATGACGCGTCCAAAACTGGATTGGTTCAGATCAGCCGCAACCAAAACTGGATCCGGCAAACAGTAAAATTTACGATTCCTTTTTTTGAGAAACTGTAGAGCACAACCGGACAAAATGTCCGTTCGTCCACGAAACCGCATTTTTCGGTTTTGCTATAACAGGGCAAATCGTGAATTTCACGAAAAGTTTTCATCCCGAGTAAATTTTCACTCGTACCTTTATACGAGCCGAAAAATCGGCGCCTCTCCCATTCTTCATCAATGAGGAATGGAAACGAACTCGATACCGCTCGATTATTGAATTAGTGGACAGCGCAAGATTGAGCCGTCCCCAGAATTGGGGATGATATAAACCGGGGAAATGTTCCCCGCGTCGATCTGGCCAGAATGACTGCCTAGATCTCGCCTACCCATTCGGTACCCGAGAATGTCTGATCCAGACAGTGACAATAGAATATACTTAATAAGGGAGCTGATAGACGGTTCTTGCCATCCGTTCCGAGACCTTGCGGAAGGGGGACAAGCTATGGTTACATATTCTGACTTATTTACTTTCGTCATCATGCTATGTGCAATCATAACGCTTGTGAGTAATTACAAGCATAAAAAATAACCGTCCACTCCCCGGCTAAAGGTTGGACGGTTACTTCGTAACTTAAGACATAACGCCGGAGCGGATAGGTGCAAGCTATCCGACCAGCTCCCTTGTTAAGTATATTATATGCAATATATGAAATATATGCAAGCAGAAAAATAACTATCTCTTTTACTACATCGCCGCCAGCATGAGGAAGGAGATAATACAAATGCCAGCATATTTTGATGACCAGAAAAGAACATGGTTTGCAAAATTCTATTACAAGGACTTCACCGGGAAGCGAAAACAGAAGATGAAGCGCGGTTTCGCCCGGAAAACGGACGCGCTGCAGTATGAGCGGGAATTCCTGCTCCGTCTGGCCGGATCGTCAGATGTGACATTCAATACACTACGGGAATCCTATATTGACTACAAGCGCACCAGGGTGAAAGCGTCCACGCTCCGCAATCTGGAATACTGTCTGACAGGGCAGATTGCCCCATATTTCGACGAAAAGGAAATCCGGGATATTTCCCCGGCTGATGTGCTTTCGTGGCAAAATGAGTTAATTAACAGCAACAGGAAAGAAACCACCATTAACAAGATCAATTCCCGGCTGGTGGACGTGTTCAATTATGCCGCGAAATATTTCGGACTTCCGGCCAACCCATGCATCGAGACGATCGGAACACAGAAGCGCGACGCGGATAACATTGACTTCTGGACACTGGAAGAATACCAGACGTTCATAGATCATGTGCCGGAGATCGAATACCGGATCATATACGAATTGCTTTTCTATTCCGGTATGAGGATCGGCGAATTGCGGGCTCTGACGCTCTCTGATATTGATTTCGATAAAAATACCATACGCATAAATAAAACGCTCCCACGGGGCGCAGACGAGACCACAACGCCAAAGACACTGAACAGCTTTCGCTCTGTCTCCATGCCGGTGCCGATCATGGCAGATCTGAAGGAGTACACGGGGCATATCTATGACCTTACCCGGCACAACCGGCTGTTCTTTCTGGAATATCAGACAATCACTCGGTATAAGAACAGCGTGTGCCAGTCCTGCGGCGTGCGTCAGATCCGATTGCATGACCTGCGGCACTCCCACGTTTCGCTGCTGATCCATCTGGACTGTGATATTATGACCATAGCTGACCGGATCGGCGATACTCCGGCAACCGTACAAAGCACATACGCGCATTTATACCCGGACAAGAAAGATATAGCGGTCAGCAAGTTGGAAAAAATAGTATCAAAGTAGTATCACGAATAGCCGAAAGACCGTGCAAAGCCTTATTCTATGGGCGGTCTTTCACAAGAGGTACAATCCTATCATGAACATTTTAGAGTATGAAAACTATCAGGAAAAAATTCCACATGGCAACCCGCTGTTTCCTTATATCACCTACCCTTGCTCGATTCCGCTTGACTTTTCGCGCGTGCCTCTGCACTGGCACGATGAGATGGAAATCATCTATATCAAAAAAGGAACCGGAGCAATCACGGTCGATTTCAAATCCTACGTGGTAACCGAGGGAACCATCGCGCTGATTCTGCCGGGCAGGCTACACAGCATTGAACAGTACATGCAGGAAAGCATGGAATACGAAAATATCATTTTCCATCCGGGCATCCTCATTTCCAAAAAAACGGACACCAGCAATACCGAATTTCTTGCGCCGCTGTTGTCGGGCGTCCTGTCCGTTCCGCTCTTATATCAGCCGGGATCTCCCTGCTATGCGGAGATTGCCGCCTGCATTGACGCCAACGATGAAATCAGCCGGACGAACCCGCCCGGCTATCAGTTCTTTATCAAGAGTCAGCTCTTTATGCTTTTTTACATTTTATTCAGCAAATGCCTCTTAAAAGAGCCGGCGAAACGCGATCACAAGTCGCTGGAGAAGATGAAGCTGATCTTAAAGTATCTGGAGAACCATTATATGGAACGCATTACGATTGCAGATGTCTCGGCGGAGGTCGGGCTGAGCCAGTCGCATTTCATGAAGTATTTCAAGAATACGATGGGCACTTCCTTCATCGAATATCTCAATGAATACCGCCTGACCATGGCTTCCCGCCTGTTGATCTCCTCCGAATCCTCGATTCTTGCCATCGCAGAGGAAGTCGGCTACGAGAATCTGTCGTACTTTAACCGCACTTTCAAAAAAAGATTCGGCATGACGCCCCGGGATTACCGAAAACAATCCACAAAACAGTTGTAAAACGGGTCCAGAGCAGATTTTTTCCTCTGCCAGACCCGTTTTTTGCAAAAATCCGGGTCTCACAGTCATTTTTTCCTCCTGTGGACCCGGATACCTCTTTTTCACACGTCTGAACATACCATCTGGACAGTTTTTCTTTTTCTCGTGCTTTCTCTTACGATTCTATATCAAAGTCAATGCTTCCCATACCGCAGTCCAGATCAATCGTTCCCACAGCCCCGGCATTCGTGACTTTGTAGCTTCCGCTGAGATCGGAATAGCTTTCTCCGTTTACCGTGAGATCCCCCATGCCGCAGGACATCTTATAATTATAGTCCTCTTCCCTGCCGCGCAGGGTGATGCTGCCATCCCCCATGCCGCAATGCGCTTTCACATTCTCTGCCACAATGCCGTCCAGCGCAAATGATCCCATACCGCAATCCAGCTTAATATCTTTATAGGTGCCTCCTTCCAGATCAATATCACCGGCTCCAAGCTTGATGTCCAGGGTTCCTGTCACAGCAAAATCTGCTCCCGTCAGTTCCCCTGCTCCCACATTCAGCTCCATCGTTCTGCAGTTCACACTGCCCGATGCAAAATCTGCATCTGCCGCCCCGATGTCAAAGTCCATGGTATCAAAGGTCATTTTCTCCGGAATCTCAATCACAATCTGCGCATCATAATTGTCCGGAAACTGCTTATGAATCTCATACTGAATCTGAAGCGTATCTTTATTCATATCCCCTTTATAATATTTTTCTTTGCAGCCGTAGGTTCTCACCACAAGGTTTTTATCATCCGTCCCCTGCTTGACATAGATTTCCGCAGCATCAATATCAATATCCAGATTTTTTATGCCGGCTGCCTCATAGGTATAAACTTTTGCATCGTCGTCTGCTCCCCAGTCATCCTCTGTGTCTTCTTCATCCGAAGAATAGTAAAGTTCATATGGCCGGATATGCCAGTTGCCCGCATCCAGTTCTCCTCTTTCCGCCATGCGTCTGACTGCTCCAAAACCGCCGCCAAGCAGAACGGAGATGCCGCCGAGCAATAATCCCATTCCCCCGAGAACTGCCACAATGATCAGGCAGATTTTTGAAAATTTTTTCATGCTGCCGCACGCTCCTTTCTCTTATTAAATGGCTTTTTGCAAAGCTTCCAGATTCCTTTCAATGCCCAGGGAAGAAATCCTCCGAAAATCCAGACCACAAGAACCACCGCAAGGACACCGAACGCAAGGACGATGAGTCCTCCTCCCATAAGCCCGATTCCGATTGCAGGATTTCCTGCAAATGCGGTTCCGATTCCTGCACCAAAGAGCACCACACCGCAGATTAACAGTGCGCCCATGACTGCCACAACCGCTATTGCAATTCCAAACAGCGCCGCCACAATGCCGAGCAATGCTGACAGTATGACCAGAATCATTACCAGCCACACCGGCGAAGTGATGACCAGAAGAACGATCGCCCATCCCGGCATTCCATCCTTCTCCGGCGCAGAATACGCTGCATTCTGCGCTGCTCCCTGTGGTACTCCCTTCGATGCGTTCTGCGCTACTCCCTGCACTGCCGGATTCCACTCTGCTCCTGTTGCTGCTCCCTCCAGTGCGCTCTGCACTGCCGGATTCCACTCTGCTCCTGCCGATGCTCCCTGCGCGCCGGAAGAACACGCTTCCCCGGGCTGCACACCCAGATCTTTGATAATGCTGTCCGCCACTTTCTGCGGTGATTCCAGTTCTTCTAAAATCTTTGCCTCATTCGCCTCTCCGGCGTCCTCAAAATAGCTGCGGTAGAATGCAAGCGCCTCCGTTCTTTCCTCCTGTGAAATCCCGGACAACAACACTTCCAGCTGCCTTAAAAATTCATCTTTATTCATCTTCAAACTCCCTCCTCGGAAAATAACTCTGATATTTTCGAAGAATAGTCATCCCATTCTCTGCGATAATCGTCCAGCTTCTTTCTTCCCTCATCCGTAATCCTGTAGTAGCGCCTGTTGCGGCCTCCACATTCTCTGTCATACACCATAAGGCATCCATCTTTCTGAAGTCTACGCAATACCGGATAAAGTGTGGATTCCGAAACCTCAATCGCCACTCTCACATCCTGCGTGATCTTATATCCATATGTGCCTTCCTCCTCCTTGGAGACGACCGCCAGAACAATCGCATCCAGCAGGGCTGCACCTGTATTGAACACCATATTACCGGCTCCTTTCCTGTTCTGTCTGATATTACTTATATGTTTATAATATTATTTTGTTATCAATACTATATATCATATAATATAGTATTGTCAATATTATTATTCAAAAAATGATACATTCATTTTCTAAAAAAATCCTGCAAACAGGATTCTCCTATGAATCAAAAAATCGTACATGCATGTGTAACGCTTACACAACATGTACGATTTTTTGATTCACTTTATCTTTTCTCCGGCTTCTGCCCGTCCTACGCTTCCCAGTCCGCGCGTTTGATAATCCCCACGCCAATCGGATACGGTCCGGTATGAACGCCAATCGTTGCGCCGATCTGGTAAATCTCAATCTCATCAATCCCCAGGCGCTCCCTCACGAGATCTTTTAACATCTCACGAAAATGGCAGGCTTCCTCATAATCATAGCCATAGCCGATGGCAAAACTGTATTCGCCCGGCTTTGCGGTGCGTTCGTCCAGATAAGCCCTGAGCATCTCAATTACTTTCTGCATGGATTTTTCCCGGCTCCGCGCAATGCCGGAGGCAAAAATCTCGCCCTCCTTCAGTGTGATGAGCGGCTTAATTTTCAACGCGCTTCCCGCAATCCCCATCACTTTTCCGATTCTTCCGCCATGCTTTAAGTAATCAATGTTGCCGATCGTAAAGAAGATTCTGCCGCTCTCCCTTATGGCAAGGAGCCTCTCCACCATGCGGTCATACTCCCAGCCGAGGTCGCGCAGCCGGCATGCCTCAAGTACATACAAGCCCTGCAGCACCGTGTTGATCTCTGCGTCAATGACTGTGATGCGCGCCTTTGGATATTCCTCTAAAATCATATCTCTGGCAGTTGTCGCCGACTGCATGGAGCCGCTGAACTTCGTCGTGATACAGATACAGATCATCGGAACATCCTGCTTTGCGAGCGGGAGAAAAACCTGATAATAATCATCCACCGACGGCATCGACGTCTTCGGAAATACATCCGGATGATCCACCATTCTCTGATAGAACTCGCGGATATCCAGTTCCACCCCCTCTTTCAGATAAGTTTCTCCATCAAAAGATACATAGAAAGGCACCACCAGAATATCGCGCTCTCTTGTGAGCTCTCTTGAAAGGTCTAACGACCCGTCACTGATAATTTGAATCTTTTCCTGCATAAATCTCCTTCATAATCTGTTCATCAGAATAAATAAACACCGCGCTCCGTGACACGGATCTCCGGGATTACCGTAAGCGCCATAAAAGAAAGGGTAACAAACGGATCTACATTCTCTGAGATACCAAGTTCTCTCGTCTCCTTCTGCATGGCAGAGAGCTTTTCCGTGACTTCCTCATACCGTCTGTCGCTCATAAGACCCGCGATCGGCAGCGGCAGTACATCGATTACCTTGCCGCCGGACACGATCGCATAGCCGCCCTGCTGCTCCTCCACAGTCCGGATGGCAAGCAGAATGTCATCGTCATTGTCTCCCGCCACAATCATATTGTGGGAATCATGCGCAACGGACGTCGCTACGGCACCGCCTTTTACGCCAAAGCCCTTGAGCGGTGCCACACCGATCTCTCCGGTCTTGCCGTGGCGTTCCACCACACAGATCTTATTGTATACTTCATTCGGGACAAAATATCCGTTTTCTGTCGGCACTTCTTCCACCAGATGCGTCGTCACGATCTGATGCGCATTCATCTGTATCACATCGGTCTTTCCGTTGCATGCAAGCTGAATCCGCTCTCTGGAAAGCTCCCCGACATGAACCGTGTGAAGCAGTTCCTCCGGCACTGGAACCCAGTAATCTTTCTTATAGTCTTCCTCTCCCAGGATCCTGCCGTCCTTCATCACATCGGTCGGACGCACCTCCTCCAGATTATCGAGGAACACAATGTCGGCGTGATATCCGGCTCCGATGGCACCGTATCCCTTGAGCCCGTAAAACATTGCCGGCTGGTAGCTTCCCATCTTGTAGGCCTTTGCCACCGGAACCCCAAGTGCAATCGCCTTGCGGATACAGGTGCTGATATGTCCTTCCTTGCGGATTTCCTCGATATGCTTATCGTCGGTGCAGAATGCGCACTGGTCGAGCGCCACATTAGCATCTAAAAGCGTGCGGATTAACGTTTCAAGATTCTTGGCACCGCTTCCCTCACGGATATAGATGTGAAAACCGGCGCGCAGCTTGTCGAGCACTTCCTCGGAGTTCGCACACTCATGATCATTCTCCACGCCAGCCAGACGGTACGCCTGTACCGCCTTTCCTGTAATGCCCGGCGCATGTCCGTCGATGTGCTTCTTTGCAAAAAGTTCCAGCTTATCCGACATCCGGCGCTCGCCCTGGTAACACTCCACAAAACGCATGGTCTCTCCGAGTCCCAGCACTCGTGCATCATCCACATACTTCATCATATCGGACGCCAGAAACTCCCCGCATCCGTTTGTCTCCACATCGGTTGCCGGAACAGAGGACGGAATCATGAAGAAAATATGTACCAGCGCCTTGCCCGCACATTTCAGAAAATAATCCATTCCCTTCACACCGCACACATTGACAATCTCGTGCGGATCCGCAACAATGGTCGTCGTTCCCGCCTGCACCAGCACCTTGGACAATTCGCCCGGAGATACCATACTGGATTCAATATGCATATGGGCATCCAGAAATCCCGGTACCAGATATTTTCCGGTACAGTCGATCTCCCGCTCACCCTCGTAGGAACCGACTCCCACGATCGTATCGCCGCAGATTGCCACATCCGCTTCCAGAATCTCCTCCGTGAATACGTTCAATACTTTGCCGTGCTTTAATACAATGTCTGCTTTCCGGATTCCGTTCGCGCAATCCAGCCGTCTCTTTCTGTCTACCATAGATTCCTTCCTCTCCTCCGTTTACGAAAACAATCCCTTAAAGAAGTCCGCAATCGAGCTGAATACATTTGAGAAAAATGTGCCTACGCTCGAGAGCACGCTGCTGTCTCCTCCGCCATCCTTAAAGGAATGGTACAGTGACTCCGCATAATCCACAAGGCTGTCAAGATTGATTCCCAGAGATGTAATCTTTAAGAGCAGATCCACGATCTGCTGACGCTCGGAATCTGACAGTGTCACATTATATTTGCTGCAGGCATCATCAATTGCCTGATTGATGCTCGCCTCATCTTTCAGATCATTCTGTGCAATGACCGACTTGATGTAAGCGATAAACTCTTCCACTTCCTCATCGGAAAGTCCGGCAATCGACTGTTCTAACTGCCCGGTAACCACGAGCTCATTTAAGGATGCGTCGATGATATCCGCATTGATCGTCTCACCTGTCATCTCCTGGTATGCCTTGAATACGCCGACAAGCGCCGCCGTACCGGAGATCTCCTGCGGTCCTGCAACGATGATATCCGCATCGGTAATACCCGCCGTTGTCAACGCATTTTTGTACATGCCGACTGTACAGTAATTGATATTCCTGGTTGAAATATTTAATCCGTTTCCCTTATCGCGTTTTACGATCACAACGGAAGACCATGACTTGCTTCCGATCTGTGAGGAACTGATATAGGAATCCAGATACTGATGCTCCTCTGCATTCGTTGTATAGACCACATCATAATTGCCAAGGTTCGCCGGATCAATCCCCATCAGGGAAAGCACCGTATTCTTCTGGGCATCCGTCAGATCCGCTCCCAGCGCAAGATATGGCTTATCATCCGCCTGGATTGTCACGTTATCACTGTTTGCCCCCGTGGCAGCGTCCTCCGCTGCCGAAGCCTGTGACTGGTCCTGCGCCTCTGCCGAAGTCTGATCCTGTCCTGCCTGATTCTGTGTCTCTGCTGAAGTCTGATCCTGACTTGTCTGGTCTACGACAACCTCTCCCTCTACATTCGCTGATGTATCCGCCGCGGACGCCGTGACAGGCGCCGATGCAAGCATCACCGCAGCCAGAAATAAACTGGTAACTCTCATTCCATTCTTTTTCATGTGAAATCCTCCTTCCAAAACAAGTCTCTATTTTACTACGAACTTTCCCTAAAAACAACCGGCGTTTTCCCTCCAGTAGTTTTATTTATATAAATTTAAGAAACCCGTCCGTTAAGATTACAGTTCCACATGCACGTTCAGCCACGATGCAATATCCGCCATAACCTGATCGCGGTCTGTCTCGTTTAAAATCTCATGACGGTCATTCTCGTACAGGCGGTAGGTAATATCCGAAAGCCCCGCATCTTTGTACATACCGTACACCTTCTTAACGCCCTCGCCCAGATCTCCGACCGGATCGTCCGCACCGGATACAAAAAACAGCGGCAGATTTTTCGGAACCTTTTTTATATTCTCCATCTGATCGTCAAACAATACCGCCTCCATCAGACCCTTGTAACCATTTACGGTAAACAGGAATGTACAGCGCGGATCGGCATAGTACGTCTTGACATTCTCCACATTCTTGGACAGCCAGCTGTTGGCATAATCCTTTCCATATAAATCATAACGCTTGTAAGGCTTGCTGTAGGAAAGACTCTGCATCAGGCGGCTTCTGTAATGCCATCCGCGGAATAGTGCGATCGTACGGCATAAAAACAGTCCAAACTTCATCGTGCTATCCGGCATTGCCCCGGTTCCCATGATGACGGCGCCAGCCACTCCCTCCGGGTGAATACACAGGTATTTGCGCAGCATGTAAGATCCCATGCTGTGTCCCATCATAAAATACGGCACGCCGGGGTTCTCTGTCTGGATCGTCGTGCGCAGCGTGTGCATATCCTCGACGAGCGTGTCACTCGGATCCGGCTCTGCAAAATATCCCAATTCCGCCTCGGATGCAACCGACGCACCATGTCCCAGATGATCATGTCCGACCACAAGGACCCCCTGGTCATTTAAAAATTCCGCGAACGGCTTATAGCGTTCAATATACTCCACCATGCCGTGCGTGATCTGCAAGACCGCCCGGTACTCTCCGCTCTCCGGCATCCACTTTACCGCATGAATCTTCGTCTTTCCGTCCTTTGATAAAAAACTGAACTGTTTTTCTTTTGTCATAGCATTGTTCCCTCACTTTTTATTATTTATACTCTCTGATTCCTACTCTCTGCTCTGTATCCTTTGCAGCAAAACCGGCATCATCCGGCTTCCCCTGCCGACTGCAGGATGCTCTTGCAGACATTCTCCAGTTCATCCGCGCTGCTCTTCTGCTCTGCCAGTTCCTCCTGCATGCCGGATACATATTTCAGGAATGCCTCCCTGGCGCGCACATTTTCGTCCGCTGACTGCTGCAGCACATCTGCTCTCGCGACCGCCGTATCCTGGATCAGCCCCCTCAGCCCGATCTGTCCGGTCTCATAAGCCGCCATATTCTGCGCACAGTCGCGGTAAAGCTTTCCCATGGAAATATTATTCTCCTTGAGCAGCTCGTTTAAGTGGTGTACCTGCTCCTCCAGAGACGCGATCCGTTCTTCCGCCTCCCCAAGCTGGTCTTTTAACGCCAGCGCCTCCTGCTCATAATCGTCCGCATATGCACGCACCTGCTCTGCCGCCGTCACAAACCGGGTTCCGCTCTCCCCCATTCTTCCTGCTTCGATCGCAGAATTGAGCGCCAGCACCCCCATCGTTTTCGACAGTTCCTCCATGCGCTCTGCCCTCTCACCAAGTGCCTGGCGCATCTCGCGAAGCGCCTGCGGAGCCTCCGAGATATGCTTCATCGGCGTCGTAAAGTGCTTGTTGTTCTCCACGATCTCGACGACCTTTTCATTCTGCCCCTTCACCTGCTCCATAAAAACGCTGTGGTTGGCGTCGAACGTCGCGATTCCGTTATTCATTGTAATCAACGTATTGTGAAGTTCTCCCGCCGCCTGCGCGCCGTTCTCCGACAACTCCCCGTTCTGCTGCATCTGCTGTTCGATCTCTTCGATCTCTTTTTCCATCTGTGCACGCGAGGCTGTCATGCGTGCAAACTGTTCCTCCGCGGTATCCTTCTGTCCTGCGATCTTATGGAGCAGCTCCCTCTCGCGCTTCTCCGTCTCCCTTAATGTCGCAAGTTCCTCTTCTAATAAAGCCTTTTCTCTCTTTCCACTAAACATAGCTACTCCTTCTGTCCACCCGCCACGTTCTATTTATAGTTGCGAATGATGAGCTGGACACTCTCCATTCCCTGATATACATTGATTTCCGGATAGTAAATCACCGACATCCGGATAGCATTCGCCCTTCCGCGAAGCGCAGCGTCCACCTCCGTCTGCCCGTATTTTTCGCTGTAATACTGCTTCCATGCCTCCACATCCCCAAAATAGACCGCAGAGACATGTTCTCCCGCCGCCGTCATAAGGGACAGCTTCAACACATTCTGGTTCCTGCCCACCACAGACGCCCGCAGAAGCGCAAGCTCCCTGTCCGCGAACTGTGGCTTACTGTTGCCATTTCCAAACGGCTCTAAGCGCGCCAGCTCCCGGATCAGCCCGATCGTCGGATACGCGGCAGGCATTGCCATATCTATCCTTATCTTAGGTATAAAATCTTCTTCTGTCAATTCACAGCAGGCATTTATTTTGCCGCGGAATACCGCCACATCTTCGCGCAGCGACAGCCCTGCCGCCATCGGATGTCCGCCGAATTTTGAAAAACATTCCCGGCACTTGCACATCTCGTCATACATCGAGTACGCTTCCGTGGATCTGCCGGACCCCTTCACCCCTTCCTCGCCGTCCGTCAGAACAAATACCGGCTTGTGGTAGGACTCCCGGATTCTCCCCGCAATGATCCCCGCCAGGCTTTCATGCACCCCAGGCAGATAGATCACCAGCACCTTCTCGCCCGCTGTTCCCTCGTCGACGATCTGTTTTGCCAGTTCCACGCCGTCTGCCGTCATGCTTTTGCGCTGTGCGTTCAGTTCCACGAGTTCTTTTGCAATTTTCCCTGCATCAATCTCGTTTTTTTGCAAGAAAAGATTCAGCGCAATTTTGGCTGTCTCCAGCCGCCCGCTGGCGTTGACGCAGGGACCAAGCACAAATCCGATATGGTACGATGTGATCTGCTCCGGCGTCAGCTGATTCTGTAAAATCAAGGCGCGCATGCCAAGGTTCGCTGTCCGGTGCAGCCGCTTTAATCCCTCCCGCACCAGAATCCGGTTCTCATCCGTCAGTTCCATGACATCGCCCACTGTCGCAAACGCCACAAATTCCAGAAACGCGAATGCCTCCTCCGCGTCAATACAAAACTTCTCGTAAAGCAGCTGTATAATCTTCCACGCCACCGTCGCCCCGCAGAGCCCTTTGTACGGATAGGAACACTCCTGCTGCTTCGGATTCACAATGGCATCCGCCGCGCTCCGCAGATACCGCCGCACTCCCTGCTCCTCCACATAGGGAATCTCATGGTGATCCGTCACCAGAACCGTCATCCCCAGCTCTTTCGCATGCGCAATCTCATTGATGGCTGCAATGCCGTTGTCGCAGGTGATGATCGTGTCCATCCCCTCCTCATACGCCGCATCGATCAGATGCTCGTTGATGCCGTAGCCGTCACGCATGCGGTCGGGAATCGCGCAGGACACACTGCCGCCGCATCGTGTGATCCCCTGATACAGAATATAGGTAGACATCACGCCGTCGATGTCGTAATCTCCAATGATCCGGATCGGTCTTCCCTGCCTTATCTTTTCTGACAGGATACAAACCAGCTTCTCTGACTCATAAAGCAGATGCGGATCATACAGATCCCTGCATGTGCCGTTCAGATATTTATCAATCGCCGCATCACCGATCACCCCGCGGTTGCGGATCAGCCGCGCTGTCACGGGACTGATGCCAAACCGTTCTGCAATCGCCTGAAAATCGGCGCCTTTTTTTATTTCATACCACTTTTCCATCTTCACTTATGCCTGTTCCATCGTATTCTGCCCGTCGCCTTCGTATTCCACGGAGAGAAGCGCCAGCCCCAGCGCCGGTGCCGTGTAGCCCGCCGCCTGTCTGTCCCTCCTGGCAAGCACGTCCGTCATACTCCCCGGCTCTCTTCTGCCGTCTCCCACCTCAATCAGTGTCCCCGTCAGAATCCGCACCATATTCTGTAAAAAACCGTTCCCCGTGAAAAAAAGATCTATCTCCGATTCGTGTTCCTCCACACGAATTTCATAAAGCGTCCGCACTGTGGACTTTTTCATTCTTGTATTGCCGCAGAACGACTTAAAATCATGCTCCCCCAGAAGAAGTCCCGCCGCCTCCCGCATCCTTTCCACATCAAGCGAAATCCTGTAATCATACACATACCTGCGCGCAAAGACGTCCGGAACCTCTCCCGTATGAATCCGATAGCGGTAGGTTTTGCACACTGCCTGATAGCGGCTGTGAAACCGCTCGTCCACCTCTGTCAGGCTGCTTACGGCAATATCCTCCGGAAGGTAACGGTTCAATCCATCCAGCAGCTCCCCCGTATTGTGCGGCTGCTTAAGATGAAAATTGGCAACCTGCCCGATGGCATGTACTCCCGCATCGGTTCTCCCGGAACCTATGACATCCACCTGCTGTCCCGTCATCCGTGTCAGAACAGTCTCAAGCTTGCCCTGGATCGTCGCGTCCGTCGCATGCTGGCTCTGCCATCCGCTGTAGCGCGTGCCGTCATACTGTATTGTCATCCTGTAATTCGCCATAAAATTCTCCAAAAAAGTCCCCAGTTTGTAACTTATTCTATCACAAACCGGGGAAAAAACCAACCTCTAAACCAGCTCCGCAATGCGCGTAACCGCGACATAAATCTCGGAAATACGGTACCAGGTCCGAAAGTCGATCACTCCCGTGACCGGAAGTCCGAAGATACTCTGGAAACGCTCCACCGCCTCCCTGGTTGCCGGTCCGTAGATTCCGTCCGGCGTAATTGTCGGAATGGCCGGGTAGGAACGCGAGATGCGCGCCAGCTGTTCCTGAATCTGCCGGACCTTTTCTCCCGTCGATCCGACCGACAGATCGACTCTCGGCCAGGACGCCGGGATGCCCGAGACCTCCTCCGCCGTGTTGATGAACATGTTATTGCCGTAATAGTAGCGCAGAATCTCAATCGTCTCATAATTCTGATCGCCGAGATACTTGCTGCCCCACTGGCTCAGCCAGTTGCTGCAGGTCACGCGCTGCCCGTCGCAATACTGCGTTAAGATCGGCTGTCTGACATTCGGTCTGGAGAGATAGTTCTGGAACATCTCATCCACTACATCCGAAATGCTCTGGTAAATGTTGCGCCCGTACATGAATTTCTGGTCGTATGCCGTGGAGGACGTGATCGTAAAGCTGTAGCCTTTGTTGCGGTACCACTCCGTGTATACACGATTGAGCGTAAACGACATGATAGCAAGAACATTCGCCCGGATCGTCGCGTCCGGCCAGGTCGAATAGATCTCGCTGGAGGCAACGTTTTTGATGTAATCCCGATAACGGACATAGTAGTCTCTGGCTGTCGGGTCACTCGGAGCGCCGTCATGTACAATCACATATTCCGGGATCACCACACGGCTTAAAACGATCTCTCCGGTTTCCGTGACGGGTTTGATCTCGGCTTCCGCGATCTTGGGCGGATATTCCGCAAAAAGGGTATGTGCCGGAATGACGATGTTATCGGTCATGCTTTCGGTGGCTTCCTCTGCGTCCATCCGGATTTCCTGCAGCGACAGCTGACCCGAAAAGACCTCAATGCCGGAGATATTGATCGGACGATATCCTTTTGCAGTGACCTGAATGGTATACTCCGCGTAAGGCTGCACCTCGCTCGGCTGCATTGACAGTTCAAGCGGAGGCGTATCAAGCGTAAGTGTTTCGGACATTCCGGAAGCATCCGTGTTCACCTCCTCGACCGTGCTGTCGGGATCTCCAGAATAGGAGATCGATATTTTTGCATCGTCGATCGGCGTGCTGGTTCCCCGCTCGATGACCTGCATCCTGAGATCCCCGCGATCCACATTCTCGTTCTGTGCATATCTGATATCTGGCATAAAAACCTCATCGATTCTTTTCGTATTATCATATGCCGGCGCCAAATGAAATGTGCGCATCCGCCCTGCCGAATCCTGCCGCAAAAAAACGGATTGTCACTTTGAGCAGCCAACCCCTTTTGCACGACGAGGAATAGAATGGGAAGATCATGCCTATCGATTTCTGAGGGAATGCATCTGGAAATTCGGTTCAAAAAATGTGGCATTTCTAACCAGCCGAATGTTTGCATCTTCGATGATCCGTGTTTTTCCAAGTTTGGAGCACTCCGCGGGTCATGTC
>ERZ1034976.1436-NODE-1436-length-18290-cov-79.642281_pt1 | contig 18290 bp, 16 predicted proteins | sample MGYA00520623_ERZ1034976 | MGnify/ENA primary metagenome ERZ1034976 (study PRJEB33766, sample SAMN09781774) | gut metagenome | biome: gut microbiome | host: Homo sapiens | place: Madagascar | study: EMG produced TPA metagenomics assembly of the PRJNA485056 data... | reverse complement strand
CGGGCAGCGGCTCCCCGGTCAGCGCCGCCAGCAGCGGCCAGAACCGGTTTTGCGGGTGGCCGTAGTAAAAGGCCATCTCCCGGCTTTTGGGGCTGGGCCATGTGCCCAAGATCAGCGCCCGGCTGCGGTCATCGTACACCGGTGCAAAGCTCATAAGCTGCCGCCTGCACTTTCAATATTGCCCCATGCGGAGCCAAAGTCCTTGCCGGAGGGCTCCGCGCGGGGGCCGTCGAACCACAGCTCCTCGATCAGCGCCGCCACGCCGTCCTCCCGCACGTCCCCGATGATCCGGTCGGCAGCGGCCTTGGCATCCGGGGTGCCGTTTGCCATGCAGGCGCTCAGACCCGCGACTTTCAGCATCCCCACATCGTTGGCAGAATCGCCCACGGCCACGGCATCTGCCAGCGTAAGCCCCATCTGTGCACACAGGTCGGCAAGCCCTACGCCCTTATCCATGCCGCCGCGCACGATATCATAGTAGCAGTAGCCGTCCGCGTTCTGCGCACCCACCTGCATCCAGTGCAGGCCAAGGTAGCCGTATTTTTCCTGGAAGCGCTCCACCTCCTGCGGCGGCATTGCGGCAAAGGCAGCGTGGGGCATATCCACCAGATGCCTGTCCTGATCCTCGCCGTCCACGCAGTCCAGCCCGGGGCTGTTCATCATCTGATAGCCGGTGTGCAGATACTCGTACTCGCAGTAGGCGTAATAGGCATCCCGGAAGTTGAATTGCAGCGGGTAGTTATAATCCTCGCAGAAATCCACCAGCACATACATCTCCTCGCTGGTAAGCGGATGCTCGGCTATTACGTTGCCCTGTCTGTCCACCACGCAGGCACCGTTGCAGGTAATGGCGTAGTCGTACCGGATGCCGCCCAACTGGTTTTTATCCCGGATGGCCGGGTAAGAGCGGCCGGTGCTGAGCACGAATTTTCCCCCGGCGGCTTGCAGCTTTTTTACTGCCTTTACCACCGCCGGGCGGGGTTTTCCCTCCCCAAAGGGCACCAGCGTGTTGTCGTAATCGCTTGCCAGAATCTTATATTGCATGGTCATCTCTCCTGTGTGCATCGTTTTCTCCCAGTATAACACATTTCAAAGTCCAGCGGGAGAGGGGGAAAAGAAAAATGGGACAGTAGAATGTCCGCAGGCATTCCACTGTCCCAAAATCCAAAATATTTTACCTGTCAGGCAAACACCGCCACGACCACCTGCATCGCCACGCCCACAAAGGCACCGGCCGCCCAGGTCAGGCCGGTGATGAAGAGGTTCTGCTTCCACGAGGGGTTGGCACGCCACAGCACAGCCAAGCCCACACCGGCACCGGTGCACAGCCCTGCCACAAGGCTGGAAAAGCGCAGTGCACCCTCCACATACAGCTGGGTCAGCAGCACGCTGGCGGCGCAGTTGGGGATCAGACCCACCAGAGCCGCCACCACCGGCTGGAAGAAGCCCATGCCGCCCAGCACCTCGGCGAATACGTCCTCGCCCACGCCTTCCACGATCATGCCGAACACCAGACTAAAAATGAAGATGAACACAAAGATCTCCAGCGTGTGGCGCAGCGCCGCCTGCCAGATGGGCTTTTCGTTGCCCTCGGCATCGCTGTGCTCCTCGTGGCAGTCCACCTCGTCCGCATGGCCGGTGTAGCCGCCCCGCAGCCCTTTGGGCAGCACGCCCCGCAGCACAAAGTCCAGCACAAAGCCCACCACGATGGCATACACCACCTTGATGACCATCAGAACAGCCAGCTTATCCCAGTAGGCGGGCATGGAGACCAGCAGCGGGATCGCTTCGTCGCTGGTGGCAAGGTACACCGCCATCAGCGTGCCCAGCGTGATGACCCGGGAGGCGTAGAAGTTGGACGCAATGGCGGAGAAGCCGCACTGCGGCACACAGCCCAGCACCGCGCCCGGCACAGCGCCCCAGCGTCCGCCGCCCGCCAGCAGCGCCTCGATGCGCTCACCGTGGCGGTGCTCGATGTACTCGATCAGCAGATAGGCCAGAAACAGAAAGGGCAGCATCTTGGCGGTATCCACCAAGGTTTCGCCCAGAACATCCATAAACAGTTCCATAAATAATCGCTCCAAAGACCCGCAGGGGGTCGTCTTTCAATAATTTGCAATCAGTTTGCATTTTCGTGCAGGGAAGATTATACACGATATCCTTCCCAATTGCAATACCAAATTGCAAATTGGTTGCAATTTTATGTTATGGAACGTTGTAGCGCTCAAAAAATACGGTTTTGAATGGTCATCGCTATCGGGTTGCAGGTTACGGCAACCATCCTCCTCGCCTGCAGCGCCGCGCTTTCGCAGAAAGCGGCGCTGCAACTGCCGTTTTCCTCCACGACCCCCTCCCGTGAAAATGCAATGCCGGAGCGTCCGCAGACGCTCCGGCATTGCTCTATTAAAAATAATATTTCCTTAGCTTATGCGCAAAGCGAACGCGGAGCACATTCCAAATCGTCCCACGCAGCAAGGAAGCTGCGGCCTGTTTTACCCCTTCAGCGGTACAAAGCCCACAAGGTCTTTGACCACCTCGCCGCCGATGATCAGACCGGCTACCGAAGGCACAAAGGCGTTGGAGCCCGGCACTGCGCGGCGCACAGTGCACTTGCGCTGGGTGCCCGGGGGGCAGATGCAGTGGTTCTTGCAGCTGATGGAGTCGTCCTCGATGGGGGTCATGGCAGGCTCCTTGGAGTAGACTACCTTCAGGTGCTTGATCCTGCGCTTGCGGCACTCGGTACGCATCACCTTGGCAAGCGGGCAGACCGAGGTCTTATAGATATCAGTCACCTCAAAGCGGGTGGGGTCCATCTTGTTACCTGCGCCCATGGAGCAGATGATGGGGGTGCCCGCCTCCTTGCACTTCATCACCAGTGCCAGCTTGCCGGTAACGGTGTCGATGGCGTCCACCACATAGTCGTACTGGGTAAAGTCGAAGTCGTCCTGCGTCTCCGGGCCAAAGAAGCACCGGTGGGTAGTCACCTTGATGTCGGGGTCGATATCGTGGATGCGCTGTTCTGCCACATCCACCTTATACTGTCCCACCGTGCTGCGGGTGGCGATAATCTGACGGTTGAGGTTGGTCAGGCAGACCTTATCGTCGTCGATCAGATCCAGTGCGCCCACGCCGCTGCGTGCCAGCGCCTCCACCGTATAGCCGCCCACGCCGCCGATGCCAAACACTGCCACCCGGGCGTGGTGCAGCTTTTCCATAGCCTCTGCACCCAGCAGCAGCTGGGTGCGGGAATACTGATCCTGCATTTTGTTCTCCTTACTTTTCTACGCGGGTGATGGTGCCGCCGCCCAGCACCACATCGCCCTGATACAGCACGGCAGCCTGTCCCGGGGTGGGGGCACGCTGGGGCTGGTCAAATTCCAGCCGGAAGCCGTTCTCTGCGGGGTAAACGGTGGCCTGCTGCTCAGCCTGATGGTATCGGGTGCGGGCGGTGACCCGCAGCGGCTCGGTCAGCGCCGGAATGGCGATCCAGTTCACATCCTCTGCGTAAACGATGCGGTCAAACAGTTCACTCTCCGGCCCGACCGTGACGGTATTGGCCTGCATATCCTTGCCGCAGACGTACACCGGTGCACCCAGTGCGAGGCCAAGCCCCTTGCGCTGCCCCAGCGTGTAGCGCACTGCGCCGCTGTGGGTGCCCACCACCTTGCCGCTCTGATCCAGAAAATCCCCGGCAGGGTAGTGCTTGCCGGTAAACTGCTCCATAAAGCGGGCGTAGTCGCCGTCCGGCACAAAGCAGATATCCTGACTGTCGTGCTTCTGGGCGTTGATAAAGCTGTGCTCCTGCGCGATCTTTCGCACCTCGGTCTTATGCAGCGCACCCAGCGGCAGACGGATATGTGCCAGCTGCTCCTGCGTGAGGTTATACAGCACATAGCTTTGATCCTTGCCCTCGTCCAGCCCCTTTTTCAGCAGCCAGCGGCCGGTGGCTGCGTCCTGTTCCACCCGGGCATAGTGGCCGGTGACCACATACTCCATGCCGTGTTCCTCCGCCCAGTCCAGCAGGTGGCGGAACTTCATATATTTATTGCAGTCGATGCAGGGGTTGGGGGTGCCGCCCGCCTCGTAGACGCGGATAAATTTTTCAATGATCTGCGCGCGGAAGTCGGCTGTAAAATCCAGCACCTGATACGGCATATCCAGTGCAAAGGCCACCTCGGCGGCGTCCTCGATATCCTTTTTCGAGCAGCAGGTCTGGTAGCCGGACTGTCCCAGCGTTTCGTTGTGGGTAAGCCGCATGGTGATGCCGGTGCAGTCGTAGCCCGCCTGCTGCATCAGGCAGGCCGCCACCGAGCTGTCCACGCCGCCGCTCATGGCAATGAGGGCGCGGGGACGGTTTGCAGGGTTCTGAGTGGTCATAGGTTCTCCTTTTATGGGTTCAACATACTAAAGCAGTAGTATAATACTACCGCAGCATAAACCGCTTGTCAAGACGCTATAATTTTCTGCGCCGCAGCCAGCAGCGCCGGTTTTTCGTTGGGATATTCTGCGCGGATGACGCCGTCCAGCAGCGCTTCCAGCACCCGGCGCAGCGCAGGCCCTGCCGGGATGCCCGCCGCCATCAGGTCGCGTCCGTTCACCGCCAGCTGGCTCACCCGGCAGCATACGCCGTCGGCTTCCAGCTGCCGCGCCCGCTGCGCCGCAATGGCGCAAGTCGGGGCAGCTGGAGGGTGCAGCGCCGCGCACAGCGCACACAGCCGCTCCACGGTGCGCAGCCCATACCGCCCTAAAAGTCGCCGGATGGCAACCTCTCCCGCGTGTGCGGGAGTTTCTCCGAGGACCGTCCGCTGGGGTGGGACCCTGCTGCCGCAGGCAGTAGGGCGGGCGATGGAATGGCCCGATTCGTGTCCGAGGAGAAAGCTCCCGCACACGCCCTGCCCTGCAGTTTCCCGCACCAGCACTGCGGTCTCCTCAATGCAGGCGTTGGAGCAGCGCAGCCGCTTGAGCACCCGGCGGGTGTCGGCCTCGCCCAGAGCGCCCAGCAGCGCCGCCCAGCGCACCGGCAGGTTTTCCTCTCCCGCCGGGCAGGCATCCACCACCGGCTTTGCGGCGGTCAGGCTTTCCGGGGTCAGCTCCGGCAGCACCACCGCCAGCACGGCGGGTTCCAGATACGCCCCCGGCCGCGGGGCTGCCAGCAGCTTTGCCAGTTCCTCCTGAATGCGCTCGGCAGAGATGCAGTCCAAGTGCGGTGCCAGCTGCCGCGCCGCCCGGGCGGTGGCTGCGTCCAGCGCAAAGCCGAACCTTGCGGCAAAACGGTACAGCCGCAGAATGCGCAGCGCATCCTCAGTAAACCGCTGCTGCGGCTCACCCACTGCCCGCAGCAGACCGTTTTGCAGGTCTTTTTGCCCGCCAAAGGGGTCTACCAGACCCTCGGCCTCATTATACGCCATGGCGTTGATGGTAAAATCCCGCCGGGCAAGATCCTCCCGCACGTCCGGTACGAACTGCACTGCGTCCGGGTGACGGCCATCGGTATAGCTGCCCTCGGTGCGAAAGGTAGTGGTCTCGTACAGCTGCCCGCCGTATTTGATGGTGACCGTGCCGTGCTGCAAGCCGGTGGGGATGCACTGCTCTGCCCCGAACAGTTCCATCACCTGCTGCGGCAGGGCGCTGGTGCACAGGTCCCAGTCGTGGGCGGTGCGCCCCAAAAGACTGTCCCGCACGCAGCCGCCCACAGCATAGGCTGCGTAACCCGCCGCGTGCAGGGCGTTCAGCAGGGCGGCTGCCCCGGGGTCAAGTGTCAGCTTCATTCTTCGTTCTCCTCGTAATGCAGGGTGATGCGCTTGCCGTCAAAGCCGCATTCTGCCGCCGGGAAGATGCTCTGCGCCTGCGCAAGCTGCTGTTCCGGGTCGGTGATCATGGGGGAATAATGCACCAGCCACAGCCGCTTTGCCCCAGCCTTTGCCGCCAGTGCCGCGCTCTGGCCAAAGGTGCTGTGCCCCCACTGTGCGGCCTGCTCCTGCTGCTCCGGCAGGGCATAGGTGGCATCGCAGAGCAGCAGGTCTGCCCCCTGCGCCGCCTGTTCCAGCGCCGGGCAGGGCGCACTGTCGCCAGAAAAGACGAACCGCAGCCCCTTGCGGGGTGCGCCCAGCACCTCGGCGGGCTGCACCGTGCGCTCTGCCAGCGGGACAGCCTGTCCCCGCTGCAAAAGCCGCCATTGTGTCACCGGCACGCCCAGTGCCCGCGCCTTTTCCGGGTCGAACCTGCCCGCCCGGGGCAAGTCCAGCCGGTAGCCCAGGCTGCGGACCCGGTGCTTTGTGGCCACCGGCAGCAGCGTTGCCCCGGCAGGCCACCCGGCCGAGAAGGCATCCAGTGCCACCGGCTGTCCGGCGCGGCAGACCAGCGGCTTTACCGCGTAGGGCAGCGGCCCGGTCAGGGCATACACTGCCCGCCAGATCTCCAGAAGCCCCTCCGGCCCCAGCAGGGTCAGCGGGCGGGTGCGCCCCTGCGCCCCAAGGGTCTGCAAAAGCCCGGGCAGACCAAAGATATGGTCTCCGTGGTAGTGGGTCAGGCAGATGGCGTCTGCGCGCATCAGGTTCACCCCGGCGCGGCGGGCGGCGGTCTGGGTGCCCTCGCCGCAGTCCAGCAGCAGGCTGTGCCCGCCGCACTCCGCCACAGCGGCGGTCAGGGCACGCTCCGGCAGCGGCATGGTGGCGGCCGTGCCCAGCAGTGTAATGGTCAGCATAAGCAGTTCCTCCGTGGTTCTTCCCTGTTATCTTACCACAAACCCCGCCGGTGCACAATTCTTTCTGCTGCGGCATAAGCTGGGCAGAGCCTTGAAAAAGGAGGGCACAGCCTATGCAGCGAGACCGCAGAAAACGCTATTCCCCCGCCCGGCATCCGGTGCTTTTGCGCCGGGTGCTCTTGGTGCTGTGCATTCTGGCGGTGCTGTGGCTGGGGTACAGCTGCATGATGCCGCAGCTGCTTTTTTCCGCCCGGGGCACCATGATCTTTATGCCGGACCCGCCGCTGCGGGGGTAGCGGGACAATCGGGAATGCGCGCCGCGAGACTGAGAGGGCGAGCCAGCTAAAAAGTGTCAGACACAAAAACAGGGCTGCTGCACTTTGCTTTGTGCAGCAGCCCTGTTTTCCAACTTATATACTTTCCAGCACCTTTTTCCCGGTCAGCGGGTCGGGGATGCCCAGAAGTGCCAATATGATCGCCATGCGGATATACACGCCGTTATGCACCTGATCAAAATAAGCGGCGCGGGGGTCGTTGTCCACGTCCGGCTTGATCTCGTCAATACGAGGGAGCGGGTGCAGCACCGGCATGGTGGGCGATGCCAACTGCAGCAGCTTTTCGTCCAGCGCATAGCAGCCTTTCAACCGCAGATAGTCCTCTTCGTTGAAAAAGCGCTCCTTCTGGATGCGGGTCATATACAGCACGTCCAGCCCGGGCAGCTCGGCTTCCAAGTCGGCGGTCTCCTTGTAGTTCTGATGCAACGGGGTCAGGGTCTCGTCTTTGACGTACTGCGGGATGCGCAGCTCCTCGGGCGAGATGAACACGAACCGATTGCCCTCGAACTGGCTCAGCGCAGCGGTGAGGGAGTGCACCGTCCGGCCGAACTTGAGGTCGCCGCAGAAGCCGATGGTCAAATGATCCAGCCGCCCCTTGCGCTGGCGGATGGTCATCAGGTCGATCATGGTCTGGGAGGGGTGGGCGTGGCCGCCATCACCTGCATTGATGACGGGCACCCGCGCATACATGGACGCCCGCAGCGGTGCGCCCTCCTTGGGGTGGCGCATGGCAATGACGTCCGCATAGTTGCTTACCACGCGGGCGGTATCGGCCACCGTTTCACCCTTGCTGGCGCTGGAAAGCTGGGCCCCTGCAAAGCCCAGTGTCTTGCCGCCCAGCCGCAGCATGGCCGACTCGAAGGAAAGGCGGGTGCGGGTGCTGGGCTCGTAGAACAAAGTGGCCAGAATGCGGCCATCGCACAGGTGGGCGTAGGGCGCGGGGTCAGCCTCCATCCGGTCGGCAAGGTCGAGCAGTGCCAGCTGCTCGGCCAGAGAAAAGCTGCCGGGCTCAATAAAATGTCTCACAGCCATTCTCCCTTCAGCACAAACTTTTCGCGCTCCGCACCGGTGGAAACGAATTGGATCTCGTGCCCCAGCTGCTTTTCAAGGAACTCCACATAGGCCTTGGCTTCCTTGGGCAGTTCTGCCCAGCTCTTGCAGCCGGAGATATCCTTGTTCCAGCCGGGCAGCAGCGTGACCACCGGCTGCACGCGGTCAAGGTCGGACAGGGTGTCGAAGCGGGGGACTTCCACTCCATCCAGCTTGTAGCCGGTGATGACCGGGATCTGTTTCAGCCCGCTCAGCACGTCCAGCTTGGTCAGCGCGATCTTATCCGCACCCTGACATTGCAGGCCGTAGCGGCTGGCAACGCAGTCAAAGGGACCTACCCGGCGGGGACGTCCGGTAGCCGCGCCGTACTCGCCGCCGGCCTTGCGCAGCTTTTCGTTCCACGCCTCGTCCATTGCGTTCTCTGCCGCAAAGGGGCCAGCGCCCACACAGGTGGAGTAGGCTTTCAGCACACCCACCACATGGTCCAGCTTGCAGTTGGGGATGCCCGCACCCAGCGGCGCGTAGGCTGCCAGCGTGTTGGAACTGGAAGTGAACGGGAAGATGCCGTAGTCGATATCCCGCATTGCGCCCAGCTGCGCTTCCAGTACGATGCGCTTGCCGCTGTCGTGCGCCTGCTGCAAGAAAGCGCCCACATCACAGATGAAGGGCGCAAAGTACGCCGCCTGCTGCCTGCACCAGTTCAGCAGGGCATCGTAGCTCATGGGCTCCTGATGGTAGCAGCCCGCCAGTTCCATGTTTTTGGCGTCCAAAATCATGTGCAGGCGGTTCTGGGTGCGCTCCTCGTCCAGATGCAAAAGGTCGCCCAGACGCAGGGTCTTTTTGCGGTACTTGTCGCTGTAAGCGTAGGCAATGCCGCGCCGGGTAGAGCCGAACGCGCTGCCCTTTTTGGCAAGGCGGTCCTCTTCCAGCCCGTCCTGTACCTTGTGCCACGGCATGGAGATAGTAGCTTTATCGGAGAGCTTCAGGTTCTCCGGCTCTACCTTCACGCCGCGCGCCTCAATGGCCTCCATCTCCCCGGCCAGATGCTCAAGGTCGATCACCATACCGGTGCCCAGCACGCAGGTCACCTCCGGGTGCAGGATGCCGGAGGGCAGCAGATTCAGGATGAACTTGCCCTTCTCGGTCACAACGGTATGGCCGGCATTGTTGCCGCCCTGATAGCGCGCAACGATATCGGCATTTTCGGCCAGCAGGTCGATGACGCGGCCCTTGCCCTCATCGCCCCAGTTGATTCCAGTAACAGCGGTCAGCATAAACTTCATTTACCTTCTTTTCATTCTTGTTTCCTGTTCGCGGTGTATATTATACGAGGGTGCAGAGAATATGTAAAAAGTATCCTGTGTATAGCAGCAATATGTTTTTTACATTGCAAAGGCTGTTGCCCGCATCCGGCACAGCCGCGCCAAAAAAGCGCTTGCAATTCCGGCGCGCCGTGCTATGATACAAGAAGAGCATAAAGCCGCTTCTGCCGCAGGCCGCGCCGGAAGCCCGACAGGAAAGAGGGGCCGCACCCATGTATGTGGACTGGGAATACTACAAAATCTTTTACTATGTGGCAAAGTATCAGAACTTTACCCGCGCGGCGCGGGTGCTGGGCAACAACCAGCCCAACATCACCCACGCCATGAACCGGCTGGAAAGCCAGCTGAACTGCGTGCTGTTCATCCGCTCCAACCGGGGCGTCACCTTAACGCCGGAGGGGGAGCTGCTGTACTCCCGCATTGCCTCGGCGGCGGTGCAGATACAGGATGCAGAGGAGGAACTGAGCGCCACCGCCACGCTGGAGCACGGCGCCATCAGCATCAGCACCACCGAGACCGCTTTGAACATCTACCTGTCGGAAAAGCTGCGCGCTTTCCATACCGAGTACCCGGGCATCCGGCTGCGCATCTCCAACCACTCCACCCCGCAGGCGGTGCAGGCGGTACGCAACGGCGAGGTGGATTTTGCCATCGTGACCACCCCCGCAGAGGTGGAAAACGGGCTGAAAATGGTAGAGCTGATGCCCTTTTATGAGGTACTTGTGGGCGGAAAGACCTTTACGGCGCTGGCCAGCCAGACCCTGAACCTGAAGGAACTGGCCGGTTATCCCCTGATCTGCCTAAACGAGGAGAGCATGACCCGCAGCTTTTACCGGCAGTTCTTTCTGGAACACGACGCGGTGCTGAAGCCGGACACCGAGGCCGCCACCACCGACCAGATGCTCACGCTGGTCAAAAGCGAGTTGGGCCTGGCCTTTATGCCGGAGCCCATGGCGGCACCCCTGCTGGCCAGCGGGGAGTTGGTGCAGCTGCACTTGCAGGAGATCATCCCCTCCCGCTCCATCTGCCTTGTGTACGACCATCACCGCCCGCTGAACACCGCCGCCCGCAAGTTCCAGCAGCTGCTGACCAAAGCGGGTGCCCGGAGCGCAGAACACAAATAAACCAATACAGCAAGGGGCTGCTGCACGCCATTGGTGCAGCAGCCCCCTTTTCTGTTATTTCCGGGTGCTCTGTTTCAGCTCCCGCTGTTCTTCCTGCAATTCCTGTTTCAGGGTTCGGTCGATCTCCCGGGTCTCCTGCCGGATGGCGGTCAGATCTTTTTCGATGACCGGGTTCTCTTCCAGCTCCTCCCGGATGAACATCAGCGCAAAGCTGACCAGCAAAAAGCCGCAGGAAAGCCAGATGGCTCTGCCGCCCAGCTGTGCCGCGCTTTTACTGCCCAGCCCAGCCCCCAGCGCGAACAGGAATATGATGCCAAAGTACCGCACCATCCTGTCCTTTGCGCGGGGCTCGTGGGTCTTGCGCCAGATGCAAAAGGCCTCCACGCCGCTGCGCAGGTCGCCGATGCACATGGTACTGGCAAAGGCATAGCCGTCCACCTTGCGGAAGGCCTGCACCTGCATGGCGCAGGAGAAGGAAACAATGGCATTGGCCAGCAGGTTCTGCGATTGCGGCAGAAAGCCCACCGCGAACAGCAGCAGCACCTCGCCCAGCACCACCAGCTGCCGCCAGTGCAGCCGCTGCATCGCCTGAAAGTGCTCCCGCATTTTTTCCGCAGCCAGAACCCCCAGCGCAAAGGCGCACAAAGGCACCAGATAGTGCAGTACCTTATCCCACCGGCCATCCATGATATTGGCGCTCAGCAGCACGATATTGCCGGTCTGGGCATTGGCAAACACCTTGCCCCGGAACAGATAGGTGTAGGCATCCTGCAAGCCGCCGGACAGCGAAAGGAACACCGCCGTAAGAAAGGACTCGGACATTTGCCCGTGATGCTTTGTTTTCATACTTGTACCCTCTTTTCGGGCTCTATTATAATACATTTTGCAGCAGTTTCTGATATCATTTTTACATACCGGCTATGTTTTCCGCTCCAAAAGGCGCAAAAACCGCGGGTGCCCTTCCCTATTTCACCGCAATCTGTTAGAATAGGGAGAGAAAATCTCGTACACAGGAAGGAGTTTTTAGTATGAAGATCGCAATTCCTTATGAAAACGGTCAGGTGTTCCAGCACTTCGGCCACTCTGCGCAGTTCAAGCTGTACACTGCCGAGGAGGGCCGCATTACCGGTGCCGAGGTGGTCTCCACCGACGGGCAGGGCCACGGCGCACTGGTGGGCTTTCTGGTGCGCAACGGCGTAAATGTGCTGCTGTGCGGCGGCATTGGCGGCGGTGCACAGATGGCACTGGCACAAGCCGGCATCCGGCTGTGCGGCGGCATTACCGGCGATGCTGACAGCGCTGCGGCGGCATATCTTGCCGGCACGCTGGTCTTTGACCCCAACGCCCGCTGCACCCACCACGACCACGAGGAGAGCCACAGCTGCGGCGCTCACGCCTGCCACGCCGACAAGGGCGGCTGCGCCGGCAATTGCCACTAAAGGCCGTTTTCCTTTCCGGGCGGGACGATTTTGAATGCCCTCCGCTTGCGCTCTGGGCATAAGCTAAGGAAAAAATATTTATAATTTCGGAATACCGGAGCGTCTGCGGACGCTCCGGTATTCCATTTTCACAGGTAGGTCGTGGCTGAAAACGGCATTCGCAGCGCCGCTTTCTGCGAAAGCGCGGCACTGCGGGTCAGCGTGCTAAATTTTCTTTACTGAAATCAAAAGCTTTGCACCATCCTGAAAAGAGTGCTCCTTTCCCGTGAAAAAGGGGCTCAGGAAAGTCCGCAGACTTTCCTGAGCCCCAAATTAAGAATAATTTTTCCGCTGACTATGCGCAAAGCAGCGCAGCGCGCATTTCAAATGGTTTTTCAGGCCTTCTCGATGGTGATGCTCCACTCGCTGGTCATGGCCTCGTCCGGCTCCAGCACCTCGTGCTTGCCTTCTTCGTTCACGCTGTTGGCCCAGCCGTTCCAAGGCTCCATGCAGACAAAGCTTTCGGCATCCTGCTGCCACAGCACACCATTTTCAAAGGTCTCGTCGGCGTCTACGGTCACCTTGTGGCCGTTGCCCTTGTCGGTCAGGGTCATGGGGAACTGCACACCGGTCAGCAGACGGATGGTGTTGTCTGCACCCTCCTTGCGGGTGAGGGTGATCTTTTCCGGGGCGGCGGGCTGCTCGCCCTTGGCGTTTTCGGAGCAGGTGGCGCACTTGATATCGAACTCCACGTTCTCCAGCTTGGAGGCAGTAAAGTAGGGGTGGTAGCCAAAGCTGAAAGGCATATCGGTGTTGCCCTCGTTGATGACGGTCAGGCTGACCAGTGCCTTGTTGCCCTCCAGATTATAGTTGAGCAGCAGGGTGAAATCAAACGGATAGAGGAACTTGGTCAGCGGGGTGGACTCCAGTGCCAGCGTCACGCCGTCCGGGCCAACGCTTTCCACTTCCCAAGCGCACAGGTCGGCAAAGCCGTGGGTCTCCATGGGGTAAGCCTTGCCGTCAAAGATGTGCACACCGTTATCCGGGTTGCCGCAGCTGGGGAACAGCACCGGCACGCCAAAGCGGGGACGGTTGCACTCCGAGAAATTGGGGCGGCGGGTCCAGACGAACTCCTCGCCGTCCAGCGTAAAGCTGGTAATCATACCACCGCGCTCGGGGGTGATGGTGAGGGCGGTCTTTGCCTCGGGGTCGGTGATGACGTACTGCTCGTAGCAGGCGCCGTTCTCGGTGATGTACCGGGTGGTGATCTGATTCATAAGTAAAAGCCTCCTATTATTGCCGCCGGGTCGCCCCGGCGGGTCATTTCTCTTGCTCGGTCTGCCGTGCATCCAGCTTTTTGAAGTAGTAGTCGATGCCGTAGCGGATAAAATACTTTATCAATCGTACTACACCATAAATGATAGCCGCATAAAGCAGCAGTGTCAACAGCAGCACTCCATTTGCGCCCAACATTCCATACACTTCCCTTCTTTTTATGCGCAAAAAGGCCGCCGTACCGCTTTTTGCCGTACAGCAGCCCTTTTTCAGTTACAGAACCACGCCGTCCTTGAAGATGGAGATCTCGCGGAAGCCGTGCTTTTCAGCCTTGGTCTGCTCGCCGCTGGCCACGCGGATGACCAGATCCAGCAGATCCTTTGCAGCCTCGTCGATGGTCTTTTCACCATCCGCGATGACACCGGTGTTGAAATCGATCCAGCCGCCCTTCTTCTCTGCCAGCGGGGTGTTGGTGGAGATCTTCAGGGTGGGAGCCGGAGCGGAGAACGGGGTGCCGCGGCCGGTGGAGAACAGGATCAGGTGTGCGCCTGCTGCCGTCATGGCGGTGGCGGACACCAGATCGTTGCCGGGGCCGTACAGCATATTCAGACCCTTGGTCACCACGGGGTCGCCGTAGCCGATGACGTCCATGATGGGGGCGGTGCCGCCCTTCTGCACGCAGCCGCAGCTCTTATCTTCCAGCGTGGTGATGCCGCCGGCCTTGTTGCCCGGAGAGGGGTTATCGTACACCACCTCGTTGTGGCTGATGAAGTAATCCTTGAAGCCGTTGATCATGTGCTCGGCCTTGACGAACACTTCCTTGTTGATGCAGCGGTCCATCAGGAAGCCCTCTGCACCGAACATCTCGGGCACCTCGGTCAGCACGGTAGAACCGCCGCGCTGACCCATCATATCGGAGAAGCGGCCGATGGTGGGGTTGGCGGTGATGCCGGACAGGCCGTCCGAGCCGCCGCACTTCATGCCCACCACCAGCTCAGACACGGGGATGGGCTGGCGCTCAAACTGCCCGGCGTAGGCGGCCAGCTCCTTCAAAATATCGCGGGCGGCGGCAAACTCGTCCTCCACGTCCTGACAGGTCAGGAACTTGACGCGGTCGTGGTCGTACTCGCCCAGCTCCTCCACGAACTGATCGTGCTGCAGGTTCTCGCAGCCCAGATGCAGCACCAGAACGGCGGCAGCATTGGGGTGGCGCACCAGCGCAGCCAGCAGCTTGCGGGTCTGTGCATGGTCGTGACCGGTCTGGCTGCAGCCGAAGGGATGGGTGAAGGTGTACAGACCCTCGATGGAGCCGGTGACCAGATCCTGATTGTCGGCAACGATCTTCTTGGCGATATCGTTCACGCAGCCCACGGTGGGGATGATCCAGATCTCGTTGCGGATGGCGGCGCGGCCGTCCTTGCGGCGGAAGCCCATAAAGGTCTCCGGCTCGACCTTAGGCAGCGGAGCCAGATCCGGGGCGGGGTTATAGCTGTACTCCACCTCGCCGGACAGGTTGGTGTGCACGTTGTGGGTGTGCATCCAGGTGCCGGGGGCGGCGTCTGCGGTGGCGTGACCGATGGGGAAACCGTACTTGATGACGTTCTCGCCGTTCTTAATGGGCTTGACTGCCATCTTGTGACCCTGCGGGATATCCTCCAGTGCGGTGACGGCAAGGCCGTCCACCTCCACCAGCGTGCCCTTGGCAATGGGGTGCAGGGCAACGACCACATTGTCGATGGGGCTGATATGAATTGCCTGCGGCATAGTTGTTCTCCTTATCGTATCGCACAAAAGGGCTGCTGCCCAAAGCAGCAGCCCTTTGTTGTGCGGGTAGGTTGATTTTTCAGCTTACAGGCAGCTCTTGTAAGCAGCCTCGGCACCCTGGGTGCGGATCATTTCCAGATCTGCCAGCACAGCGGCTTCCAGACCGGAGATCTGCGTCAGATCCTGATCCCACATCTGGGTGTTGGTCAGCACAGCATGCACCAGCTGCGCAGCGGTGTCGTCCTTGTGTGCGTAGTAGAAGTCCAGAGCCCATGCGTCGTCCTGGATCTTGTAGGTGTTGCCTGCGGGGCGCTTGCAGATCAGGCCGTCTGCGGTGCGCTCCTGAATATCGTTGGAGTAGAAGGCGATGTAGGCTGCCAGAGACATGGTCAGGCACTTGGGCAGCTGCTTCTGCTCCTCGATGTAAGCCAGGAAGGAAGGCATGTTGCGGGCCTTCCACTTGGAGGTGGAGTTCAGGGAGATGCTCATCAGCTCGTGGTTGACGAAGGGGTTGTTGAAGCGGTCCTCAACAGCAGAGGCAAAGTCCTCCAGATCCTTCTTGTCCAGCGGCAGGGTGGGGATGATCTCCTCGTGCAGCATCTTGTTCATGAAGCCGCGGATGGTGTCGTTGTGCATGCAGTCACGCACGATGTCGAAGCCGGCCAGATATGCGCCCAGAACGAAGCCGGTGTGTGCACCGTTCAGGATGCGGACCTTGCGCTTCTTGTAGGGGGTAACATCGGGCACGACCATGACGTTGACGCCGGCCTTCTTGAACGGCAGCTTGTCCTCCAGACCTGCGGGGCCCTCGATGACCCAGACGCCGAACACTTCGCCCACGTCCAGAGCGGTATCGTGGTAGCCGTTGGCCTCTTCCAGAGCAGCCAGCTCCTGCGGGTCACGGATGCGGCCCGGAACGATGCGGTCCACCAGAGTGGAGCAGAAGGTGTTGGCAGTGTTCATCCAGTCGATGAAAGCGGGCTCCAGATCCCAATCCTTGGCGTAGTTGTTGCAGCACTTCTGCAGCTCCTTGCCGTTGTTGTCGATCAGCTCGCAGCTCAGGATGACCAGACCCTTATCGGCAGCGCCGTTGAAAGCCTTGTAGCGCTCGAACAGCACGCGGGTCAGCTTTGCGGGGAAGCTGTTGGGAGGAACCTGATCGAACTGGCTGTCGCCCTTGGTGTAGGCAATGCCGGCTTCGGTGGTGTTGGATACAACAGTTTCCAGATCCTCAGAGCGAGCCAGAGCCAGAACTTCGTCCCACTTGCCATCGATGTAGGGGCACACGCAGTCAGACACGCAGGAGATCACCCGCTTTGCGTCCACCTTCTGGCCCTTCTCGCTGCCGCGCAGGTACAGGGTGTACAGACCCTCCTGCTCGTTGATCCAGTCAGCCATCTGGGGGAAGTTGCCGATGGGCTGCACCAGCTTGACCTTGCCGTTGTAGCCGGCCTTCTCGTTTGCAATATCGTAGAAATAGTCCACGAAAGCGCGCAGGAAGTTGCCCTCGCCGAACTGCATTACCTTAACGGGAGCATCCTTCAGGATGTAGCCGTTGTAGCCAGTGCCTTCCAGAACCTTGTAGTTCAAAGTTTCCATCTTATTGATCTCCTTTATAAACTTGCTTTGCATGGCAGGCTCTCGTTTTCCCTGCCATCTTCTGTTCCTATTTTATGCTGTTGTATACAAAGAAGTCAAGTGCTTTGTGCAATGTTTTTAGTCCAAAAATGGCTATTTAGCGCATTTCCAGCGGTTTATACAATTCTAAGGGTGAAATTTTGGCAGTTTTTCAGTTGTATACATCGGCGTTTTCCGGTATACTAAGGATAAGGCAGCCTGCCCGTTCCAAGCAGGTGCAATTTCATGCCCGTTTTTGTCTAAATTTTAACAATTTTATCAGAGAAAAGGAGTTAAAATCCCATGAAAGCATTTATGGATAAGGACTTCATGCTCCAGTCTGCTACCGCACAGCATCTGTATCACGACTATGCAGCTGCTATGCCCATCTGCGACTATCACTGCCACATTCCTCCCCGCGAGATCTACGAGAACCGCCGCTTTGAGAACATCACTCAGGTGTGGCTGGGCGGCCGCAACCCGGACGGCAGCTACTTCGGCGATCATTATAAGTGGCGCGTGATGCGTTCCAACGGCGTGCCCGAGGAGTACATCACCGGCGATAAGCCCGACCGCGAGCGCTTCCAGAAGTTTGCAGAGGCTCTGCCCATGGCCATCGGCAACCCGATGTACCACTGGACCAACCTGGAGCTGCACGTTTTCTTTGGCTACGACGGCGTGCTGAACGGCGACACCGCTGAGGAAGTGTGGAACCTGTGCAACGACAAGCTGCAGCACGACCCCAAGCTGACCGTCCGCGGCCTGATCGAGCAGAGCAACGTGGCCTTCATCGGCACCACCGATGACCCCATCGATGACCTGTACTGGCACAAGAAGATCAAGGAAGATCCCACCATCAAGTTCACCGTGGCTCCCTCCTTCCGCCCGGATAAGGCCATCAACATCAGCAAGCCCGGCTTTGCCGAGTACATGGGCAAGCTGGCTGCCGTTGTGGGCAAGGAAAAGCTGGCCTGCATCGACTGCGTGACCGATGCCCTGACCAAGCGCATCGAGTTCTTTGCCGAGATGGGCTGCCGCGCTTCTGACCACGGTCTGGACTACGTTCCCTACCGTGAGGCCACCAAGGACGAGGTGAACGCCATCTACCAGAAGGTGATGAAGGGCGAGAGCTGCACCGCGGAAGAGGCTGAGAAGTACCAGACCTACATCCTGATCCATCTGGGCAAGCAGTACCATCGTCTGGGCATTGCCATGCAGATCCACTACAACTGCCTGCGCGGCGTGAACCGCAAGATGAACAGCCTGCTGGGCCCCGACACCGGCTTTGACATGATCAACACTGCCACCTGCGGCGGCCAGATCGCACAGCTGCTCAGCGCCCTGAACGACACCGACGAGTGCCCCAAGACCATCATTTACAGCCTGAACCCCGCCGACGATGCACAGATCGGCACCATTCTGGGCTGCTTCCAGAACAGCGAGGTGCCGGGCAAGATCCAGCACGGCTCTGCATGGTGGTTCAATGACCACAAGATCGGCATGGAGGATCAGATGATCCGTCTGGCAAGCCTTGGCCTGCTGGGCAACTTTGTGGGTATGCTGACCGACAGCCGCAGCTTCCTGAGCTACACCCGTCACGATTACTTCCGCCGCATCCTGTGCAACATCATCGGTCAGTGGGTCGAGGACGGCGAGTATCCCAACGACGAGAAGGCTCTGGA
>ERZ1034976.1433-NODE-1433-length-18323-cov-3.639807_pt1 | contig 18323 bp, 16 predicted proteins | sample MGYA00520623_ERZ1034976 | MGnify/ENA primary metagenome ERZ1034976 (study PRJEB33766, sample SAMN09781774) | gut metagenome | biome: gut microbiome | host: Homo sapiens | place: Madagascar | study: EMG produced TPA metagenomics assembly of the PRJNA485056 data... | reverse complement strand
TTTTCATCTTTGAGGATTCCGGCTTCTTTTGCGATCGCAACGGCGGTCTCTTCGGCATCACCGGTAACCATGACTACCTGGATTCCGGCACGGTTCAGGACTTCAACTGTTTCGATCGCATCTTTTCTTACGTTGTCTCTCAGAGAAAGGACTGCAAGAAGGATCTTCTGGGAACCAATGATCTTCACTACGGAAAGAAGTTTCATAGTTCTCTTCGCCTGTGCGACCATCTGCTCTTCTACTTTGGCTTTCTCTGCAGATGTAAATTCTGCGATGCTGCCATCTTCTGTCATATAATGTGTCACGTCATTGATGATGTTCTCTGTTGCACCTTTCCAGTAAACAGTGCCATCATTCAGTTCTACGGTTGCACATTTCTTCTCGGAATCAAATCCGCTGATCTCTTTTACTTTGGACGCATCAACTTTATCCGGTGCACCCTTGGAAATAGCATAGGTCAGAAGTGCACGGTCCATGTTGTTACTTCCGATCGCTTTACCTTCGGAGATTTTTGCAAGGTTATTCAAAGTGATCGCTTCCAGGAAATCATTATGTGAGACATGGTCAACGATTCTTCCGTTTCCAAGGACAAACTCTACCAGTGAAAGATTTCCCTCGGTAATGGTTCCTGTCTTATCACTGAACAGAAGGTTCATGTAAGCAGAATCAGAAAAAGCTGCCTTATGGCTTACAAGGATGTTTTTCTTATACATGGATTCTGTGTTCATGGACTGAACCAGGCTGTTCATCATCGGAAGACCTTCCGGTACTGCCATGATAACGATGGAGGCCATCAGCATAACAGCCTCTGCGATCAGAAGAAGTACAAATACTGGTGTGATTGCTTCATCTGCACGCATGATAGAAAGAACAACCTGCAGAACACCTGCGATCGCTGCTGCAGAAACACCAAGTTTACCGATTCCGCCGGCAACAACTTCAAGTTTGAGGCTGGAGGTATCTTTACGCTCTTCTTCCTCGTTTTCATCAGTAAGGGCTTTGTTGATCTTACCAAGTTCGGATGCATCGCCAATCACGGTTGCTACCATATATGCCTCGCCGCTGGTAACGACTGATCCCATAAATACTTTATGTGCAGAAGAATAATCTGTAGATTCTGCTTCTTCCATGGTATCTGCTGCGGACTTGGACTCATCACGGGATTCTCCGTTCAGAGCTGCCTGAGATACTTTCACATTGCCTTTGAAAATAAGTCCGTCAACCGGGACTTTATCACCTGCCTGGATCAGAATGGTATCGCCTTTGACAATATCACTTGTGAGAACTTTGACAAGTTTGCCGTTTCTGAATACTTTGGCGTAGGTTTTGTTGTACTCTTCCTGCAAAGCTTCACTTCGTGATGTATTTCTGTATTCAGACAAAGTGCTGAATCCAGTCGCAAGTGCGATCGCAATCACGATACTGATGATCTCAACGACATCATTGTCGCCGCTCAGTGCCGGAACGATCACGCCAAGGATTGCAAGTACAATCTTGAGTACCAGTGCAAGACAGAGAACCTTGATCCAGATATCATCAAAAGCACCGATGAACATAGACCAGAGTGACTCTGTTTCTTTCTTGGCAAGTGCGTTGGTTCCATACTGCTGTTTGCTCTGCGCTGCCTGCTCCTCCGTCAAGCCCTGTTCAAGAGCTTTCCTGTTTAGCTTTTCACTCATTTTGGTGAATTCCTCTCTTAAAATAAATTTATATATTCTGATAATGAAGCAGGAAGAGAAACCGCAAAAGTTTCTCTTCCCAAACTCTTCACATCATCATACATACCGTCTGCAAAGATCGCCGATCGATGTGTCCTTTGTGCCCTGACCGATGGCTCCGAATTTCCATTCGCCATTGTGTCTGTAGATCTCTCCAAAGATCATTGCGGTCATACCGGAATAATTCTCGGTAAGGTCATATTTACACATCTCGCGATTGGTACTTCCATCTACAATTCTGATAAATGCATTTTTGATCATTCCAAAATGCTGTTTTCTCTGGACTGCTGAATAGATATTTACAACGATCACGATCTTGTCATATTCCTGCGGCACCCTGGAAAGTTCAATGAGGATCTGCTCATCATCGCCTTCTCCCTCGCCAGTCAGGTTATCTCCCATATGACGGACAGTGCCTGATTTGTGCACAAGATTTCCGAAATAAACAACATCTGTCTTATCCACAAATTTACCATTCTTAAGCAGGATCGCGGTCGCATCACAGTCAATATCTGCCGCCTTAAAAAGCCCGAACAGCCCTGATCTCTGCTCTACCGCATCCCATCCAAGTCCTACGAGTACATTTGAAAGTCCCTTTCTGTCCTTTTTGCAAACTAATCGACATCTTCTATCTCCTCCCGGCATTCGCCAGTCAGTTAATGTGTAACGTTGTTTTTGATGCAAAAAAATTATGCAACTTCGATTCCGTAATGTCCGCAGAGTGCTGCCAGACCGCCCTGGAATCCACTGCCGATCGCATTGAATTTCCATTCGCCGTTGTGTTTGTAAAGTTCTCCAACAACAATAGCTGTTTCGATGGAGAAGTCCTCTCCCAGATCATAACGGATCAGTTCCTGGTTTGTATCTTTGTCCACGATTCTGATATATGCATTGGAAACCTGGCCGAAGTTCTGTCTTCTTGCCTCTGCCTCATAGATCGTTACTGTAAAAGCAATTCTCTCAACATTTGACGGAACATCTGCAAGAACAACTTCCAGTTCTTCATCATCACCTTCGCCCTCGCCAGTACGGTTATCTCCCATATGCTTTACGGAAGCTGACGGATGTTCAAGATTTCCATCGAAGATGAATTCTTTGTCCGTCGGGCATTTACCATTGGAACCAAGCATAAATGCTGCTGCATCAAGGTCAAAATCTGCACCTGTGTCAAAAGCATTTACATCCCAGCCAAGTCCTACCATGATGTTCTTTAAGCCCGGATTTCCCTTTGTAAGATCTACTTTCTGTCCTTTTGATAAATTGATTGGCATAGCTGTTTCCTCCTTTATGATTTCCTCTTTTGAGAAATTTTAACATGTTTTATTTACCTGCACCACCATAGGTTTTGAGAAATTCCTGTTTGATATTCTCAAGGCGGGCCGCATCGTCGATACGCTGTTTTCTTGCTTCCTTCTGAATATTCTGCGTTTCCTCGATACCATTGACGATCGTTCTCCACGTTGTTTCCAGCGTTTCGATCTTGACGGAACTTCCACTTGCAAGTCTCGCTGTCATCTTGGACTGCTCAACTGTATTCCTGGCATTTTTGATCAACATTTCATTTGTCTTCTTGTCAAGTTCTGACAGCGCCTCTGCCTGGATCTTCTGGCGTTTGAGCATGACTGCCTGGGCAAGCCCCTGCTTAAAGACCGGAAGCGTAACGATAAACGCTGAATTGATCTTTCTGACAAGGTTCATATTGCTGTATTCCATTGTCTTGATCATTGGAATGGACTGGATCGCAATATTCTCAGCAACGCGAAGATCCTGTGTACGCTGTTCCAGCATCATAAGTGCATTGTTCAGTCCTGCCAGTTCAAGCTGAATGGAGTTATCTCCTGTCGCCTCAAAATCTGCCTGGCGCTGTGCAATGTAAGCTTCCAGTTCACGGCAGCCCTGCTCACCGGCAAGAATGTATTTGACAAGCTGATGGTAATAATCGACATTTGCATCAAACATCTGCTCCAGCTTACGGTTGGACTGCTTGATCTCGCCCTCATACTCACGGAGCTGCACATAGATCTTGTCTACTTCCTCTCCCATTGTATGATATTTGTCGAGGATCTTTTCGAGCTGTTTCTTCATATTTCCAAACAGCTTGTTAAACAGGCCTTTGTTTTCCTGAAGTTCACTCGGATCAAACTTTGACATGATCTTGGACAGCGATTCAAGCATCTCACTGGACTCATCCAGCTGGCTCATACTCATGCTGTTCAGAACAACATCCGATGCTTTTGCAATCTCCTCTGCCGCCTCTGCACCGAAAGAAACGATCGTTTCGAGATTATTGACCTCGATCGTGCTTACAAGTGCGTCGACCTCCTCGGAATTCGTCAGTGTTTCATTCATTTGCTGACGGTCTGCCATGATATCATATGGCTGCACTGTCTCAATCTCAGTGCTGGCTGCCGGTGCAGATTCCACGGGTGATGCCGGTGGTGTTACCTTGCTGAAATCAATTCCCATAACACTTTATCCTTTCCTGAATAGTCTGTCACGCCATGACGTGTGTGCTGTTAATGGAATCGTATTCCAGTCAGGAACCTGCAGATCATACATAAAATCTCCTGTCTGATGTTCTTCCATTAATCTCTGGTAAAAATGGTTATCCATATTGTAGCCTGTCGGAACAAAGAAAAGCACATCAAATCCCAGCAGGTTCAAAAATGCTGCATAGATAGAATCCTCCAAAGTGATCAGTACTTCTGAAGCATTGATGTAGATCAGTTTCGGATTCTTCTTCGTAAAATCAAAATTCTGTATCAGCCGCGTAACCTGTTTCGGCAGGTTCAGTGCGACAGATATGATCGTATATTCTGTTCCATTCTCAAATGTTCCCCGGATCAGCCGCTGCTCGATCAACGCCTCCAGCTTGTCCAGGATGTACTCCTGCATCTCTTCCCGGAGAAATCCATACGGATATGCCGGATGATTCCGGATCTTCCTGCGCTGCAGTTTCCCGTTTCGGAAAAATTCCGCCGCGTACATTTTAATCGGATTCGGTGATGTGGAAGTCAGAAACGGAGGATGATCGATCACCACCGTTTCCGGTGTCATCAACTGTTTGATCGAGATCCAGTAATCCTCTGTTTTCCTGTCCTTCACGCCGGATATTTTTGAAAAAATCACCGGCATGTTCACGGTTCCGTCAGCCGTACTGAAATTTGGTCTGTATTTCATCTCCGTATTCCAGAGAAGCTTGATCTCCCTGTCCATAGTCTGCAGCGAGATCGTATTGGCTTTCGTAAACTGCTGATCTCGGAATATCACAGAGTCATTGTACATCAGTGTATCCAGTTCCCGTTCTGCATGATACGCGGCAGTTCCTATATGAAGCTGTGCGTTTTGCTCCGGAAACTGATCCAATTTCATTGAAGTCTCATAATTTATCTCATATAAAAGAGTATCTTCAAGCATGCAGTGTTCATTCCGGTCCGGACACAGAATCAGGACATCCACCGGCACTCTCGCCAGAAATTTCATAAAAAGAACTTCATTTACATTCTGACATGCGCCCATATGGATAAAACAACCTGTGTCGTTTTTCTTCCAGTTCTTAAAAAGCTGATTCTGATATCTCTGGATCCAGCACAAAAGATACACGCCCTTATTCATCAGTCTGTTAAGATTGATCTCCGGCTCTCCTGCTTCCAGCTTCATTACTTCTGCAAAAGCCCTGCAGAGTACTGCCTGCAGAACCGGGCTCACCGGATATTGTATATTCATCTGCAGATCCGCGATCATCTGCTCCACTCCTGTATAGTGGTTTCTGCGGATCTTCATGATCTCATCTGTTGTCGGGTTTGGAATGCTGCCATTCATGATCACTGTCTGCCGCTTCTGATTCTTCAGTTCCAGATAAAACTGGTACAGATCATTTGCATAAGTAAGTTTATCCTCTACACCACCTATCCGCAGATAACAGTTATAAAAAAGATCCTCCCTGTCGCCGCGCTGTTCCGGTGCTTTGAGGATATCTGCCAGTCCACTTCCTTCGATCCAGGCATTTGTACAGTTGATAAGCCCAGACTTCGAACCAAATAACTTCTGATTCTCCTCTGCCTTCTCAACCTCTGCTCTCAGTTTCTTAAGTGAAAAATCCGCCGGGAATCCTCCGACATTTTCTCCTGTATATAAAGTGGATTTCTGAGACTGCGGATCAAGTTTCAGATACGATTCATCTCCCATCGGCTCCGCAAGGACCACATCACATCCTGCATTTGAAAGAACAGAAACCAGCAGAAGTTCGTAATTACTGATCGAACCAACATAGAGGATCTTGGGAACGTTTTGCTGTCCGAGCTGATTCACAATCCGCTCAAATTTGTAATAAAGCCAGCACATAAACTTGATATATGCATTCTTGAGCATATTTTCAGTTTTTCCCGCTCTTCTCAGTTCCTCCAGTGAATCATAGATGGAAGCGGCTACATTCTCGTTCTGTGAACGATTCATCCTGGGGAGCCATTTCTGAAGCCCTGACATGATAAAGCCCATGCTGAGCTGAAAATCATTCCCCATCATTTCATAGTAATAAGACAGATTCCCCTCCGTGGGATTCGGTATCTTACCCTCAACGATCACTCCGCATTTCCCCGCGGCATCGTAATAATCGTACAGAAATCTGCCGATTTCTTCCGAGTAACCATTGATACGGTAAAAATAAACACCCTTTTCCCTACGCTTACCCAACTCTGTAAAAAAGTCACTGAGGCTTTGAATTTCTTTATGTTCTAAAACCAACGATTCTCACCTCAATATTTATTATAAATCGTATTGTGACTCTCTTTTTTCAGAATAGTCACTGTAAGTCATTTTATCATAGTCGACTGTTAATTACTACAGGTCTGGATTATTTTAAGATAATTTTTAGAAAATAGTGTTACTGTTCACTCCGTTCACAGCAACTTGGTCAAAATGCATTCCAAATCACCTTCGGTGATGGCATTTTGCCCCGTATGTCTCGGGATTTTGCCATTATTCATGGCAAAACACCTCGCGGGATACTACCTGTGAACAGTTACAAAATAGTTACATTTGTCATATAGTGTAAAGTTCTGTCCTATTTTACAGGTAATAGCAGCTTCCACTGCATCCGTATGGAAAAATCTGCTTCTTCATTTCTGTCCGGAAAGCAGCTTCTGTGTCTGTATTTTCCAGAATCTCAAGAGCCGCTTTGAGATTTCGGATATCTTTCTCCATAAAATCGGTGTAGTTGCCTCTGCCGACCAGTTTCAGGTGGGTAATTCCAGCGTCCCTCAGTCTGTAAAGTGCACATAGACCGCAGCCGGTCGCACCGCACAGATAGCCGCTGGCATCATACTTTTCGTCCATATCTGTGTCTTTCTCATTCTCGTCACCAAATTTGTCTGCTGTTAATACGATCTCTGTTTTATCTTCGCAAAAGCCCGCTGCGCTTTCTATCTTTTTTTCTGCTGTCTCATGTACCGGTTCCATCCAGTAGGGAACTCTGCACAAATGTCCCAGCTCATCACAGTGAAGCGAATTACAGAACGCTCCCGTAAACTGGCACATCTCATTCAGCACAAAAGCCTCAAACTCTGTCTCCGCCCGTCTCCCACCGGCAGTTCTTTCCGAGCAGATCACAGACTGCATATCCTCGAAGCTGTTTTTCCTGTGAAAAATCACCCTCTTCAGATCCAGACGCTGAAAAACTTCCACTGTTCTGCGGTTGATCTCTCCCATCTCGCCGCTCAAATGGATTTCGCACGGGATTCCCTTCTCCCTCAGATAAACGATCAACGCCGGGTCTGCAATAATATAGCTCATAAATCCAAGTTTCACACAGTTCTCTATGATCTCCACGATCTCCGGATACTGCTGTGGAATATAGTACAGGGAATTGAATGTCAGATGTACCGGCTTTTTGTATTTCTGAATCATTTCCGACAAAATTTCCAGTTCACTGAACGCCCCAAGCTGTACATGATAACACAGCACCTCACGGCGGTTGAGCGGCATGACAGTTCCGTACTTTTCCGTCCAGGAATACGGTACAAATCCGCTGAAAAACTCATCTGCCCCTGCCTCCACGAAACGGATATATTCATCTGCTGATCCCAGTCCTGCTGTAATCTTCATCATCTTTTTACCTCATAACAGATTCAGGACAAGTCGGTCTATATTTGAATCTGTATACCTTTTTAATTGTTCTGTATTCTCCAGAAAGTCCCTGTCCAGCGCAAACAGCGAATTATATCTCCCTATCATATTCAGATGTTTCGGATACAAAAACGCCGCATTTTTACAATACTGCGGACATTTGTCTGCCAGTTTCTGTCTGCCTCTGTCTCCTTCTTTCTGCACTGCATACAACGGACAATACTGCGATGTATTCGTCTGATAAAATGGAAAATGCAGGCTGTTTTTTCCTGCCGGGATATCCTGCATATAACCACAGGACTCCCACTCCGCCCGCTCAATTCCGAAACTTTCTCTCAGAAATTCCTGGTAAAAATCTGCATTGAAACTGTTCTGGCTGTACAGGTCTCGCTCGCCTTTTTTGTAATTGATACGGGGATCTTTTTTTCTTTTGTTAAGAAGCGTTCCGAGGCAGGGGAGCAGATGTTTCGTTTCTTTTCTGATAAAATCTGCCATTCCCCAGTCGTTAACTACACACTCCATTTCAAGTTCATTTTTGCTACACCAGTGATCGATTTTTCTTAACAATGCAAAGGTGTCTTCAAGCAAAATTTCTCTGACATAAGTAAAAGAAAGCGTAACTGCCGTAAACTCTTTTTTTGCCTTTTCCAGCATAGCGAAAAGAAGTTCTTCCTCTGGAAAAAGGAGATGACAGAACTGGTTTCCAATATAAATCCGATCCGGGATACGCGCTTCCAGACCGCTTCCCTGGAGATGATTTTTTCTCAGATAATCATGGTAAAATTCCGGAAGAGATTTTTGCAGGTATGCCGTATAGCGTTCCGGGCAGTCAAGTTCTATGGCAAATTCTGTGTGCTCCGGGATTTCCATATTGATCTCAGCACGACCTGCTTTTTCTGCAAACCAATACTGTCTCTGTTCCTCCAGACTGCTGCAATGCTCACCGTCAAATTCTGAAGGATATCCTGTCAGTTCGCTTTCAAGTTCTCCGTCATCTTCCAGTTTCAGCCGGATATATTTGCTGTACTGCCGCACAAGTTTCTGCACCTGCCGCCGATACTCTTCCTGCTCCGTCCATACAAGAAACTGCGTAAAAAAATCCTCTTCTGTCTCTCTGCAGATTTCAAATTCTGTGATGACTACAGTCCTGTATTCTGCCCTCTCCATATCATAAAAACAGATTTCCAGTTTCTGCGGACTACAGGTATTGCCCACGGTCCGAAAGCAGAATCCTTCCTCTGCCATTTTTGTGATTTGAATTTCTTTTCTGTTTCCCGGACTCTCCTGCATTACAGCACTCAGAAGTCCATACGGCAGCATGGGAATTCCATGAAAGCGTTCCTTCTTTTCCTGCATCCTGTACATCTCCTCATTTTTCTCGTCTCAGTATAACATTTTTTCTTTATAATACACAGAGGGTGTTATACTTTCCTTTCGTATAACACCCTCTGCATTTCCATTCGTGTGGCTTCTGTATGATTCTGTTATTTTATCGCTGTCATCTCTTTTAATTCATAAATATGTCCCTGGATCTTATCTGCTTCCAGTTTCACAACTTGTGTCGTTTTTCCCGGATAGTATCTTGTTGAGAAAACAACTTCCCCGTGATTCAGATAAATTTCCACAGCTGTTGTGTCCACAAGCATCCGGAGCTCTTTTAATCTGTCTGACGGAATGACTGCCTTTCTCTGTTTCCGTCCTGCACCGGCTTTCTCAGATAATCGCAGGCAAGCTTCTCTGCCATCTGCCTCAAACATAAGATCATCTCCGACAGATATTCTGCATTTGCGTGAATCCAGTTTCAGGTCCAGCTCAAACGGTTTCCAGACTTCAATATTTTTCTGCGTTTCATCTATTTCACAGCATCTTCCCCGAAGTGCTTTCATTTCTTCGACAGGATACTGGTACAGTCTTCCATCATGTAAAGTGATCTCGCGCGGAATCGTCAGGCAGTGCTGCCAGCCCTCGTCTTTTGCTGTAGGATTCGTGTATTCCTCTTCGACATCCGGCAGACCCATCCAGCCGATCAGGATCCGTCTTCCTTTCGCATCCTCAAACGTCTGCGGCGCATAGAAATCAAATCCCATATCCCATTCCTGAAATTCTTTCACATTGATCTTATCCTCTTTCAGAAGGAAATAGCCTGACTGGTAGATATTCTGAAAACGATATTCTTCTCGTTCAAGTCCCTGTGGAGAGATGGACAGTGCCTGCTCTCCATCGATTTCAAACAGATCCGGACATTCCCACATGTATCCGAACGGCTCTTCTGTCGTAATTTCTTTATCATAATCCCAGTTTTTAAGATCCTCAGATTTGTAGATCAGCACGGCTCCCTGGTCATTTTTCTTTCGACCGCCCAGTGCCATAAAATAGTCATTGCCATCTTTCCACACTTTTGGATCGCGCACATGCTGCGTATAATCTTCCGGGTAATTGTAGTAATCGACAGCAACTTCCTTCGCACTGAAATGAACTCCGTCTTCGCTCTCTACATGAAGAGTACTGGCCTGCCTCCCGTTATTGATGTAATCGTAATCCCCGTCCATTTTGATATTTCCGGTAAAAAAAAGATGCAGCTTTTCGTCCTCAACGATTGCTGAGCCGGAATATACACCGTGGCAGTCATAGCTGCTGTCCGGGTACAGCGGCACGCCCTCGTATCTCCAGGAAACCAGATCCTCGCTGGAATAATGTCCCCAGAATTTCAATCCGCCCTCTGCATCAAACGGAGCATACTGAAAAAACACATGATATCTTCCCTTGAAATAGCACAGCCCATTCGGATCATTCAGCCAGCCCGTCGGAGGCATCAGATGATGGGTAAGACGCTGTTTCTGAATTTCTCTGCTCATTGCTGCGGTTTCTTCGATCTTTCTTACTTCTGTGGCAAGGATTCCTGTTAATGCACTCATTTTTCTGACCTCCTGTTGTTTTTCGACTATATATTTATGGTATCATTATCATTTAGTTTTTACATGTATTTCATATACTATACATGTAACATTTTTATTTTATATGTAATCGTTTTCATATTTTTACGATATTATACACCATGCCATCCACAATTGTAAATACACATGATGTCACAAAAAGCCTGTCGAAATTTGTACATTTTATATAATATAGCAGAAAAGCCGGCGGATACCCGGGGATCTGCAAAGAAAAAGGACTTCCCCACGGTACAGATTTAACTGTACGGCAGAGAAGTCCTCATTATTTAATATTAATTTTCAGCTCAAGATCAGATGTTCAGAAGGTCGCTGAATACCTTAAGTGCTCCGTCTGTCTCGTGAGCAAGTACACGTTTTGCAAGGACCTTACCAAGCTGTACGCCTTCCTGGTCAAAGCTGTTTACGTTCCACAGGAATCCCTGGAACATAACTTTGTTCTCGAAATGAGCAAGAAGTGCACCAAGAGATTCAGGTGTTACCTGATCACCAATGATGATGCTTGACGGACGTCCACCCTCGAAGTTCTTGTTGCGGTTCTCATCTGCTTTACCGCAGGCAAATGCTACGATCTGAGCAGCAACGTTTGCACAGAGTTTCTGCTGACTTGTGCTGTCCTGGATCACTACATCTGTACCGATCTGGCTGTTCTTGAAGCCGATGAACTGAAGCGGTACAATGTCAGTTCCCTGATGCAGAAGCTGATAGAAGGAATGCTGTCCGTTGGTTCCTGGCTCACCGAAGATAACCGGTCCTGTCACATAGTCTACAGGCTCACCGAAACGGTTTACAGATTTACCATTGGATTCCATGTCAAGCTGCTGAAGGTGTGCCGGGAAACGGCTCAGTGCCTGAGAGTATGGAAGAACTGCTGTGCTCGGATATCCCAGTACGTTGCGCTCGTAAACACCGATCAGGGCATCCAGCATAGCCGGGTTCTGCATTACGTCTTTGTTTGTTGCAAGCTTGTCCTCTGCTGCTGCTCCATCGAGGAACTGTGCGAATACTTCCGGTCCGAATGCCAGAGATAATACAGCACCACCAACAGCAGATGTGGAAGAATAACGTCCACCGATATAGTCATCCATGAAGAATGCTGCAAGGTAGTCATCGCTCTTTGCAAGAGGTGATGTCTCACTTGTAACTGCGATCATGTGTTTAGATGCATCCAGTCCTGCATTCTTGAGAGCATCTTTTACAAAGGATTCATTTGTCAGAGTTTCAAGAGTTGTTCCTGATTTGGAAACCAGTACAAAAATGGAATGTGCAACATCGATGGAATTCAGAACTGCTGCTGCATCATCAGGGTCTACGTTGCTGATGAATTTTGCTTCCATTTTGAATTTGCCGTTTTTCTTAGCCCAGTTCTCAAGTGCAAGATACATTGCACGAGGACCAAGGTCACTTCCGCCGATACCGATCTGGACAACAGTTGTGAATTTCTCGCCTGCTCCGTTTGTGATCTCACCAGCATGTACTTTGTTCGCAAATTCTGCGATCTTTTTCTGCTGTTCTGTATAGAAAGTTCTCTTGTCAACGCCGTCAGCTTCTACTGCGTTTCCAAGCTGTCCACGTGTCATATGATGAAGAACAAGACGTTTCTCTCCTGTGTTGATCACTTCTCCATTGTAAAGAGCTTCGAATTTCTCTGTAAGCTGTGCTTCCTCAGCCAGTTTCTTAAGTCCTTCCAGCACTTCGTCGTCTACCTGTTTTGCTGCAAAGTTATAAGCAAATCCCTCTGCCATCGGAACGCTGTAATTCTTTACACGCTCTGCGCCGTTCTCTCCTGCCATAACTTCTGCAAGGTTTACTTTCTTTACTCCTTCGAGTTCCTTAAAAGAAGCAAGTGTATCCAGATTGTTCCAGGTAATCATAATTGACTCCTCCTTAAATATTATCGGTATTCATTTCCGAACTTTTATCAATCATTTTGATTATAATATTAAACAGTAGGAATTTCAAGTAAAACTCCCCAACTGGTCATGCCAGGTATCAGTCGCAGATAAGTGTCTGTCTGGAATCTGCGCCTTCTTTCTTGAAATCGGAATTTACAAATTCGATCTTCTTTGGTTTTATTTTGATAAGATTCATCGGATGCGGCATTTTTTCCAAAGCCTTCAGTGGAATTTTGCGAAAATCTGCTGCCTGCACATATTCCTGTGAAAATGGCTCTACAATGGATGCCAGGCCTGTGACCTGCATTCCTTTGAGTTTGCCAAAGCCTTCATATTTATCAAAGATGACCAGGCATACGTTCTTGTTCTTTTCCAGTGCATAAAACTTCTCGCCGCCTTCGGAAAAGATCCAGAAGCAGTCATCATGATACGTATACTCCAACGGCGTACAGCGCACGAAGTCTCCTGCCGCAGTCGCCAGTGCACAGGTGTTGTTTGCCTGAATGTATTCCTCCACCGCTTTTTTGAGTGATCCCTGATCTAACTTTTCTGACTGTGCATCTTTTTCTTTCCAGTAGTTTGCAACTCTTTCGTATTCCTCGTGAGAAAGATCTGTATTCTCCGGGATTTCCTCATATTCGTCTTTGTCCAGGCAGAGCGGGATTCCAGTCTTGCTGTTTACATTGATCCCGCCATACCAGGTTCCTGTCACTTCCAGGATATCACCAACCTGATAATCCATGGAATAATCGTCATTTTTCTTGATTACTCTGATTTTTGCCATTTTTGCGCCTCACTTTTTGTTGTAGTCAGATTACTTTTTGTCCAGGGTAAACTGTAACTTTTCATCGTCCCAGTATTTTACATTCAGTCCTTTATCCAGGAAATACTGCTCGATCATCTGATGCATCTCATCATAATGTCCCTCACAGGCACAGTTTCCCAGTGGTTCGATCCACAAAGCCTGTGCTCCGCAGGCGTCGCGAAGGTGGAGTTTGAAATCGCTGTTCCTCCTGATGTTAAATTTTTCTGAATGGGATTTCCTTTCCATCATGTGATAAAACAATTTTATTTTGCTTTAATTCATATTCGAATTTATATATTGGTATTATTGAATTACCAGTAAAAGGAGCAAATCCAAAATCTGTCTCGAGTGGATTCAGCCACAATGTTACTGTATCATCATCCACTCCAATAATCCAGCCTCCGATTCCCGGATTTCCAGCCTCCGAATCATAAACGTCCAGATAAGGAATCTTTGCTGAATTAATTATAAGATCATAACAACTGTTATAGAAAAAAATGTCACTGTCATCGTCATCATCACTGGTCTCTGTCCCGTCTTTTTTCAGGTCTACTCCTGTATAATAGCCTGATATCTCCCCTAACCTTTTCGCATCTACGCTAAAATAAATCATCGAAAAAATGATCAGCACGATTACTGCCACTGTAATAACTATTTTCTTTTTCTTTGTATACACTGATATCCCCCTTCTGATAATTATAAATTCTGGTTTTATTATAATCTCTCTTTTTGTGGATGTACAACCAAATTTTCCGGCAAAGTTCGACCTTGCCTGCATGCAAAAAAATCCCGGTCTGCTCTGGATACTGGCAGTCCGGGATTTCATACTATATTAGATTATTTTACTTCTACAAGTTCAATCTTGAAGTTCAGTTCTTTGCCTGCCATCTCGTGGTTTGCATCGAAAGTGATAGTGGTTTCTTCCTTTGCTGTTACTTTAACCGGGAATGGCTGTCCGTACTGGTTGGACAGATATACCTGCTGTCCTACGGTAAGATCCTCAGAACCCGGAAGCTGTGCGATCTCAAGTGTAAAGATCGCATTCGGATCTGGCATACCGTATGCTTCTTCCGGCATCAGATGGATTTCTTTGATCTCTCCGACTTCCATATTTGCAACTGCTGCATCAAATCCCTTGATCATCTGGCCTGCTCCGCAGACAAATTCCAGCGGCTGTCCACGATCGTAAGAAGAGTCAAACTGAGTTCCGTCATTGAAAGTTCCCTTGTAATGAGTACGGCAGGTCTTTCCTACGTTCGGGCCTGTAAATGCCGGTTTATGTGCACCGCATCCGCCTCCGCAGCTGCTTCCACAGGAGTGACCTTCTTCATGGTCTCCACAGGAATGTCCCTCTTCATGGTGATGATGGTCACAGGTTGTTCCTGCGGAAACCAGTTCACCCTTAAGGTAAGCTTCTACTGCTTCATCTGTATTTCCCTGAGCGCCTGAGCATAACTGAATGCCAGCCTCTGCAAGTGCATTCTGTGCACCGCCGCCGATGCCGCCACAGATCAGGACATCGATTCCCTGCTCTGCAAGAAGTCCTGCCAGAGCGCCGTGTCCTGTTCCATTGGAACCGATCACTTCACTGGAAACAACTTTGTTGTCCTCTACTTCATAAACCTTGAAATTCTCTGTCTTTCCAAAGTGCTGGAAAATATTTCCGTTATCATAAGTTACTGCAATTTTCATGTAAAAATCCTCCAATTCATACTATGTCTGTCTGATTAGTATAGCTTGTTGGAGAGATAAAAGCAAGGGAAGACTTTTTCTTATGCTTCTATCTGTCACGGATCATCAGCATTATATCATCAATCTGTTCCTGCATTACATCAACCAGCTCCAGACGATCCATCCAGTCCTTCGGAACTGCTGACATTCCCAGATATGCCCCAATGATATTTCCGGCAACAGCTCCGGTGGAATCACTGTCCCCGCTGTGGTTTACAGCTGCGATCAGAGCTTTTTTGATGCAATATGGATATTTCAGACAACAGTATACTGCAATTGCCAGAGCTTCTTCTCCAACCCATCCTCCACCGAGTTCTTTTTCTATAATTGCCGCATCATCTTCGTAATCCATTTCACTCAGTGCAATGGCTTTCTTTATGAGCTGTTCGAAGTATATGACCTCTCTAACTCTTTCAAACTGTGCTTTTGTGTCAGCCAGAGATTCCTCGATGATGAGTTTCAACGGCTTCTTTTCTCCATAAATACATTTGAAAACAATATCCGAAAGCATGCCTGCCGGAATCCAGCCAAGCGGATGACCGTGAGTTATGGCTGCCGCTTTGGCACCATTCAAAAGAGGTAAACCGTAAGCGTCTGTGAATCCAAGCGGTGCAGTCCGCATAACGCCGCCACAGCCTTTGCTGTGGTTGATCGGTTCCTGAATTGTTCCCATCTTGCCTGATGTCAAAGCATACAGACAAGTATTACCCGGTGCCCGGCGGCAGTTCATTTTCGGAACCATGGCGAGTCTGCTTGGCCAGTCACATGGCAGTTTTACACTCATCCCCTGCGTCTGCGCCCATTTCAGATAAGAAAGGTAAATTTTTTCCTCCACTTCATCTTCTGTCTCCACAGACATTCCCTCCATGGTAAAAAGAGTCATCTGTGTATCATCCGAAATGATCGCTTCCTCTCCCGTCCGCAGCAGATTCTGGATTCCGTCTTTTCCATATTTATTCTTGATACTGCTATACAGGTCAAATTCCACCACATATCCCAGAGCATCACCCAACGCCCCTGCAAATACACAGCCGCTTATTTTGTCCTGAATCATCTGATATTTTTCTTTTTCCTGCATATTTGTCCTCTTTTCCACAAAACGCAATTCTCAGAGCCATATTTATTGTTACAAGAACAGTATAACCCTGAAAATTGCAATTTTGTGTTTTCTTATAATTTTTTTATCGTCCTATTACTTTTCCTTACTGCCATCCAGATATCTCTTATTATATCCTCGGATTGCTTACCCCATATCACTCTTTTTCCACACCAAATGCTTTAGAAAAAGCTTTGTAGTTCTTTGTCTCATATCCTGCACAGAATATCGCATATTCAATTACTTCAAAGTATGATTCATATTTTTTCTGCACTTCCCTGAAAGCCTTCGCGACAATCTCCGGTGGATTACAGAAGGCACCGCATCCGAACGCTCCAAGAATCAGCACCTCTGCCTTATTTGCTGCCGCCACCCTGAACAATTTCTCAATTCTCTTCAAATGCAATTTGTACAGTGCATCTTCCGCAATATCGGCAGGTTCATCCCCGGCACATGGATTCATAAAATTACTCGGTGCATTCCGTAAGTTTGGGGCTGCACAGGTCAGAACATCCACCTGATACCAGTCTTTTTCCTCCATTCTTTCCGGAAATGAAAGATCACTCTTAAAAACAATTACTCCCGGTGTATACAGGCAGTCATCATTATACAGGGGATTTCCGGCTCTTCTGTGTGGAGTGTAAAACTCCTGCCACATTTTATCAATATCAAGGCACGGATACAATGTACTGCACCGGCATAAAGACTCCTCCTGTGCTGAGCTTCCATGTACCACACCGCCGCCAGGATTCGTCGCAGATGCAAAGTTAAGCACACATACCTTTTTTCCATTCCTTGCATATCTGGATGCAGTTTCAAAGCTTCTGCCTGTTGAAACGAGTGTCCTGCACTTACTGGCATTACTCTCTGGAATTTCCACATTTTCTGCTTCCAGATACAGTGTCTGTTTCTCTACAGATTCTTTTATTGCCTGCTGCAATCGCTCATTTTCAGACATCATTTCCATGGAATCTTTAAATATAGTTACGTTTTTTGTTCTTCTGTCAAACATAGTATTCCCCCTATTCCTTATGGCGTCTCCTGTAATCTTCGCGGATCGGGTCACAGCAGGAAAATGCTTCATTCATCTCTTCTCTGTTTCTGGATCTGCGTACTGCTGAGACTGTTTCGGAAAGCACCTGGTAATTCAGTACTGTGCCTGCGCTGTCACTTTCATAGTTTAAAGCTCTGTCAGCTCCGATTCCAAATCTTGCAGCAACCTGAATGGCATCAATGTTTGCTCCAAGAAAAAGGAACTCCCATCCGTATCTCTGTTTTTCTTTCTCGACCATTCGCTTTACCTTGTCATAAGTGTAACACCGGCTGGCATTCTCCATTCCATCTGTAGTGATAATGAATAAGGTTTTTTCCGGTCTGTCTTCTTCTCTGGCGTATTTATGTACATTGGCAATGTGATGGATTGCGCCGCCGATCGCATCCAGAAGAGCGGTGCAGCCTCTTACATAGTACTGACTGTCATTCATCGGCTCTATCTTATCCACCGGAACCCTGTCATAAAGAACTTAACACTGACTGTCAAAAAGTACTGTAGAGATTAAGACCTCTCCTTCTTCTTTCCGCTGCTTCTCGATCATGGAATTGAATCCCCCGATCGTATCTTCCTCAAGCCCTCTCATAGAACCGCTTCTGTCCAAAATAAAAACAACTTCTGTTAATCCCTTACGCATAATTTATCCTCCTCTGGTTTCTTATTTCTCGGTGTTTTTTCTTGTTGGACTCATTATACACAAAAGCTGCTCTTAACCGGTCGTTTGAAAAGCGACCCTTATTTTTCTACGAAATAATACATGGCAGACCATGTTCCTCAAGCTGAATATCCAGTTCGATCATGTCATAAATTTCATTCTCAATAAAATAGGAAAAAATAATATCTGTCTTATCGCAGGGTGATAATGCATAACCCGCTCTGGCAAGCAGATCTCTGGTCTCATCCAGATTCAGTTTTGCCCCTACGCAAAGACACAATGCTGTCAATTTGTTTGG
>ERZ1034976.1431-NODE-1431-length-18323-cov-12.435789_pt1 | contig 18323 bp, 15 predicted proteins | sample MGYA00520623_ERZ1034976 | MGnify/ENA primary metagenome ERZ1034976 (study PRJEB33766, sample SAMN09781774) | gut metagenome | biome: gut microbiome | host: Homo sapiens | place: Madagascar | study: EMG produced TPA metagenomics assembly of the PRJNA485056 data... | reverse complement strand
TAGATGTTAAAAAATCTATTAACCACTTATGATTGCAAATCCGCCGGGACGCCTAGCGGGATTCATACATCCCCAGGGTAACACCCTGTTTTTTTTGTTGCTTTAGCTCTGCGCCCTGTAAGGGCAAAAGCTTTAAAAATAATCGAAGAAGATGCTCTTGCTATAAAGAATTTACGTAATATTGAAATAAAAGAAAAAAATATCCCAAAATATTTGGTGGATTCACAAAAAAGTATTACCTTTGCACTCGCTAATGAAAAATGGCAGTGTTGGTTCCGTAGCTCAGTTGGATTAGAGCAACAGCCTTCTAAGCTGTGGGTCTTGGGTTCGAACCCCAACGGAATCACAAAAGTGGATTAATCGAAAGGTTAATCCACTTTTTGTTTATATATATCCCGGGAAAAATGAAAGCAATATATGTTTTAACTAAAAAAGGCCGATGCAATATGCACCAGCCTTTTTCTTATTTTCCACTTATTATTCAGTAATCAGTGTAAACTCTGAACCAGAAGCATAATCCTGGCCATTCTGCTCATTCAATGCACGCAGACGGAAGTAGCGAGCCTTGACAGGCTTGTTCAACATCACCTTCTGCAGCTTGGCAGTCTTCTCAAAATGACCCTTCAGGATTGGCTCACCCCAAGTCTTGTTGTCGTTGCTGACGTAGATTTCATAATCCTTGATGCAACCATTCAGAGAACCATCCTGGCGTGCCAGATAAGTAAAGCCCTTGATAACCTTCTGCTTGCCAGCATCGAAGTCAACCCAGTGAGGATACTTAGCCAATGTAATGGAATACATCGTATGCCAGAATGTAGAAGGATCGCCATCTACCAAGTAGGCTGCATCACCCTCATCAGGTTCCTGGCTGGAAGCAAAGGCGATCTGAAGACCGGATGTCTGCTGATTCTGCTGCATCTTCTTCATCATCTCCTTCATCATTTCACGACCGGTAGCTGAAACCTTCACAATATTTCCAAGCTCAGACTTCACCGCTGGACGGATAATGAATCCGAATGTGGTAGGAGTACTGCGTACCTGATCTGGCGTCAAAGGACCACCCTGTCCACAGCTGGCACCGCCCAATCCTGTAACCTTTGCATCGAGGTGCAAGTGAGTACCGCTGCTCTTTGGCAACTGATATGGATGTGCTGCCAAAGTCAACTCCTGCTGACTCCAAGGCAATGCTGAGGCAGACATAGTACTGTCAGAGATGAATACTACACCCTGCTGGCTGTCGTTGGTAACGGCACACCAACGAACCTCCTCGCGGTTGCCCTGTGCCTGTGGCTTAGGAAGCATGATGCCCTGCTCTGCAACCGGACTGTGGTACCAACCGATAAACTGGCTGGTCTTGCGGTCGTTGTAGTTGTTGACAGGTCCTCGTCCATAATAATCATACTGATTCAACTCGCTTGGCAATACCATGGAATAGCCGATACGAGGCAAGATGACCTTAGAACGGTTAGCACCGATGGCACTCTGCATCTCGATAGAACCATCCTTATAGATAGTATAGATCTGGCGTGAAGTGAACTTCAGGTCAGCATCTGTCAAGGCATGCTTGTTCTTCTCGAAGTTATAGCAAGACTCTGGGTCACGGTCGCGGTTGCTGTAATTCACATCGCATCCCTCCTTACCCTGACTCTCTACAGTAAAGTCGAGCTGGTAAGTACCATCCTTCTTGGCTGTATAGTTCCAATTCTTCACTACATGCTGCAGGTCGTACAGACCATTCTTGAACCATGCATTGTGGTATCCGATACCGGCATCGTTGTCAGTAGGAGCACGATATGCATCGAGTTTAGGACCATTGCCATCCTTGATGATATCCTGGCTGCCATACTTCAGGCTATAGATAGCACCGGTATTCAGGTCGAATGCCACCTGGAAGTTGCCGCCATGGATGTTGGCACGCTTAGCCGCCTTATCTACCGAAAGCTTCATCGCCTTACCGTTCTTGGCAACAGCAGCGATAGAAGGAGCAGCAACATCAGCGCCCTTCACTCTCAACTGCTCTTCCATCTGCGGATACCCCTTGGCAGCCCATGGCATATCCTTACCCAGAAGGAACTGAACGGTTACGAAGTACTCGCTCTTTGGATCGAGGCTTGCATAATCGTATGGCAAGGTATAGAAGCCCTTCTCACGAGGACCCACGATATTCTTGGCACCCTGCAATGGCTGATTCTTAGAAATGCAGACACCATCCTTATAGAGAGACCATACAATCTGGTAATTCCTGAGAGGCTCGAAGTAGTTCTTGTTGAAGATTTCAATCTGTCCCTGCTTCATATCCACAGCCTTCACGCCTACATTCTGATAAACCTTCTTTACCTCATAGTACTGAGCCTTAGGTGAGAAGTCTGGGCGAACGATACCATTCATACAGAACATACCATCGTTTGGCTTGTTGTCCTTACCGAAGTCACCACCGTATGCCCAGTAGGTCTTGCCGGTTACAGGATCCTGCTTGTCAAGAGCCTGGTCAACCCAGTCCCAGATAGCTCCACCCATGAAGAAGTTGGTGCTCTCGATGGCATCCCAGTAATCTATCAAATTACCGCAGGCATTACCCATAGAGTGAGCATACTCAGAGATGTGGAACGGATACTTCAGCTTGTACTTGCCCTGTACGGCTCCCTGAACCCAGGCGATGGAAGGATACTGGTTAGAACCCATATCCACGATATCATTGTTGCGCTCATACTGAACAGGGCGGCTGGTATCATAAGCCTTGATGGCATTGTAGCAATCTACGAAAGTCTTGCCAGGACCAGCCTCGTTACCTAAACTCCAGATTACAACAGAAGGATGATTCACGGTAGCGTGTACCATCTCCATGTTTCTGGCGATATGAGCGTTGCGGAACTCAGGTACATGAGAAAGACTCTGCTTGCCATAGTAGTACTCATGGCTCTCGAGGTTAGCTTCATCCTCCAGATAGATACCATACTTATCGCAGAGATAATACCAGTAAGGTGCATCAGGATAGTGGCAGTTGCGCACATGGTTGATATTGCCACGCTTCATCAGGAAGATTTCGTTCTCCATCTGCTCGCGGGTAGCAGTATGACCTAACAGTGTATTGTTCTCATGACGGTTGACACCCTTCAGCTTGATAGGCTGGCCGTTGAGATAGTAATATCTTCCAGCCAATCCGAACTCATCCTTCTCGGCAGGAGTCTCCTTGATTTCCACCTTTCTGAAACCTACGATGGTAGAGAAGGTCTGAACCGTTCTGCCCTTGGCATCCTTCAATTCTCCTACCAGTGTATAACGGTAAGGGGCTTCTGCACTCCAGAGCTTCACCTTGTTGGCAGCATCGAGCGTAGTCTCCAGAACTATCTCTCCCTTGGAATTCAGTTTTCCTACGAGAGGAGTAGAAGCAGTAACGCCTTCCATCAGGTCATTGTCGTCGGAATAAAGACGGTTGGCATAGAGTGAATACTGCAAGGTGTAACCCTTGATTGCCTTCTTGGAAAGGTTCTGCAACTGGGCTGTGATGTGCAAGGTGGCATGGCTGTAGGTTTCATCCAGGTCAGGAATAGCCTTGAAGTCTCTTACCTGAACCTGTGGTTTGGCAACCAGAGCCACGGTGCGGAAGATACCAGGCAAGCGGAACATATCCTGACTCTCCAGGAAAGAACCGTCTGAATGGCGATAAACCTCTACCGCTACGGTATTCTCCTCACCCTCCTTATTAAGATAAGGTGTGATGTCGAATTCTGCCAGGTTGCGTGAGTTCTTGGAGAATCCCACATACTTACCATTTATATATAGGTAGAAGAATGAATCTACACCATCGAAGTTCAGATAGATCTGCTGTCCCTTCCAGTCTGCAGGAACTGAGAAGGTTCTGCGATAAGACCCCACCTCATTGCGGTTGCGATAGGTCATCCAGTCGGTAGGAGGTGTACGCATCACTCCACCCTTCCAGTCGTTCATCGGCTGCCAGGAGTGCTGGAAGATGACACGCTGGTTAGAATAGAGCGGATCTCCATACTTGTTGTTTCCATCTTTCTGCAGTCCTGCCAGATTCCAGTTCATAGGCACCTTGATATCGTCCCACTGAGAGACATCATAGTCTGTACGGTAGAAATCCTTAGGACGCTTATCAGGATTTGGAGCCCAATGGAACTTCCATAATCCATCGAGAGATTTCCAGTAAGAACTGTTTTCTGGTAAAACCTTTCTCGCCTCTTCGACGTTGCGGAACGAGAAGAACCAAGCATGCGGCTGCTGCTTGTTGACAGCTACGGAATCAGGACTTTGCCACTCCCATCCCGTAGGCGCAGCCTGCTGATTGTAGAAGTAGCCTCCTAAAGTACCATCTGCCCATGCTGATGAGCAAATGAGTCCGGTTAAAAGTAATAAATAAGTTTTCTTCATAAGTTGATGTTATTGTTTCTAATTATATTCTTTGCAAAGTTACGCTTTTATTTTGAAAGAGCAAAATAGTAGAAGGGAAAAAGCGAGAAAATACCCGATTTTTTGAGATAAGCCTTTAATCTTTGCCCTACCCGATGATTTTTTGCACGAAAAACTTGGCGGAATCACAGAAAAGCTGTATCTTTGTCGCATATAAACAATCTAATGGCAATATAGATATACTAAATATATTATTAATTAATAAATTCAATCTTAAACAAAGACATTTATGGTAAACAGATTCATTCTTAATGAAGTTTCCTATTTCGGTCCAGGTGCCCGCAAGGAGCTTCCTACAGTAATCGCTAGTCGTGGTTGGAAAAAAGCTTTGGTTGTAACAGACAAGGGCTTGATGAAATTTGGCGTTGCCAAGATGGTACTCGACGTACTTGACGGGGCTGACATCGCTTACGAGGTATTTGATGACGTAAAGCCAAACCCAACAGTTTCCAATGTTACTGCAGGTATTGAGGCTTGCAAGAATGCTGAGGCAGACTTCATCATCGCTATCGGTGGTGGCAGTTCTATGGATACGGCAAAGGGTATCGGCGTGGTTGTTACCAACCCAGAGTTTGCCGACATCGTTTCTCTGGAGGGTGTTGCTCCTACCAAGAACAAGTGCTTGCCTATCGTAGCACTTCCTACTACAGCTGGTACTGCAGCAGAGACAACCATCAACTATGTGATTATCGACGAGAAGCGCCAACAGAAGATGGTATGCGTAGATCCTAACGATATTCCAGCCGTTGCAATCGTAGATGCAGAGCTGATGTACTCTTTGCCAAAGGGTCTCACCGCAGCTACCGGTATGGATGCGATGACTCACGCCATTGAAGGTTTGATTACCAAGGCAGCTTGGGAGATGAGTGACATGTTCGAGCTCAAGGCTATCGAGATGATTCATAAGTATCTGCCTATCGCAGTGAATGATCCAACCAATCCTGAGGGTCGCAATGGTATGGCAGTAGCTCAGTATATTGCCGGAATGGCATTCTCTAATGTAGGTTTGGGCGTTGACCATGGTATGGCTCACCCAATGAGTGCCCTTCATGATGTTCCTCACGGAGTAGCATGTGCCATCCTGCTTCCTACCGTGATGCGTTTCAATATGGAGGTAAGTGTACCTAAGTATGTACAGATTGCCAAGGTAGTTGGTGTTTACAAGGATGGTATGACCGATCAGGAGGCAGCAGAGGCAGCCTGCAATGCTATCGAGGAGTTGTCTAAGTTGGTTGGTATTCCACAGCATCTCAGCGAATTGGGCATCACAGAGGCTGACATCCCTGCCCTTGCCGAGCAGGCATTTACCGATGTATGTACTCCAGGTAACCCTCGCGAGGTTTCTAAGGAGGATATCATCGCCTTGTATCACAAGATCTTGTAATATAGGCTAAAGATAAGATAATACTTTAGTAGTTTAATCGCCCCAGAAAGGACAAGCATAAACGATGCTTCCCCTTTCTGGGCGATTTTTTTATTCATTTAATCCCTCAACTGATGATGGGATGGAATTTATGTTTACTCGCCAAATTCCTCCTTCACATCAAAGCAGGGACAATCCTTGCTGGCGAACTCATTGTGTCCATGAACCGTCGCCTCGGGATATTCCTCCTTCAGCTGCTCAATAAGAGCTTTCAGCGCCGCCTTCTGCTCGGGGGTTCGGGTATCCTTCGGCTTGCCATCCTTGGAAAGACCGCCAATGTAGCATACTCCGATACTCACGGTGTTGTGACCCTTGCAGTGGGCGCCCACCTCTTCTACTGATCTGCCCACGTGGATGCTTCCGTCACGGTAAATCACGAAATGATAACCGATGCAGAAAAAGCCACGCTCACGATGCCAACGGTCGATGTCGGCTACGGTGTAGTCGCGACCTTCTCGGGTCGCACTACAATGAATGATGATTTCCTTGATCTTGCGCATAATGGTATAATGTATTTTATTTGTGATTGTTATTTACACGAATATAATTCGCAGGAGTATTAGTTGGAAGAACAACCATATACTCTTTAGGAATCTCGTCTTTTCCCCAGTCCTTGATAACCAGAGTAACTTTTTCTTTTTTCTCCAAAGCCTCGTCGATCATCTCGCAGAACTCCTGGAACTTCTCCTCGTTGTAAGCCACAAGTCCCGTCTTCAACGACTTGCCCATCACGATGCTTCCGTACTTCAGGGCAAGCGGACCAAAGCCCGGCGTGATATAGGGCTTGCGAAGCACCGGCTTCTTAGGAACTCGGGCTTTCGTCTCCAGAATTGTAGGCATGGTTCTAACCTCCTCTACAATCTCAATCTTGAACTTCTTCTCCTCCTCCTTCTCACCATATTTCTTATTCTTCTCTTTCTCCTCGTCGGTCTCCTTGACCTCTACCTCAATTTTCTTCTGAAACCTGATAGGTACAGGCGCAATCTTGTAACGACCCGCAGACAGGAATTTCTTAGGATGTTCTACGGTACCGGTGAAAAATACTCCGTTAATAACCATTGTGCCATCTACACCCCATGGAGTGAAGCGACGGCGAAATATAGTAATATGCATAATGATTAATTTTAAAAAAATGACAATTGATTTTTGGGGGTCATAATCGGCCATTAGGGATTTCAATGAATAAGAAAACCAAAATGACCGAAAATGACCATGACCGGAAATGACCGGATTTAAACTATAGACGAAACCTTCTGATAACGCTTGTCAGGCAGAATTCCAATCAGTCCCTGCCGCTTCCAGTTCTTCAACATCTGTCTCACAGTCTCGTTGGTAACACTCGCCCCTTTAACAGAAATGCTCTGCTGCTGTGCCTGCTCGAAAGAGAAGGTTGTGTCCAAACGTTCGAAGATAGAGTCGTTTTTGCCTCGATGTGTGCGATCATACGGCATCTGTCCGCAATAGTCTCTCGAAGAGAAAGCGTCCTCAATGCGACTACGGAAGAAGTAGAGCGCATTGTCCAACTGGTAATCTGCAAGAACATTGAACACTGCGAGCATGGTAGGCGTCTGCATCTTGACAATCATTTCCTTCCATAACAGCGGATTCTGCTTCAACAGCTTCTCTGCACCTTGAAAGCCGTGCTTCTGAATCAACGTCTCTGCCACCTTGCAGAGCATGATGCAGGTCATCATTCTCATCGTGGTAGGACAGATACGGAAGCGCTGACGGGCTTTCACCTTGTCATCATTCTTCATGGTCTCCAGGCGAATCTGCTCCAGCCACTCCCTACCCTTGGCTTCCAGCTTCGGCAATTCCACCTCGCCTTCCATCAGGGGCAGCAGATGGGCAACCTGGATGATGCGGTCGCGCTGGCGATCGGTGAGCACATACAGATTTTCTGTCAGCGGAGTAAACGTATTGTCCGGGGTGCGAGCCACGGTAATACGGCTCTGAAAACCATCCGTATAATTGTTCACCACACGATAAAGCGCATCAGGCGTTCCACACATCACTACATTCCATAACAGTCTGTCTATATGTACATTCACAGCTTCTGCACTTCTTGCCTCACGCTCGTAGCTCGTGCCATCATACGCCTGTCGGAGCATTACGGAGAAGTCGCTCATCGCTGATTTCCACTTCTGCGCCACGGTGTCGGCTTCTGGGGTAAACGAGAAGGCGTGCTTGCCTTCGGTGTTAGCCAGACGCTCAGCAAGATTCGCCACGGTGTTGTTCAGCGTCAGACATCTTACAGGCAGTTTCGGCTCTTCCGGCTGCTCCTTCTTGTTCTTCGCCGCACGCTTCTTAGCTCTCCATTCATCCTCCTTCTGCTGATACATTTTATCCATATCTTTTATCTCCGAAGTCCAAGCATCAATCACGGGGTCAATACTTCCCTTGCCAGAGGCAAAATCTCCGGCAATGTAAGAGATGAGGTTCAGCGAGTTCATCTTGCCGTGGACAGACACCTTTACGCCCGTAGCCAGCATTCCGATGGCTGGGCAGATGGCGGTAATCACCGGCATTGCCAGGGCTGGTCCCACCGCATCGAGCGAATCCCTTACGCCCAGCGGCATTCTGGGCAGGGCGTTGTAATAGAACAGGTCGTCCTGGGCATTTGCCTCGTCCAGCGCATTGATCAGCGCATCGTTGCCTTCAAGATTTCCGCCCTTTCCAGTCCCCTGCTTCATTCTCTCCTGTCGGATGGCAGTAAGCACATCTTTCAGTCGCTTAGGCATTTGGGTAATCTTCTCGTTCAGCGCCGAGTTGATGCAAGCCATCTTCTCCTGCTCAGGGAAACCATCGTAGCAGGGGATGATCTGAGCCATCAGGCTGCGGTCGAAGCCACAGATGTGGCGCAGGTTCACGGCAAGCTCGAAGGTCAGCGTATTGCGGTTGGAGCGAACCGGCTCGTGCCCGTCATTATACATCTGCCACCACTTCGAGATGATTTCGGAATATGGGATTCCGAGGTAATCATTACTGGATGATGAAGATGATGATGGAGAAGCAGAAACAGGCTGAGCCTGATTCTTAGAAGAATTCTGAGGATTCTGAGAGGCTTGAACCTTTGGAGTATTTTGAGAATTCTGAGGATTTAAAGCCTTCTCTTCAACCTTCTCCAACCAAGGCTTGTAATGCTTGTTCGCCTTATGCGCCCCTGGAGGCAGCTCCTCCTGCCCATACTTCTCACGCTCCTCCAATACCTTGCCTTCAGCCGCCACGGCAGCCTCATCGTAATCATCCTTGAAAAGATCAGGCGAAAGATAAAGCAAGTCTTCTGCATCAGCAGAAGTCGTGAAATAGACACGATTAATATCGTGAGCCGAAGTATCCATCTCGCACTCCAGCATCTTGGCGATTCTAACCTGGTTCTCAAGAATCGTCTTGCCCATCTCTCGCTTGCACACCGCATGACCACCTTGTCGTGCGCTGCGTTCCAGCATCAGCAGACCATACTTTTCCGGTTCCTGCAGCATCAACTTAGCCGCCTTCTCGAAATCCTGCTTATCATCCAAATCGAAGCCGAAAGCCCGGCTTGGCAGCTTCATACCCTTCACAACCCCCTGCGGATAATGTCCGGAATAATTAAACTGCACCAGTCTTCGCTTCGCCCCATCATTTCCTTCGCGAGCCAGTCGCAGATTTGCCTTCTGCTCATAGCTTCCACGAATCAGTTTATATTCCTCTTCCGAGGTGATGGAGCGGGCAACCTTGTGCCCATTCTCCACCCTTATCAAATAACAGCTCATCTATGTGTTTCTACTTACTATTATTAAGTTGAACATCCATATATTTTATCGCTTCAACTGGTATTCTATCAAAGCATCCGCAGCCTCTTCTGCCTCCTTCACAAGCGTGCTGCCTATATTAATCCCCTCATCACAGAATACCTTCAAGGTGAGCTGGACAGCTCCATCTTTGGTCTTGCTCACACGACCGTGAGCCAGCTTTCTGATCAGTACAGACTGAGAACGTACTCGTGGTTTAACCACGAAATCAAAAGTGCCATCCGAAAGCTGCTGGGCAACGCCCTGCGAACGGAATCCCAGCACCTTCTCTCCCCCTCCATGCTCATTAGGAGCAAAGAGGAAACACTTGCTTTCATCGTAGAAAGCCATACCACCCAGCTGCACGTGCTGGCTACCATTATTCACCTGCTGGCCATTAACCTGCTGATTATTTACCTGCTGATTGTTTACATTTTTCTTCATATTCTGAATTGATTTGCGAGAAGAAACGTGTGGAATATTGCGCGCTTTACCATGGAAGATCCTCCGCAGTCCCAACTCAGTTAATAACTAAAACTACTTTTATCCCTTCAGCTTTTCAATATCCGTAACGAGGATATCCTGATAAACCTGCCCATTATACTCACGAGCCGTGAATCGGAGCGTAACTGCAACCAGTGCTCCCGGAGCAAACTTACACTGCGCCATATTGCCCAGCATAGCCGCAGCATATTGGTTCTCGTACTTGCCGCCCATCTCCTGCAACACGATGTTGCACTTCATCATCTGGCCGTTCTCGCTCTTCTGGCTCTGCACGGCGAAAGCCTCGCCCTGCTTCACCACTCTCATAATCTGAGTATTCATATTATAAAGTAGTCGGAAGTTGTTTCAAGATCACCAAACCATTTCGGCGTTGTCTTGTTTCTTCGACGCTGCAAAAGTACTGCGGAAAACAAGGCAAAACAATCCTTTTCCCACAACTTCCCCGAAAAACCCGTGATTTTGGGAAAAATCGGGCATTTCTTGGGAAAAATAAAAAGCCTACACGCTCAGCAGGGAAAAATCAAAGGAAAATTGTATAATCTTAACAAAATGGCAAGAAAACACCCCCATTTTCCTGCAAGCCTTTTCCCACACTTTTCCCCAAAAACTAATGATTTTGGGAAAAAAGAGGGGTATCTTGGGAAAAATCGGTGTATTCGTGGGAAAAATCCCTTGTTTTTGGGAAAATTGGTATTATTAGGAAAAATCTAGAATAACTTGGGGAAATCCTAGCATTAGGAAGAACAAGACAACTTTAAGAAGAGCAACGAAACCATGAAAAAGCCCTCGAACGTAGAAACATTCGAGGGCTGTATATATTAAAGTATCACTATATCTTTATTCTTCTCTTTCTCTAGGGCTGCATATTTTCTTAAAACCCTAGCAACTTTATTTCTTAAATTGATGGTATTATCGGCAACCACAATTTCTTCCTTGTCGATAATGTGATTTGACACCAAAATAGAATAAGAATTGCCCATTTTGAAGAATGAAGACAATTTATTGTTAGGACTATACATATCCTCTATGGTGAGCCTTGGCGCATCTTCCTCACTCTTGCCGGAGAAAGAGGAAATGTGCTTGCTCATCTTTCCAAAAGCATGAAAAATGCAGAATGTGACATAAGTCATGATTACTGCAAAAATCGAGATACCTAACATAATTCTAAAGTTTATTATTATCTTTGTTGCAAATATAATAATAAAAAACAGAATATGCAAGTTTTTAATGTTAAATCTTTGCTTTTACCCTATTGTTTAGGAAGGTGCGACCTCGCATCGCACCTTCCCTCAAAACTCCCCCTAATCCCTTCTCTTATATTCCTCCCTTTTCTCCAGCTTATAATACAGCTCCTGGGCGGTATGATAATCGGGATCGGAATCTGCAAGCCACTCATCAAAGGGGCGGTTGTGGTTCATCTGCGTTTCCTGCTTTCTGAACGACTCCACCACGCACCTCTTTTCTATTTCCGGAAACATCAGGTTCATGCGGGCGGCAAAGGCAGACTTGTCCTTATCCTCCTTCACCATGTGGAACGTATATTTCATCAGACACCACACAATGTACCAGTCCTGCTGCTTCGTGATGTTGCCCTTTAGCCAGAACTCCAGCTTCTCCTTCAGCTTGGCTGGATCCACCCAGTTGGCAAAGAAAGAATCGCCATTTCGCTCATACTCATCAGCCCTGGCTATTTCTACCGCCAACATATTATGCTCTCCCTGAAACTTAAACAGCGTTTCAAAATCACCGGGCGAAGCCTCCTCTCTTACAAGCATGTGGACAAGCTCCTCCTCATTCTCCTCATCCTCCACATTATTGAACCAGACAGAACAAAGCGTATAATTGTTGAATTTCCCCTCTACTTCACTCATCACTTTCTGCAAGCTCAAAGTGGTAATCTCTATTCTTCTCTCTTTCAGATGACGCTTCTGCACCTTGGCTACATGCTCCAGATGAGCAGGTAGCGTATGCTCATCAAAATCTCTCTTGATGTAACGATAAATAATCACAGCCTCCTGGTCGGTGCGGAACCCCCGGGTTCTATACAGGTCAGTAAAGTCTTTGTAAATAGACGTAACCGTGGTGACGGTCTTCTCCAAAGCCAACTTCAATCCACAAGAGATAAAGTTCTTGTAGCGAGACTCATAGTTAGAGAGATCAGCGTCAGCCGGAGCCTCCTGCTTCTCACACTGCTTGAAAAGATTCTTAGCACTGGGTATCTGACCATATTCCTTCACATCCAGCAGATAGTCTGAATGCTTTCGGGCGATGGTCTGAATGTCTTTCAGCACCTTCTCTAAGATTTCCGTATAGATAGCCATCAGTTCATTATCATAGTTTTTGTAGATGGTAATATAGACTTTCTTATGGAGCTTATGAATATATTTAAGAAAATCTGTCAATTGCTCGGCAAGGTCTTGGTAAATATGATAATAATGGGTAAGTCCCTTATGCTTTCCTGCATTCCATTGAATGTCTTCTATAGCATATTGAATCTCCTTACATAAATGTTCAGCCTCTTTTTTAAACTGGACAACATCTTCCATGGTTATAGGAGTGTATTTCTTTTCTCCTGTAGCCTCATCCATTTCTAACAGGTCTTCCTCTGATTTGATTTTCAGACAGAAAACGTAACGATTATCTGTATTGGGTAGGTCTTCTGATTCCATCTTGTTTAATGTTGTTTAAAATGTAGTTGTTTGAAAAACAGCGTGGGTGTTCCCTGTAAGCACCGGTATTCAGGTACCTGCAAGAACCTTCGGTAAGGTACAAACAAGCACTGCCCACGCCGTAGAGGAGTGGACGCCTTGCTGTCACCGTCTTCTTACCGAATTTCTGAATTTGCAGGTTCTGAATGCCGTAGAAGTGTCAGATAATCAGCGTCTATCTTATTATGATTATTATCTGTTTACTTTCTGTTTTTTAATTCAATTTTTTTAAAAGGGGCTGTGTTATAAGTCATAATTCACCTAGTAATGCGTTCTGCGGATAGCAAGCATTTTGACACATCCCTTCAATTAAACAAATGTCTCGGCTGGTAATAAACCTTCCTTGACGATAACTAACTCAATCGCCGATTAGCGATACTTACGAAAAGTCTCGTTTACCTTCTATATTTTTAAAGTCTGCTGATCAGTTTACCGATGGTAGTATCAGTAAAAGTTCGCCAGATTTTCAATTCCACAGGCTTGTAGTCATCAAAGAGCTGCTTTACGAACTGCACCTCAAGTACCAGTCGGAGATCGTTTTTATCTTCTTCGGGCGTTCCCTCCTTGCGGTAGCCGAGTCGTGCTATTCTGATAAGGAAGAGATCGCGCACTCCCTTGCCTTTAATATAAGGCATAAAGTAGAAAAGCTTATTGAGAGCCACGGATGCAGGGAACTTCTTGCCTGTATAGTAGATGGTGGCAGAGCCGTCAAGGAACATCTTCTCGTTGTCTTTCTTTACCAGCGAGATGAGTACATTCTTGGTTTCATCCACCATAGGCTCCATCTGCGGCTTTTCACCATATTTCTCCCAATTAATATCTTCGTGCACCATACAGTTATCAGCAATACTATTAAGTGCATATTGATCGAAGAGATCAAGGAAGTTAAGCTCGTGATACTTATTTGTAACAGTTGAAGTCTGCGTATTATGATCCTTTACAACAACTAATTGCGACTGCTTATGCACAATCTCTCTAACAGCTTCTGAACAATCCTGTGTATCCTCAGGCATAATATTCTGAATATCATTGAAGAGCCGGATAAGTGAGCGACCTACTGCCCACGCTAAATTAACGGGAACCGCATTACCTATTTGCTTATATTTATCGCTCATACTTCCTTGGAAATTCCAACTATCCGGAAATGTCTGAATACGTGCATATTCTCGAACACTTAATGGACGTGTTTCTAAAGGATGACAACGCTCTGTCTGTTTTTGACAAGGAGAGCATGTAAGTGTCAATGATGGTTCATCAAGTGACAATCTTCTTGCCATACCGGTTTTTCCACCACCGAGCAACCAACTACCTCCCATATAGTCCTTGGCAACATCTTCTGGCAGATTTCTCCAATCGCCACCTTGGGGAACCATTGCCAAAACTCGCTTTTTCTTCTCTGGATACAGTGCACCCTCAGAAACTGGAACATCACTATCAAAGATTACGCTCTGGTAGAGAGCATCACGAAGAGTTAATACTTCATGATAAGGTGTAGGCCAATGAAACTCTACGCGTTTAGCAATATCGTTGCGAATTGCAATGAGAATCAACCTCTCTCGTTTCTGCGGTACTTGATACATAATTGCACGCAACACACGAGGTTCAACAAGCGTGTATCCCAATTCAGCTATTGCATTTTTTATAGTCTCAAATGTTCGTCCATTTTCATGTGAGATTAACCCCTTAACATTTTCTCCCATAAAAACTTTCGGCTGAATTTCTTTTACTGCTCGGGCTAGTTCAAAGAACAGAGTTCCACGGGTATCGTTGAATCCAGCCCCCTTTCCCGCATACGAAAACGCCTGACAAGGGAAACCACCTGACAGAAAATCTACCTTACCTCTTAAAGGAGTGAAATCTATGTGGCGCACGTCACCCTCTATCACATTCCATTCTGGTCTGTTTGTTTTTAGCGTCTTGCACGCAGCTGTTTCAAACTCGTTCAACAACACGTGATGAAAACCTGCCAGCGACATGCCTAAAGCCAAACCACCACCACCAGCAAAAAGTTCTACTGAATTGAATTGTCGCACAGGAATAACTCTAGATTCGTTTTCCCAATTACTCTTAAGCATAGAATCTATCTCCGGTATAACCTTAAGGTCTTCCATCTCAAACCCAGAGATACCATTCTGAACCCGAAGTGGATAAAGCCCATTTCTACCCCAAGTTTGAACCGTACGATTGGAGGTTCCAATAAGTGCTGCTAAATTATTTTCCGATATAAAAGTCATAGTTACAACCCACCTTTCTCTCTGATTTCCTCTGCGATTTCTTCCACTTTGGCTAGGATAAGTGCACTTCCATTTATGCTATCTTCATCTACTACCTCACCAAAAGCCTTGGCCAAACGATGATAAAAGTTTTCATCGCCAGTAAGATGCATCCAAAAATCTGCACCGCACAATACAGGATAATGCGTATCTATCGCCTTATAGAAAGCTGATATGTTTTCTTTTTCACCATACAATACCCCTACTACAAGATCATCAAACTGCAACCCCATTCTGTCCAGTCTTGACTTGTTTAGAAGATATTTAAAATGACTTAAAATTGTGGTAATATCATCCTTATTGATTGTTTTTGGACCCGCCTTACATTGACAGTATTTACGGCGACCATCAATTGCATCAACGAATTCAATATCTATACCATCAATGCCAGATGCTCCACCAACTACCTCCTGGAGTTGAGCAATAAACACCTGAACATTCTGACCGAAACTTGTACTAAGACTTGTGCCAAGGATACGTGGATAGACTAGAGCTTTGGCCAAACTAATTGGTTGCGTATCTCCACATAAGAAAGCTGCAAGATAATTGATAAGAAACGGATTAATATCAAAACTGCTCAGATGAAGCTTATTCAGATTCTTCAAATGATTAGGTATGATAATAGAGCGGAAATATTGCTTTCCACTTTCTATAATGGCTTGTTTCTGTTGTTCTGTCATCACTGTATATTTTTAAATATTTATGTTATTCTGCGCACCATGCACAGAATTCGCCCCCAAAGTTACAAAATAATTGCGAGAAATCGGGCATAATTATATAGATTAACACAAAAAACATGAGAAAATCCTTCAAAAATACGAAAAAAGTAGGATTTTCATAGCTTTTTTTGAACGCTCAAAACATTAATAATTATATTATACTCAATATCCACATATCTTGCATATTTTCAGTATTTTACAAAATATGCTTATGTTATCTATGTTATGAAAGATTGCATTATCTGGGCGGAATAGTGGAAGAGAGAAAAAATGGTTTTTCGCAAAATGATTAGTAGAATTGGGCTCTCGGAGCACTAAAAATGTGCCTCCGATGGCATTTTTACCCCCGCAGAAGGGTAAAAATACAGAGGTGAAAAGCAGGTTGGAGGGGCGAAAATGATTGATTTTTGGAATATGTTTTACAAATTCGCAGGTAATCTGATACTGAGTGTGACTGACGAATATGAAAAAACGCACGAGAAATGTAAAGATTACGCAAGCAAAGAACATTGAAGCAGTAATACGCAAAACGAACATACCATATTAATAATCAGTATTTTATATAGACCAACAAAACCTCAGGTAGAGCATCCTTGGAACCCTCTATCCGGTCATTTTCGGTCATGGTCATTTTCGGTCATTTTCGTTTCGGGGGCGCAAATCTCCCCTATAGTATAATATAAATAATATTTATATTATACTATAGATTAAAATGACCGAAGTGGATTTTGAAAATGACCGAAAATGACCATGACCGGAAATGACCGGAATGCAAGCAATGTGTAAAAATAGCGTTTACTTACATAGCTGATTGTCAAATACTTACGCCATTTTTACCATCTTATTTCGATAAAAACTTGATTTCGCTTTCGAAATTTTGTATCTTTGCACCGGCAATCGAAGGAACAGTCTATTGTGCCGAAAAACGGTCATCTATGAAGACCGAGGCTGGGCTTAAATGATGGCAGGCGCCGGTCATCTATTAAGACCCCCAAAAGCACAAGGAAACGGGCTTTCCGGGTAGTTGTGATTCAGTGAACTCTTAAACACAGAACAGAGTATGATTAACTACAGCATCGTAATGCGCAGCGTGAACGCAAACCTCCTTGAGATCAACCAGGCAAAGTCACGTATCAACCAGGCTAAGAAGGACGGCAAGGAGCCGGACAAGAAGGACACCGACCTGGTGAAGACCGAGAAGCAGAATGCGTTCGCCATCTCGCAGTACACCGATGTGATGACCATCGAGAAGTTTGCCAAGCACATCACTTCTCACGGCAGTGTGTATTCTAGAGCTGACATCAGCGCCATCCTCTACATGGCAGTGGACTGCATGAGAGAGATGCTGCTCGAAGGCAAGAAGATCCGACTGGGCGACCTGGGCGACTTCTCTATCCTGCTCGCCTCCAAGGGTGCAGAGACTGCCGACAAGTTTACGGCGCAGAACATCACCAACGTGAAGGTTCAGTGGGAGCCTGGACAGCAGTTCAAGAACCTGCTCGACGACGCAGAATTCAACCTCGTGGCTAGCCGCAGTGCTCAGGCAGCCGTGATCAAGGCAATCAAGGAGGGCAAGACCAACGTGGACCTCAACGTGCCTATCAATCCAGACGGCGGCGGTGATGGTGACGGAACCACTGGCGGAGGAACCCAGGGCGGCGGCAGCAACGCTGGCGGCAGCGGAACTACCGGAACTGAAGGTAGTGGAACGCAGGGAGCTGGCGGTAGCGGAACCACTGGTGACCAGGGTACCAGCGGCGGCAATACCGGCAGTGAAGGCGGTGGCGATGACAACGTAAGTCTCTAAAAAGTAGAAGTCTATGAAGAAGGATACTTGGAAAATGGTGATTCAGATTGCGATCAGCATTCTCACCGCAATAGCCACTTCGCTCGGTGTTTCAAGCTGCGTGTAAGCAGCAGGAAAGCAGAAAGCAAGATACAGATAAAAAAGTAAGTTAGACACACCGCTCCTCCTATATATAAATAGGTGGAGCGGTTTTATTTATTTCCCCGGTCATTTCCGGTCATGGTCATTTTCGGTCATTTTCATTTTCGAATTCCTTCTTCCAGTCATTATTCTATCGTTTAGCTTCCCTTTCAAAAAGAAGGAAACGTATAAATCTTACAACTCATTCAACAAGTCCTCCAATGTTTTAAGCTCTAGCTTTCCTTCCCGATAGGATTTCAGCTCATGGAGGGCATTGTCAAAACCTGATAGAATTTCTTCTTTAGTCATACAAGACACTTCTTGAACCATACACGCCTCATTTGTCTCTTTGGCTGACGTAATAATCGTATTGGTAGTCTTTTGCATATCTACAGAGATTATAAAAGTCTAGTAAGGGCGTACAGAAACTACCTTTGCCACATGTCCCTCAGGAATTCCTGGTACTACTATCGAATAGCTAACAGGATATTTCTTTTCAAACTCCTCAATAGGAAGAGCAAATACTTTTAATTTCTTTTTCTTCATAATTTACTCCTTTCTTATC
>ERZ1034976.1428-NODE-1428-length-18397-cov-6.227347_pt1 | contig 18397 bp, 17 predicted proteins | sample MGYA00520623_ERZ1034976 | MGnify/ENA primary metagenome ERZ1034976 (study PRJEB33766, sample SAMN09781774) | gut metagenome | biome: gut microbiome | host: Homo sapiens | place: Madagascar | study: EMG produced TPA metagenomics assembly of the PRJNA485056 data... | reverse complement strand
TAATAGAACTGTGCATGCAGTGCCTACAACTGCGTAGTTCTGCTGTGGGCAACCGCAACGATTTTTCTAGCTGCCTAGCTCCAGAACGAAATTTATCACACCAAGAGGAGATGCTATGAATCAATACAAACGGCTCGCCGCCAACACCATGATTTTTGCAATTGGTTCGTTCGGCTCTAAAATCTTAACGCTGTTTCTGACAAAACTCTACACTGCCAACATCAATCCAGCAGACATCAGCACCAAAGAACTGCTCGAACAGACTGCAAACTTCTTAATTCCAATTGTTACGTTTTCCATCACAGATGCCATCCTACGATATGGACTGACCCGAAATTATGACAAGGGGAAAATTTTCACATCCTCTTATCTGGTACTGGGGTTGGGGGTCTGTGTCATGCTTGCCCTATCGCCGCTCATGCGACTATTGCCCTATACAAGCGGCTATCTATGGCTTTTAATGCTCTATGTGTTTATGTCCTCGCTGCGTTCCATTCACTCGCAGTTTGTGCGAGCGAGGGGCATGGTCACGCTATTTGCATTTGATGGCATTCTTGCCACGATTACGCTATTTATCTTCAATGTCATTTTCATTGCCCTGCTCAATATGGGCATCACGGGCTTCCTGCTCTCTGTCATTTGTTCCGACTTCCTGTCTGCGGTCTTTTTGTGGTGGATCGCAGACCTTCGGAAATATCTCCATCGAAAATACATCAGTCCGAAAATGACAAGGCTGATGGTTCGCTTTTCCATTCCGCTGATTCCAACCACGCTGCTTTGGCTGGTAACAGGCTTTTCTGACCGGCTGTTTCTGCGTTATATGGATGGACCTCCGAATTTGGTTGGCGACACTGCCGCCGGCATTTATGGCATTGCCTCCAAATTGCCAAACTTGATTTCTACTGTTTCCACGGTATTCTATCAGGCATGGAATATGTCCGCCATCTTGGAAAACGACTCCGAAAACCGCAGCCACTTCTACAAGCAGGTTTTCTCTGCTTATGAATCATTTCTTGTCATTGCCAGCTCTGTTTTGATTGTGTTTGTCCGTCCGTTTTCCGACTTGCTGATTAGCACCAGCACTTACACGGAATATGCAGATGCCTACCGATATACACCAATTCTGATTATTTCCGTATTCATGATGTGTTTGAATCAGTTCTTCAGCAGTATTTATGCGGCTTCCCAGCACACCTCCCACTCGTTCTGGACAAGCTTGGTTGCTGCAATTGTCAACTTGGTTCTGAACTGGCTGTTAATTGGAACACTGGGCATTTCCGGTGCAGGATTTGCAACCTTTGTCAGCTATCTGGTTAGCTATCTGATTCGTGTTGTCGATACCAAACGATATGTGCCGTTCTATATCGACCACACTCGTTTTGTGCTGAACTTGATTCTAATGTTTGCGATGACGTTTGTCACCATTCAAACACCGCCAGCTTGGCATTTGATTGACGGGGTTCTGTTGGTATTCACCGTTCTGTATAACTTCAGAGATTTGGTTTCTACGGTTCGGAGAGTATTGAAACGGGGGTAATGCATCTGTGCTTTTGGGAAACCAATTGCGTATGATTCGGCAAAATCGCTTTGCTCTTTGCTTGTGTGCTGTTCGCCGGTGGGTACGTTGTCCGAATTGCCTATGAATAATTTCTTAGATTGCAGTTTGTTTGAAGTTTTTTGTTTTTTAGAATGGCGAACAGCATTTACTGATTTCTCTTAGATTTTCATACGATCTAATCAATACCTCTGTTAAGGGGGACAGCTTGTCCCCCTTAACAATCCCCCACCGCCGAGCTGAGCCAGCTCGACCGCGGTTCGCCTACGGCGAGAAAAATATTTTATCATCTATCAATTCAATCATTCTATAGAAAGGTCGTGTTTTTATGGCAACACCGCACAATCAAGCAAATCCCGGTGAGATCGCAAAAGTCGTTCTCATGCCTGGTGACCCGTTACGGGCAAAATTCATTGCAGAAACCTATTTAGAACATCCCGTCTGCTACAACACGGTTCGGAATATGCTGGGCTATACGGGCACTTATCAGGGCGTTCCGATTTCCGTACAGGGCAGTGGTATGGGCATGCCGTCTATGGGCATTTATTCCTATGAACTGTTTCACTTCTATGATGTAGATGCTATCATCCGCATTGGTACGGCTGGCGGTGTTGCTGATTCTGTCAAGCTGCGAGATTTGGTGCTGGGAATGGGTGTCTGCACGGATTCCAACTATGCAGCACAATACAACCTGCCGGGCACATTTGCCCCGATTGCAGACTTCTCCCTGCTGGAAGCGGCAGTTTCTGCGGCAAGAACACTGAAAAAACCATTTCACGTCGGAAATTTGTGCTCCAGCGACCACTTCTATACGGAAAATGGCCCCCTGCCGAAATGGGCAAAGATGGGCGTTTTAGCGGTGGAGATGGAATCGGCTGCCCTCTATTGCAATGCGGCGGAGGCAGGCAAGAAAGCCCTCTGTATCACAACGATCTCAGACTGTCCGCTGCGGAATGAATCCACGTCCGCCGAAGAACGGCAGACCGCTTTCACCGATATGATGAAACTGGCGTTGCAGACTGCTGTTTCCGTAAAAAAATAAGAAAGTTTTCTCTTTTTTCAGAATTTTTTAAGCATATTCTGCTATACTAAAAGCTGGAATGAACTTCCAGCACTTCCCCAAAGTGTGAAAACCGCTGCACGGTGACGCTCGTGACAGCGGTTTTTTTAGTTAGCAGTCCTTGCATTTCTTGTTCGCAATTTTTCTCTTGTAATTCTACCGAAAATATGCTATAATAAAGAGAATCGCAGCCCTATTCTGGCTGCAATCAGCAAAATTAGGAGGGATTTCCATTGGCAGCAAAACCATATTACATCACAACCCCGATTTATTACCCGTCCGGCAATCCGCATATCGGACATTGCTATACAACGGTTGCCTGCGACTCCATCGCTCGTTACCGCCGGATGCAGGGCTATGATGTCATGTTCCTCACCGGTACCGATGAACACGGTTTGAAAATCGAACAGAAAGCCGCTGAAAAAGGCGTTACCCCAAAGGAATATGTAGACGAGATCGTAAAAACATTCAAGAGCCTTTGGTCGTATATGAACATCAGTTATGACCGCTATATCCGGACAACGGATGATTATCACGTGGAAACTGTACAGAAGATCTTCAAGGAACTGTATGACAAGGGCTATATCTACAAGGGCAAATATCAGGGAAAATACTGTACGCCATGTGAAAGCTTCTGGACAGAATCTCAGCTGGTAGACGGCAAGTGTCCGGAATGCGGCAGACCCGTCATCGAGGCAGAAGAAGAGGCATATTTCTTCAAGATGTCCCCGTTCGCTGACCGCATCACCCACCTGTTGACCGAAACCGACTACTTACAGCCGAAAACCAGAGCAACCGAACTCGTCAACAACTTCATCAAGCCGGGTCTGGAAGACCTCTGCGTTTCCAGAACTTCTTTCACTTGGGGCATTCCGGTTACCTTCGACCCGAAGCATGTTATCTATGTTTGGGTCGACGCTCTGTCAAACTATATCTCTGCACTGGGCTTCTATAACGACGCTTACCACGATTATGACCGTTTCTGGCCGGCAGATGTGCACATGGTCGCAAAGGATATTATGCGATTCCATGCCATTATCTGGCCTGCTATCTTAATGGCTCTGGATTTGCCGTTGCCGAAGCATCTGGCAGTACATGGCTGGATCACGTTCAATGGTCAGAAGATGAGTAAATCACTGGGCAATGTGGTAGACCCGTTTGTACTGGGCGAACGCTATGGTGCAGATGCGATCCGGTATCACATCCTCCGGGAAATGGCTCTGGGTTCTGACAGCTCGTTCTCCAACGAAGTTCTGATTACCAGAATCAATTCCGACCTTGCAAACGGTCTGGGCAACTTGGTTTCCCGTACCGTTGCCATGGTGGACAAGTATTTCAATGGCACACTGCCGGAAGACCGAGAAGCTGGCGAATTTGATGATGATTTGATTGCAACAGCAACCGCTCTGCGGGAAAAGGTTGATGGCTTCATGGATCAGACACAGCTGAACCATGCTTTGGCTGAAATCTTCAAGGTTGTTTCCCGTGCAAATAAGTATATCGACGAAACTGCACCTTGGGTTTTGGCAAAGAACGAAAGCAAGAAGGCTCGTCTGGCAACGGTTCTGTACAACCTGCTCGACACCATTCGGATTATCTCGACATTGCTCTCTGCTTTTATGCCGACCACAATGCCGAAAGTTTGGGAACAGATTGGTGCAGGCGAAGCAGACCACACCTATGAAAACGCTGCATCGTTTGGTGTTCTCCCGAAGAATGTCACGGTACACAAGGGTGAAATTCTCTTCCCGAGAATTGACGTAGAAAAGGAAATCGAAGAACTGAACGCCATCATCAAGAACAACGAACCACAGCAGCCAGCAGAAGAAGAGGCTGCTCCAGTTGCAGAACTGGCTCCGGAAATCACCATTGACGATTTCGCTAAGGTCGATTTGCGGATTGCAAAGGTCGTAGAATGCGAAAAGGTGAAAAAGTCGAAAAAGCTGTTGAAATTGCAGCTGGATGACGGCATGGGCGGCAGACAGGTTGTTTCTGGTATTGCACAGTGGTACAAGCCGGGAGACCTCATTGGAAAGAAAATCATTCTGGTTGCAAACCTCAAGCCGGCAAAACTCTGCGGCGTAGAAAGCAATGGTATGATTTGTGCGGCAGATGCTCCAGATGGTAGTGCAAGTGTAGTCTTCCCAGACCAGAGCTTGCCTTGCGGTGCAAAGATTCGATAACTTCTAAACTGTAATCATCTACAAGAATCAAATAAAGCCACTGATGCAAGAAAATAACCTGCATCAGCGGCTTTTCTGTTTATTCGGATTCTGTCAAAATCACCCGATAGCCATCATGCCATGCATGAATATGGTCTGGATGGGTTTTTGCATAGGCAAACATGGTTTCCGCCGGTCCTTCCCGTAGAAACGCCTGTAACTGCTCTACTTCATGCAACTGCACACCTGTACACAAGTCTGAAATGGAAATACAAACCGCTCCGTTCGCTGTTCGCATCAGCCGAAACGGCCAGACTTTACAATCAAACGGCTTGTCCTGCTCCGATAAGCCACAGCCGTGCTCCGTCAGCACTGGACAGGCATATAATTCCTCACCTTTGAGCGGCGGAGTGGCAAACGTCTGTTCTGCTCCAACCGGAACAAATGCTGTTTCTGGTCGGTATCTTTGAATCGCTGCCACGGTTTCTGCTGGCAGCACGGGCAATTCCCAGATGTCACTTGCATCAAACTGGCAGCACAATTGACACGCTGCACAGGTCGTTCGGGATAAAATCTTTTTCAACATTGCATCCACTTCCTTTCTCACTTTCCACAGTGCTTTGTGGAATCGTTTACCGTTATTGTAACTGATTCAACCCGTTCCCAAGGTACAAAAAGGGACTTTCTATCCAGAAAGCCCCTTTTTTTCAACTTGCAATCCTAAAAAATTTCGCTTACTTTTCGAGCGGTACAACCCAGTTGAACGGATCCGGCAACTTGCCCCACTGAATACCAGTCAGGGTATCGTAAATTCTCTGAGAGATCTTACCGATCTTGTTGTTGTTGATTTCCATGACCTTGTCATCCCACTTCAGATGACCAACCGGAGAAATAACGGCTGCAGTACCTGTACCAAAGACTTCATCCAGCTTGCCTGCATCATAAGCATCTGCAATTTCCTGAATGGTAATCCGGCGTTCTGATACCGGCAGACCCCAGCTCTTGCACAGTTCAATGGTGGACTTTCTGGTGATACCGGACAGAATCGAGCCTGTTTCCAAAGACGGTGTGACGATTTCGCCATCAATTACAAAGAAGATGTTCATTGCACCAACTTCTTCGATGTACTTCTGTTCTACGCCATCCAGCCACAGAACCTGAGAATAGTTCTGCTTGTGGGCATCATCCTGGCTGTGCAGAGAAGCAGCATAGTTACCGCCGGTCTTTGCATAACCCATGCAACCACGAACCGTACGAACATACTTGTCTTCTACATAGATGTTGACCGGATTCAAACCCGATGCATAGTATGCACCAGACGGAGAAAGAATAATCATAAACAGATACTGTGCACCCGGACGAACACCCAGGAACGGGTCAACTGCAATGATAAACGGACGAATATACAGAGAAGTACCATCCAGATGCGGTACCCAATCCTTTTCAACTTCCAGCAGTTCCATCAGGCACTGCAGTCCCAGTTCTACCGGCAATTCTGGAATGACCAGACGTTCATTAGAACGGTTCAGACGCTTAAAGTTTTCTTCTGGACGGAACAGCTGAATTTTATCATCGGCAGTCCGATAAGCCTTCAAGCCTTCAAATACGGTCTGACCATAGTGGAAGCACATTGCTGCCGGACTCAGGCTGATATTATCATACGGAACAATTTCCGGGTCGTGCCAGCCCTGACCTTCGTCATACGGCATGATCAGCATATGGTCGGTAAAGATATGACCAAAGCCCAGCTTGCTTTCATCCTGCGGCTTTTCCTTTAAGGTTGCCGCTAACTTTTTCTTGATTTCCATGATACAATCCCTCTTTTTTTATGATGGTAACAGAAAACAGGAGGAAAAACTACTACTTTCTGCTATTTAACCCTATTATAGCACAAATCTGCACCGTTTGCAATTCCATTTGCAAAAAAAATCGGAAAATTACAAAAAAAATCAGGTACAGCGATTTGATTCGCTGCACCCGATTCGGTTCTTTTGTTAGCATATGCTGCTTACTTCAGGAACAGGCTGAGAATGATGTCTGTTCCAAGCTTGATTCCACCGCCAACAAGTACACACAGTAAAATCAATCCGAACAAGCCGCCCATACAACACACCTCTTTCTTAAAAAAACGACCGGCTTTCTGTTTTCTTACAAGTGCATTGTATCATTCCAATTGTTCAAAAATGATAAAACTGCCGATTTTTTATCAAAAACAAACCCAGACAGAACCTCTGTCTGGGCTGTTTTTCAGAATCCTTTTTCTTCATCTTCTTATAGGGGATGCTTGATCATAAAATACAGTATTGTTAAACTTTTATACCATTTCTGCTGGCTGTTCCAAATTTCGAGCAGGTCTTTTTCAACTCATTTTGCATGAATCCAGCTTTTACAGAGATTCTTTCTTTGCAGCAGCTTTCTTCATAAAGGATTCGCTCTTTACCAAGAACCGCTTATGCGTACAATGTCCCACTTCGCCAGCTTCATCCGATGCAGTAATGGCAAATGTGATTTCCCGACCGGAAACCGCTGTAATTTCTGCGGTTGCAGTGACGGTCATGCCTTCCGGTGTGGCTGCGGTATGTGCCAGATCCAACGCTGTTCCGACGGTGGTTTCGCCGTCCTCCAGAAATTCTGCGATTGCAGCACACGCTGTCTTTTCCATCAGTGCTGCCAGCATTGGCGTTGCGAATACTCGCAATGAACCGCTGCCAACGGTCACAGCAAGCTGTGCCTCTGTTACCTGCACGCTGGCAGATGCCTTTGTTCCAATTGTAATGGGCTGCATAAAAAATGCCTCCTGTTCTTATTTTTCCAGAAAACACAAGTTGTTTTCTTTATTCCGTGTCTGTATTTGTGGAGCTGTCCGGTTCTTCTTCCTCCACCGCATCTGGTGACAACATATCACCTAAAATCCGGTCATAGGTCAGCGTATCCAGCTTTTCGTTCCGTTCCTGTCCCGGTGCATAGTTGGTGGAGTAGATCGGTGTTGCCGACATTTCATCCATCATGCTCTGTGTAAAGGAATCCTTTGGCATGCCAACTTCCTGCATCATCACATACGGCAGATAGAAAACGGAAACTTCTTCCTTCGGCTGTACCTTTGTCATGTCCAGACCAAAGTTGTTCCACATGACATACTTCTGTTCATAGAGCGTGCTGCAATTCTCACTCGTGATACCCAGCTGTGCATAAATGCCATCTTCGCCCCGCAAGGATGGGAAATGGTCACCGATAAACAGTACAATTGTCGGTTCATCCAGCTTGCTCAGACGGTCAATGAAATCTGCCAGACCATCCGAAGAATGTTTTACCCACTGCAAATAGTTGTCAAATTCTGTTGCACCTGTTCCCTGATTGTATGGCTGGTGGTTCTGCATCGTGGTTGCGTGCAGATACAGCGGTTCATCGGTATCCGTAATCAGCTGTTCAATCTGATTATAAACGGTATTGTCATCAATATACGTTCCATACAAGTCAACTGGTACGGTGAAATCATCTTCAAAAATCATGGTATCGAATGAGAATCGGCTATAAATCGAACGACGATTGTAGAAACTGCCTTGGAACGGATGAACATAAGCGGTAGAATAACCCTGTGCCTTATAGTAGGATGGAATGGTCGGCTGCTGCCGTTCCAGCAGCATTCTCTGCGGCATATTCGGGTCATTCAGTGACTTTACAGGCAGACCAAACAGCAGTTCAAATTCTGTCCGAACGGTATAGCTTGCATAGGTCGGTGCAATCGCAGTGCCAGAAACGCCCTTGGCTGCAACTTCATCCAAACCAGCATATACATCATCCGGAATGTCCAGTTCGTCAAACACCCGAAAATCTGCATAGGATTCTGACATGATTTCAATGACATTCGGTTTTACACCGTCTTTGAAATTGGTCTGGTCGGTGACTTCGTCCAGATACTTGGCAATGGTGGAATCTTTATCTTCCTCATAGGCAACTGGTTCTTCCAGCTGGTTGGCGATATTTTCCGAACCTGTCTGCATAAAGAATGCCAAAAAGCCGTTATTTTCAAATTTTTCATTCAGAATAAAGGTATTATCTGCCTTGGAAACATCAACACCGAAAAAAGCGTAAACCGGTGTGGACAAGGTTGGTACCAAAATGACCAATGCACAAGCCAGCAAACAGGACAACCCTGTAATCATTCGCCGCAGCCGCTTGGTGTGCAGCGAAAACTTCGGATTAAACCAAAATGACACCACAATATATGCCAATACAATGCCAACAAAAATAATCAAGCGAGGCGTAATTTTAATGTACGCAAAAGACGTTAGACTTTTGATGCTGCGGAACAGCTTCATATCTGTCATAATCAAATGGTTGCCGTTCGTGTTGTATTTGAATAGCTCTGTGATACTCAGTGACATATACAACACGCTCTGCAAGAGCATGGCGAGCCATCCTTTCCGGAACAGCAACAATGCCCCTAGGAAAATTAATCCGGCAATCAAAATGTTGAATAACATGATAGTCGGATGGTCTGCAATAAAAATGACCAGCTTGCTGAGATATTTATCTTGGTTCAGCTCAGCCATGCAGACAATGAAAATCGGAAACAACAACAGCAACATGCGATTGGTCATCGTGAACCGCAGTGTGTTCTCATTCCGCCGTTCATTACAGGCACAAATCTTTGCCCGCAATGCAGAAATAATCTTATGTAGCGACTCCATAACGGAACAATTCCCCCTTCAATGATGGATAAACTGCCGATTTTGCGGACAGTTTTTCGTTTTTTCGCTTTTTTACTATCCTTTACTATAGCACAAGTTGCAAAAAACTGCAAGTCTTCCTTTTATCATTTTTCCTCTTTTTTTAGATTTTCGTGAAAAGTGAAAAAAGCCTTTCTTCTCCTGCTGATTTTTTGTATATTTTCGTTAGATTTTACAATGCTTTTCCACGTCTTTTTATAGAGCGGCTGCATCCGCTTTTCCACAGACGATTCCAGAACCATCCACGCTTTCCACAATTTTTATGTTGTCCGTATGAAACGGGCGTTTAAAGCAGTCTGTCCGTGGGAATCTGAAAATTTTCTCAAAATGAGTAATTTTTTTCAAAAAGGGCTTGACAAACTTTCCAAAATGAATTATACTAAAACTCACACGCAACTCATTTTGAAAAATATGAAAGGAGATTCCCCTATTATGAACGCCATGTTAGAAGCCTATCGCAACAGCTGCAACCAGCTGACCATTCGCATTTCCGAATTATCGCAGCAAATTCAACAGACCTGCTCCCAAACGGAAGCGGATTGCCTGAATCACCGCAAACACCTGCTCCAAACAGAACGCTTGGAATTACTCCGGGATATGCAGGACATGCAGCCCTATGTAAGGGGGAATGTGCATGAACCATAAACGCTTGCATCTCCCGATTGAGTTAATTACAGATTCCCATTCACAGGAACAGAAAACTGACCAATGGTTGGAATTTTTGATGGAAAATTGCTTAACTGCAAGACAAAAACAAATTCTTGTGCTATACTATTATGAGAAGCAGACACTCCGAGAGATTGCCGCTCAGCTCGGCATTACCGAATCCACAGCCTGTCGCACGAAAAATCGTGCCTGTCGGCGACTCTCTCATTACGCCTATCCAAATTCCATTCGAAAGGAACTTTCCAACCATGAAGACCCCGATTTATGATGCCCTGCAAGCATATGCAGACCGTCAGCCCATTCGTTTCCATATGCCCGGCCACAAGGGACATTCTGCCATTCCTGCTTGGAATCCGCTGTATGCCCTCGATATTACAGAAATCTCTGGTGCTGACAGCCTGTTAGAAGCAAATGGCATTATTGCAGAAAGCGAACAGATTGCAACCGCTCTGTTTTTCTCCGCCGGAACGGTCTATTCCTGTGCCGGCTCTACGGGATGCATTCAAACGATGCTGACCCTTATGAAACAGGAAAACCGCACCATCATCGCTGCCCGAAATGTTCATCGCAGCTTTTTAAACGCCTGCATCCTGCTGGGCTTAACTGTTAAATGGGTATATCCGGAAACCAATAACGGACTGCTCTCCGGACAGTATACCCCAGAACAGTTTGCTGCTGTACTTGCGGAAACCGAAGAGCCTGCTTGCGTCTATGTGACTTCGCCGGACTACCTCGGAAAAACCGCTGACATTGCTGGCATTGCTGCCGTCTGCAAGCAATACAACGCCCGTTTCTTAGTTGACAACGCTCACGGAGCACATCTTGCCTTTCTCAAGGATGGCAAGCACCCCATTCAAAACGGTGCAGATTTCTGCTGTGACTCTGCCCACAAGACATTGCCTTGCCTGACAGGCTGTGCTTATTTACACGCTGCCCATGAAGAGGACGTTCCACGCATCAAAGATGCGATGTCAATGTTTGTTTCCACTAGTCCTTCCTATTTAATGCTGCTCTCGCTGGATGTTTGCAATGCCTATCTAGCCGGAAAAATCCGCAGCGACTTGGAACACATATGCAAGCGAGCAGCTGCCCTGAAAAAGCGACTCTCGGAAAAATATGTCTTTCTGGACGGCGACCCACTGCACCTGACCATTGATGCTGCTGCCTCAAAACTGGACGGTTTAGACTTGGCAGCTCGCTTGGAACGGGCGGATTGCGTGCCGGAATATGCAGACCGGGAAACGGTTGTACTACTATTATCGCCTTACAACGTACCGGAAGAACTGGATGTTCTGGAAGTCACGTTGCATATGATTGTTGCTGAATCGTATCCGAAAACACAAACGGCGGAAATTTTACTGCCACAACCAGAAGTTGTTTGCAACATGCGAGAAGCGGCACTTGGTGCACAGGAAGTCATCCCCGTTGCGGAAAGCATCGGGCGAATCTGTGCAGCAGTCAAAGTGCCCTGCCCACCAGCTGTTCCGATTGTATGCAGTGGGGAACGGATTGATGCCCAGAGTGCAGCGGTTTTGCAGCATTACGGGATTTCGGAAATTGCTGCGGTGAAAGAGGTTGGTTCGGGAGAATTGGTAGCCCCTATTGCGAAAGAACCGGATTTGAAAGCAGAATCCACTGCATCAGAAGCATAAAAATAAACAGCATCAAACAGCAAAAAGCGGCAGTGCTTTGTGCACTGCCACTTTTCTGTATGATTATGGGAAAGATTCAGCCTGTTGAAATTAATACATGCCGCCCATGCCGCCTGCCGGCATTGCCGGAGCTGCTGGTTCATCCTTCTTGATATTTGCAACAGCACTCTCTGTTGTCAATACCATGGATGCGATGGAAGCTGCATTCTGCAAAGCACTTCTGGTAACCTTTGTCGGGTCTACAATACCGCTGCTCAGCATATCGCAGTAAGTTTCGGTGTAAGCATCAAAGCCATAACCAACCTTGCGGCTTCTCCGAATCTTGTCGATGATCACGCTGCCTTCCAGACCAGCATTTGCTGCAATCTGACGAAGCGGTGCTTCCAGTGCACGCAAAATAATTTCTGCACCGGTCTTTTCGTCACCCTTCAGGGTCGGAACAAGTTTTTCAATTGCCGGAATTGCATTGATCAATGCAGTACCGCCACCAGCTACGATGCCTTCTTCAACAGCTGCCTTGGTTGCAGACAGAGCGTCTTCAATCCGCAGCTTCTTTTCCTTCATTTCTACTTCGGTTGCTGCACCAACATGGATAACTGCAACACCGCCGGACAGCTTACCAATCCGTTCATGCATCTTTTCCTTATCGAAATCAGAGGTCGAAACAGCAATCTGATTCTTGATTTCCTGAATCCGGTCTGCAATATCTTCCTTGTTGCCAGCACCGCCAACCAAAATGGTGTTTTCCTTGTCGATAACTGCCTGGCTAACATGACCGAGCATTTCCAGTGTTGCATCCTTCAGTTCCATATCCAAATCCTTGGAGATAACCTGTGCACCAGTCAGGATTGCGATATCCTGGAGCATTTCCTTTCTTCTATCGCCAAAGCCCGGAGCCTTGACTGCTGCACACTTGAATGTACCACGCAGGTTGTTCAGGATGATGGTGGTCAGTGCTTCGCCTTCAATGTCTTCTGCAATGATTAACAGCTTCTTACCCTGCTGTACAATCTGTTCCAGCAGTGGCAGGATTTCCTGAATGTTGCTGATGGTTCTGTCGGTCAGGAATACCAGTGCATCATCATATACAACCTTCATCTTTTCCCGGTCTGTAATCATGTACGGAGACAGATAACCACGGTCGAACTGCATACCTTCTACAACTTCGCTGTAGGTTTCTGCGGTCTTGCCTTCTTCAATGGTGATGACACCGTCTGTTGTAACCTTTTCCATTGCTTCTGCAATCAGCTTACCAACCTTTTCATCTGCAGAAGAAATGGTTGCAACTCTTGCGATGTCTTCCGAACCGGAAACCTTCTTGGAATTTGCCTTGATGGTGTCAACTGCTGCATCTACAGCCTTTGCGATACCCTTGCGGAGTACCATCGGATTTGCACCAGCTGCAATGTTCTTCAGACCTTCATGAATGATTGCCTGTGCCAGAACGGTTGCAGTTGTTGTACCGTCACCAGCTGCATCATTGGTCTTGGTTGCAACTTCTCTTACGAGCTGTGCACCCATGTTTTCAAACGCATCTTCCAGTTCGATGTCCTTAGCGATGGTCACGCCATCGTTTGTTACCAGCGGAGCACCAAATTCCTTATCCAGAACAACATTTCTGCCCTTCGGCCCCAGTGTAATCTTTACGGTGTCTGCCAGCTTATCAATACCAGCTACGATTGCATTTCTTGCATCTGCATTGTATTTAATTTCTTTTGCCATAATAACTTGCACTCCTTTTCTCAAATCAACGGATTGTTATCCTTATTCTACCACTGCGATGATTTCGCTTTCATAAACAACGGTCAGTTCTTCGTCATTGTCCTTGATCTTCTGACCAGCGGACTTGCTCAGCAGAACCTTGTCGCCGACCTTTACGGTCATCGGGATCAAAGTACCGGTAGAAGCAACCTTTCCTGCACCGCAGGCAACAACGGTTGCAGTTGCATAGCTGCTGGAGGCAGCCTTTGTTGTCAGAATCAGACCGCCTACGGTCTTTTCTTCCTTTTCCTCTTCAAACTTTACGATGACTCTATCTGCCAACGGTTTCAACATAACGCTCTTCCTCCTATAAACTTTTATCATTTATCACTTGTATGCTGTTTGTGTTAGCACTCCTTTTTCTTGAGTGCTAATCTTATTATAGCAACTTTTCTGGAAAAATCAAGCCCAAACGCTGCCTTTTTTGCAAAATTGTATAGTTGCACAATTTTATAGCGATAATCGTTGAAAATTTATTTGGTATTTACAGCAATTATGACGATTTTTCCAGTTCTATTTGAATTTCGCAGATTTGCCAACAAATACATTTTGGATTTTTACAAATTTCATAATTTACATTTCGCACACAGAAAAACCACATAAATTTCACCAAATAATTTCCATCCTGTGTTATCATACTGTTAACAGGCAATTTAAAATTTGCCACAAAAATCAAAAGAACTGTGAGGTTGTATGAATTATGGCATTAGAAAAAGTACTGGTCGTAGATGATGACCCAAATATTTGCGACGTCTTAATGATGTATCTGGAAAACGAAGGATACAGCGTCATTCTCTCCTATGACGGCGAGGAAGCATTGGTCAAGTTCAATGCCCTCAAGCCGGACATCGTTCTGCTGGACGTTATGCTGCCGAGCATGGACGGCTGGCAGGTTTGCCGGGAAATCCGGAAAAAGTCCAGTGTGCCGATTATCATGATTACTGCAAAGGGCGATACCTTTGATAAGGTGCTCGGTCTGGAACTCGGTGCAGATGACTACATCGTAAAGCCGTTTGACACCAAGGAAGTCGTTGCTCGAATCAAGGCAATTGCAAGAAGAGTCAGTGCTGCTCCGGCTGAAACCGAAGTACGGGAAGTGCGTTATGACAAGCTTTCTGTCAACATGACTCGTTACGAACTGCGGGTAAATGGCAAGGTTGTAGATACACCGCCGAAGGAACTCGAACTGCTGTTCTATCTGGCATCCAACCCGAACCGTGTTTATACCCGTGACCAGCTGCTGGATGAAGTATGGGGCTTTGAATATTACGGTGACTCCCGTACCATTGACGTACACATCAAGCGGCTTCGGGAAAAGCTCGAAGGCGTTTCTGACAAGTGGGCACTCAAGACTGTTTGGGGCGTTGGCTACAAGTTTGAATCTGAAGAAGAAGAATAATGAAAGACCGTGCGAAAAAATCTCGCCGCTTTCATCCGCTTTCCCTGTGTTTAATCTGTACGGAAATTCTGGCGATGCTATTGGTGACCGTTATCACCGCCATTCTCAGCATTGTCTGGTATAAGAGTTCTGTTTTTACTGCCATTGATAAAAATGACCGGGTGATGGCAACTAATTTAGTACATCACTACGACCAGGAAAAATCAGCGACAGAAACAAGTGCAGAATGGATTCCGGACGGCTATATCCAGGATTTGTTCGACTGGACAACCGACGCTTCCCATACCTTCTATTTCTTATTCGATGAAACCGGAACGTGTCTGATCTGCTCAGGACAAGTCAACTGCAATCGGTCAGAAATTACACTGAGTCTGGATGTTCTGAAAGATGTTCAGATCGATGGGGAATATTTTTCGGATACGCTTGCGATGCTGAATCCAAAAGAACCCCGTCCGATGATCAGCAATGGTTCTCCAGTGACGTTTACAGAACCGGATGGAACAGAAACGACTTATTATCTGTTCAGCAACACGCATACTTCTGTGCTGGACTCGTTCACATCCCGTACTTGGATTTATGGAATACTGTGCTTTGTCGTTTTAACGGCTGCACTCATTGCAGTGACGGTGTTCTTCCTGACACGGAATCAAAAGCCGCTGACACAGATGATGCAGATTGCACAGCAATGTGCAAGGGGCAACTACACGGAACACCTGAATCCGGGCAGCTTTGAAGAACCATCCTATGAGGATATGGCGTACAGCATCAATGAACTTGCCTATGCCGCAGAAAATGCGGAAAATCAGCGGAAACAATTCGTTTCCAACGTTTCCCATGAATTGCGAACCCCAATGACCATTATCAGCGGGTATGTAGACGGTATGCTGGACGGCACTGTTCCCAAAAATAAGCGGATGCAATATCTTTCGATTGTGTCGCAGGAAATGCAGCGGCTGAAGATTTTAATTTCTTCCATGCTGAACCTGACAAAGTTCGACAATGGAACGATTGAGATTCACTATCAGCTCTTCCCGATTCAAGATCTGGCTTTCCGTACCATTTTAATGTTTGAAAGCCGTCTGGAAAAGCGAAATATTACGCTGGAAGGACTGGATTCTGAACCCGTACAGGTTTGGGGCGACCCCGACCTCATTGGACAGGTCATCTATAACCTATTTGAAAATGCAACCAAGTTCGTCAATACGGGCGGAACGATTACATTCACCTTTAAAGATGAACCGAATAGCACCAGCATTGCGATTCGGAATACCGGTGCTGGCATTTCCAAAGAAGAATTACCGAAAATTTTTGAACGCTTTTATAAGTCGGATGACTCCAGAAGCCACGACAAAACGGGGCTGGGCATCGGACTGGACATCACCAAACACATTGTGCGTCTGCACAAGGCACAAATTTCTGTGAGCAGCGAAGAGGGCGAATATACCGAATTTCTGATTCGTCTGCCGAAAAAGGATGCTCCGGCAGAATCGCCGACAGAGAATCCCGAAAAGCAGCCAAAAGATGCACGATAAAACAGGCAGACGATGGAACTTTTTCTACATCGTCTGCCTGTTCTGTATTTTGACTTGAAAGGAGTCTGTTTTCTGATGGAAGAACATCCGTTTTCTCCGATTCCGCAGCAGCAGCCTGCTCCACAACAGCAATCCCCTGCACCGCCGCCCTATACACAGGTTTCCTCCTATGCAGCACCGTCCCCCGCTCCGGAACAGCCGCAGCCTGCTGCACCAGTTCCGCCGCCACCCGTTTATCCGCCGAACTTTGGGCAACCGCAACTGTCTGCACCTTATCCCCCACAGCAGCCCATCTATCCGCAGATGCAACCGATGCAGCCGATGCCTGCTCCAAAGCAGAAAAAACGGCGAACCAAACAGAAACCTTCTCCCGAACAGGCTCGCTTGACAAAATTGGCTTGGATTGCCATTTGGCTGGCGTTTCTGCTGCTGGTCTACTGCATCGCCAGCGACTTGTTCCGCTATTTTGAGATGGACAGCCAAACCCCAACTTTACAGCAATCACAATCCTCTACCTTAAATATTCAATATCAGGAACGCCCTGTTTCGGATGCCATTACACAGCCAAATGAAAACGGAGCGTACACGGTTGCAGGTGTTGCGGAAGCAGTCGCTCCCTCGATTGTTGAAATTACGGCTGCTTCCGGCAGCATGCCAACAAGCAGCGGCTCTGGTATTATCTTGTCGGAAGATGGTTATATTGTCACAAATGCTCATGTTCTGCAAAATAGCGATACGTTTTGGGTCACATTGAATAACTCTGATGAAGCCATTTCAGCGGACTGCATTGGAATGGATACCAAAACAGACCTAGCTGTTTTAAAAATCAACCGCACTGGGTTGCCAGCTGCAACCATTGGCGATTCTGATTCCCTGCTAGTTGGCGAAGAAGTCGTTGCCATCGGCAACCCTGCCGGACTGACAGGAACGGTTACCAACGGCATTGTATCTGCTCTGCACCGGAAAATCAAAAGTGCATCCACAGGCTTTGAAATGGACTGCATTCAAACCAATGCTGCCATCAGTCCGGGAAATTCCGGCGGTGCATTGGTGAACTTGTACGGGCAGATTGTTGGCATTACTTCTTCTAAATACACCAATGCTTACAGCGGTTCTGCTTATGAGGGGCTGGGGTTTGCAATTTCTATCAATGCAGCAATGCCGATTCTAGAAGAATTGAGTTCGCAGGGCTATGTGTCCGGTCGGGTTCGCATCGGCATTACATTCCGGTCGCTGGATATTACAGAGGTGCAGGAAGAGTTCCACGAAACTTATCAGCTAAGTGACCGGACACAGGTATCTGGGCTTTGGATTTCTGAAATTGCTGAGGACTGCGATATTTCCAACACAGAATTACAGGTTGGCGATGTCATTGAACGGGTAAACGGCACGGAAACAGCGGATTATGACCAGCTGAATGCGGTTTTATCTGACTGTAAGGCAGGCGACTCCCTTACTGCGGATTGCTGCCGATATGATAAAAATGGAAAAAAGTCTTCGTTTACAATTACCTTTCAGCTGATGGAAGACCGGTCGGGAAATTTCTAAAATGTGGATTGGAAAACTATGCTCTTAGGAAAAACGGTCTTCCGCATCCGGCAAAAGGGGGTTCCACCCCTGCTTTTGCCTACCAGCATGCTGCAATTGCCCCGTTGCCTTGCCCGAATTTGTAACTTCTTTCATAAAAATAATCCAATTGCGGATTAGCAAGTTCCAAAAAATGCAATTGCAGCAGGAAAAACAGACTGCAAAATTCAATTTGCTTCGCAAATGTGGGCTACTCGCCCACACCTCGGCAGCATTTTTGTAAAACTGCTGCACCGAAAAACTTTGAAATGCTCCCCTTTTGTTAGACAATGTGGTATAATAGAAATATACCG
>ERZ1034976.1425-NODE-1425-length-18414-cov-4.619914_pt1 | contig 18414 bp, 16 predicted proteins | sample MGYA00520623_ERZ1034976 | MGnify/ENA primary metagenome ERZ1034976 (study PRJEB33766, sample SAMN09781774) | gut metagenome | biome: gut microbiome | host: Homo sapiens | place: Madagascar | study: EMG produced TPA metagenomics assembly of the PRJNA485056 data... | reverse complement strand
AAACAATGTTACGAGGGCTGCTAAAAGATATTGCTCCAGGAAATATCTTGGATATTAATTTAGTTATTCAAGCTTTTGAAATTGGTATTCAAAAACAAATATCAAGAAGTAGCCAAGTTACAAATGCGGATGTGCATAGGTACATCAAAATAATGGAAGAAAACTTTGGCACAGCGGAGAAATACGCATATCAAGCAATAAATATGTGGTGTGCAGCTTATAATAAGAAATGTCCTAAAATAGAATTTGAAGATGAAAAAAAATATCTAAGTAAAGTTAAAGAAAAAGATATCTTGAAGCCATATGCAAAAGGCACTATATATGAAGATAGCAATGTTAGTGTTATTTATCAAGGTTGGAGAAATGTTGTATATTCAAATACTGGGAAAGCGAAAGCATTTAGGTTTATATTTGAAAATAGAACAGATAAACGAGTAAGATTTCATTATATGAAAATAAGATTCCAGAGGGAATAGATAAGTATACATCGGTAGAATTTAGATTGGCATATCAATTGCTTAATGAAAATATAGATGTTCCTTTTCCTCCGCATTATGAAGTAGTATATGAACACGAAAGTGATGAGATTAGTATTGCAATGTGGAATAAAGGTACATTGAACAGAGGGAGTTAAATGATTTTATAAATGCTCGTATAGATTAAAAATCATAAGTAAAGTCCTACATTCAATGACCGAGCAGTTTGCATTGACTCATGGGTATTTATACTAACTCAGTATATATGTTGGAAGGTGTAAGATTTGAATGAATACATACAGAAAATAGAGAATGTAGAGAATGAGTTAAAAGGTAAAACTATTAAAATAGAAAATGCAGAAGAATTATCAGAATTTCTTGAAAAATCTAGAAAAATTGCAGATCAAGAGTGGTTGTATCACTGTACTGATAGACATGCGCTGATAAGCATACTCAAAAACAAGGAGTTTTATTTAAAAAATCTTGTTTATGTTAATGATGATGAAGAGGCTGAGGCAATTGATGTAAATGAGTACCGAAATACATTTTATGTTGGCTGTTTTAGTTCGGAGATAATTGATACTTTCGATCATACAGAAGAATATGGAAAATTGGGGGACTCTGTTGTTATTGCAATGAAAAAGAGTTGGTTTACATAGGATGTACATTTCTTGGGTAGTGGAGATATCGAGTGGACTGATTTTGGGAATACTTTTAGAATATTCCATAGCATACGTGAGGTGATGGATTTCCAAAAGAATGAGTTGAACCATAATAGATATTGCTATCCATATTATATTGATGATTTCGATTTTTATGGAGTTTTATATGCTGATAAAGTAAACAAGAGTATAAAATGCGGTATTTCATTGGATTTGAATGGAACTGAAATTAAAGGAATAGCATTTTTCCCAGAACTTGCTGGTATAATAAAGAAGAAATCCGGTGTCAGCAAACGCTCTCAAAAAGTAAGAGTATGGTCTGATGAAAAAGAAATTAGGTTAAAGGCATGCATCCACCAGATTGATTATTTAAAAAATGGAATAGAATATCATGATGATGCTATGGCACCAATTACAATTAGGCAGGTGGTAACAACATTAACCAAAGATGCATTTGAAACATTGTATATTTACTTTCCAAGTACATTTATTGATAAAGAAAGATATATTAAAGAATTAAAATCTGTAATTTCGGGAATTAGAATAGCTGTAATGCAGAAAGATGGTGTGCCTTGAAATGAAGAGAAAATCAAATTCGGCATCTGACTAACTATTTTTTTTAGATTACACTCAAAAAGACACAAAAAATAATAATTACTTAGAGGAGGCTAAAGAAGATGGATCAATTACCACACTGTCCGTAGGTTTAATTGAATATTTTTGTGCGGATGAATCCATCGTACAAGAATATCTCACACAGCAAAATCTTAGAAATCTATTAAACTTTCCATTTCCCTTTACAGTCCATGTGAAATGTGCTACTATATTACATAGTAATGAAAACTATTTGCGAAAGTTCTGCGAAACGCGACAAAAAGAGAAAAATACAAGTTCTGTAAAAAGAACTGAAACGGGCACAAAAGCGCAGATTAGGAAAGGGATGGAAATCAGATATGAAATATAATTATAAAATCGTAGTAGACAGCTGTTGCGAATTACCGGAGGAATTGCGGGATGACGAGAGATTTGAAAGAGTTCCTCTGGAAATAGAAGTCGGCGACGATTATCGTATTCTGGATGATGAAAACTTTGATCAGAAGGATTTCCTAAGAAGGGTGGCAGAGTGCCCCAAATGTCCGAAGTCTTCCTGTCCGTCTCCGGAGAGCTACATGAACGCTTATCGTACGGAAGCAGAGAGAGTCTACGTGGTGACATTGACTTCAAAGCTGAGCGGCAGCTACAACAGCGCAGTTCTTGGGAAAAATTTATATGAAGAACAGTATGGGGACAAAAATATACTGGTAGTAGACTCACGTTCTGCAAGCTGCGGGGAGACACAGATTGCATTAAAGCTTATGGAACTGGAGGAGCAGGGGCTTACCTTTGCGGAAATCACTAAGAAAATCCGTCATTTCCGTAATGAAATGCACACCTATTTTGTACTGGATAATTTAGAAACACTTCGGAAGAACGGCCGGCTTACCGGTATTAAGGCTGTTGTGGCTTCTACGCTCAGTATTAAACCGGTGATGGCAGCGGAGGATGGAATTATTGTACAACGAGGTCAGGGCATCGGAATCAAAAAGGCATTAAATAAGATGGTGGATCTGATAGCGTCGGAACTCACAGATGCCGATAAGAAGAGAATCATCATCAGTCATTGCAATGCACCGGACAGGGCACTCTTGGTGGAGCAGATGATTAAATTAAAAACCGGGTGCAATAACATTATGATGCAGGATATGGCAGGCATTAGCAGTATGTATGCAAATGACGGCGGCGTTATTGTTGCAGTGTAAGACGCAGATAGGTGTACAGGCTGAGACGGAGATTTTGACGTCCACGTTCATGGTGCAGTCATTGCGCATATTCAGCCAGGCATTTTTTGGCATAGCCGATACCGGCGCCGATGGCTGAAAAAGTATGACCGTCACACATGGTAATATGTGTAAGCTGTACAGATTTGATATACCTTCCGTTTAAGATGGTTTTACGGTTGGGTGCAAAGAAAACAGGATAAGCTTCAAGCTGTGCAAGCAGACTTTCCAAGGAGGCATTATGTGGAAGAATTTCCCCGGATTTCAGGGTCACATAAATATGTCCTCCTTTTTTTTCGGCATAAAGAATGTCACTTTCGTATATATAGTGGGTACCTGCCTCGGCGCGGATTTCGATGGGAATTTCCCGTTTGCCGGAAAGAACCAGAAGATTGTCCAACAGAGAGGATAATTCTTCTTTTCGCACCGGCTTTTCCAACAGAAGAATTTCCATGGGTGCATCTTTGCCGAGCGCCTTTTTTTCTTCTTTTTCTTCCGGGGAGGCATAGAACAGGATGACGGGCGCGGAACAACCTGCCTTAATCAGACATTGTAAAACAGAACTGTCCGAAATATCCGGGGTCAGTTCCATATCAATAAAGAACGCATCAAACTGCATGGGATTTTTAAGCAGACTGTCCGGATGGCCATAGGAGTCCACATAAAGGTTACCGGAGGTGGAGAGGCGTTTGTCGGATTCCCTTGCCAAAAGTCTCTCAAGCTGTTTTCTGTCAGCGACGTTATCGTTACAAATGGCAATATGCATGGTTGTTTCCTCTGTATCAGATGGTTAAAAGCTCAACGGGCGCCCGGTACAGTAAAAAGAGCAGAATAAGCTGGATAATTAAAATAGCGGGCATGCCGTAGACAAATTTTAAGTGTCTTGTTTTGTGGCGGAAGGTATACATGCCTAAGATGGAGCCGATACTGCCGCCGATAATGGCAACCATAAAGAGGGTGGCTTCCGGAATCCGGAAGGCACCCTTTATGGCTTTGCGCTTGTCAATGCCCATGAGGACAAAGCCAAGCAGATTTACGATGATAAAATACGATACGATAATTAAAATAACTTCCATACTCAGTACTTTCTATCAGGGAAATAAAGATTATTTGTTGTTCTTCTCAACCTCTAATTTCTTCATGGCGCGTACCTTTAAGGACAGACCGAACAGATTGATGAAGCCTTCTGCATCGTGGTGGTCGTAAAGGTCACCGGTCTTGAAGGATGCTAAGGATTCATTGTAGAGGGAGTAAGGAGAAGTAGTGCCGGCCTTGATAATGTTGCCCTTGTAAAGCTTGAATTTCACTTCACCGGTTACATATTCCTGGGTTACTTCAATGAAAGCCTGCATAGCCTCGCGAAGAGGAGTGAACCACTTGCCTTCGTAAACAAGGCTTGCAAATTTAGCGCCGATTTCGGTCTTCATGGCATAGGTGTCACGGTCTAAGATTAACTCTTCAAGCTGCTGGTGTGCTTCCATTAAAATGGTGCCGCCCGGTGTTTCGTATACGCCGCGGGACTTCATGCCGACAACACGGTTTTCCACGATGTCGATGATGCCGATACCGTGCTTGCCTCCCAGTCTGTTTAATTCTCTTACGATGTCGGAGTATTTCATCTTCTTGCCGTTTACGGAAGTGGGAATACCCTTTTCAAAAGTCATGGTAACATATTCTGCCTGGTCGGGAGCCTTCTCCGGAGTAGTACCGAGTACTAACAGGTGGTCGTAGTTGGGCTCGTTGGCCGGGTCTTCCAGTTCCAGACCTTCATGGCTGATGTGCCAGATGTTACGGTCACGGCTGTAGGAAGAGTCGGTGGAGAAAGGAAGATTGATGCCGTGAGCCTGGCAGTAAGCGATTTCGGATTCACGGGAGTCCATTTTCCATTTGTCGTTTCTCCAGGGAGCAATAATCTTGATATCGGGAGCCAGGGCCTTGATACCTAATTCAAAACGAATCTGGTCGTTGCCCTTGCCGGTTGCACCGTGGCAGATGGCAACAGCGTTTTCTTTTCTTGCAATTTCCACTAACTTCTTGGCAATCAGAGGTCTTGCCATGGAAGTACCTAATAAATATTTATTTTCGTAAACAGCATGTGCCTGTACGCAGGGAGCAATGTAATCGTCGCAGAACTCGTCGATAACATCCAAAATGTATAATTTTGCAGCACCGCAGGATTTTGCACGCTCTTCAAGACCGTTTAATTCTTCTTCCTGACCGCAGTCGATGCAGACACAGACTACATCATAATCATAAGTTTCTTTTAACCAAGGAATGATGGCAGTGGTATCCAGTCCGCCGGAATATGCCAAAACAACTTTTTCCTTCATATTTTTATGCCTCCTATGTGGAATCTTTTTTGAACTTGCCCTTACTATACAACAACTTCATCTTGATTGCAAGCAGAAAAATGCATATAATATAGGAAATGCTTTCATAAAAATTCATAAGTGCTATAATGTACCCATGCAAGAGAAAACAAGCGACACCGAAGGTGGCATTTGTTTTTCTTGCATGGGTAGCGAACGAATGGTCTGCGAAGCAGACAAGAAGTGCCAAAGGCACGGATTCGTGAGCGTGCAGGAGAGGCGAACGAATGGTCTGCGAAGCAGACAAGGAGTGCCAAAGGCACGGATTCGTGAGCGTGCAAAAGAAAAACAAGCGACCCCACAGGGGGCATTTTATAAGGAAAGGAGCCGGACATGATTACAATACGTGCCATGGAATTAGAAGATTTTGAAGGAGTACATAAGCTTTGGATGAGCATCAAAGGCTTCGCCATAAGAAGCATCGATGATGCGAAGGAAGGTGTGGAACGCTTCTTAAAAAGAAATCCCGGCATCAGTGTGGTGGCAGAGGAAGACGGCGAAATCGTGGGAGCCATCCTTTGCGGACACGACGGCAGAAGAGGCTGTCTGTATCATGTCTGTGTGAGAGAAGATAAACGAATGAAGGGCATCGGCAAATCCATGGTCGTGTACTGCATGGAGAAGCTGAAGGAAGAAAAAATCAGCAAGGTGTCCCTGATAGCCTTTACCGAAAACGATATCGGCAATGCGTTCTGGAAATGCATCGGCTGGACAAAAAGAAACGATTTGAACTATTATGATTTTGTATTAAATACCGAAAATATTATTGCTTTTAATAAGTAGAAGATTTACTCTGATAGGGAAGTTTGGATATAGAAAGTGAGGAAAAGTCATGAAATTTACAGAAGGCGGCGTGACCGCAGCAAAAGGATTTGAAGCAGCAGGTGCGGAAGCACAGATTAAATATAAAAACAGAATGGATATGGCGCTTGTATACAGCAAGGTTCCCTGCGTGAGCGCCGGTACTTTTACCAGCAACGTGGTAAAGGCAGCGCCCGTTCTCTGGGACAAAAATATCGTGGATACCAAAGAAACCGCACAGGCGGTGGTAGTCAACTCCGGTATTGCCAATGCGTGCACCGGCAAGCAGGGCATGGACATTTGTAAAAAAGAAGCGGAATGTGCGGGCAGACTGCTGGGTATCCCCGCAGATGCGGTACTGGTAGCGTCCACCGGTGTTATCGGCATGCAGATTCCCGAAGACAGAATTTGTGCCGGCATTGAGAAACTGGCAGCGGCAAAAACAGATACCCTGAAAGCCGGCAACGATGCCGCAAGAGCCATTATGACCACCGATACGGTATTCAAGGAAGTGGCAGTGGAAATTGAACTTTCCGGCAAAAAAGTAACCCTCGGCGGTATGTGCAAGGGATCCGGCATGATTCATCCCAATATGTGCACCATGTTAGGCTTTGTTACCACGGATGCCGCAATCAGCAAGGAACTTCTGGTAAAGGCGGTAAAAAAGGATGTGATAGACTCCTTCAACATGATTTCCGTGGACGGCGATACATCCACCAACGACACCCTTCTGGTGCTGGCAAACGGTATGGCTAAGAACCCTGTGATCACAGAAGAAAATGAGGACTATAAAGTATTCTGTGAAGCCCTCCATGCGGTAACCACCACACTGGCAAAGAAGATGGCGGGCGACGGCGAAGGCGCCACCGCACTGTTTGAAACGAAGGTCATTCATGCGGATACCAAGCAGAATGCCCGTATTTTAGCAAAATCCGTTATCTGCTCCTCCCTGACAAAGGCGGCGATTTTCGGACATGATGCCAACTGGGGCAGAATTCTCTGTGCCCTTGGCTATTCCGGTGTTAACTTTGACCCGGAAAATGTGGATTTGTATTTTGAAGCGGAAGGCAAAAAGATGGCGATTTTCAGTAAAGGTGTTGCCTGTGATTACAGCGAGGAAGAAGCCAGCGCCATTTTGTCCTGCAAGGAAGTTACCGCGCTGGTGGACATGCACATGGGCGAGGAAAGCGCTACGGCATGGGGGTGCGATTTGAGCTATGATTATGTAAAGATTAATGCCGATTACCGGTCATAAAAGCTTAGAAAGGATTGGTTTGGAAAAATGGAAGAAAAGGATATGAAAGAAGTTTTACAGAAAGCGGAAGTGCTGATCGAGGCCCTTCCTTACATACAGAAATTCAACCGTAAGATTATCGTTGTGAAATACGGCGGAAGCGCCATGAGCAACGAAGAGCTGCAGAAAAATGTCATCAAGGATGTGACTCTGTTAAAGTTAGTTGGTTTCAAACCCATTATCGTACACGGCGGAGGCAAGGAAATCAGCCGCTGGGTCGGCAAGGTGGGCAAGGAAGCCCGGTTTATCAACGGACTGCGCGTGACCGATGAAGAAACCATGGAAATTGCGGAAATGGTACTGAATAAGGTAAACAAAAGCCTGGTTACCATGGTGGAAGAGCTTGGCGTCAAGGCAGTCGGCTTAAGCGGCAAGGACGGCGGACTCTTAAAGGCAGATAAAAAGTACGCAGACGGAAAAGACATCGGTTATGTGGGAGACATCAAACAGGTTGACCCCACCGTCCTGTATGACCTTCTGGAAAAAGACTTTCTTCCCATCGTGGCGCCCATCGGCCTGGATGACAATTTCAAAACCTACAACATCAATGCGGATGATGCGGCATGCGCCATTGCCAAGGCAGTCGGTGCGGAAAAGCTGGCGTTCCTGACGGATATCGAAGGCCTGTACCGTGACATTAACGATAAGTCTTCCTTTATTTCCAGACTGAGTGCGACCCAGGCAGAAGAGCTGATCAACAGCGGACTGATCGGCGGAGGCATGCTGCCAAAACTCGGAAACTGCACTTCCGCTATCCGCAACGGCGTCAACCGTGTGCATATTCTGGACGGACGTATTCCCCACTGCCTGCTTCTGGAAATCTTTACCCAGGGCGGTATCGGAACGGCGATTGTCAAAGACGGGGACATGGCGGAAAACGGCTGGAAAATGCAATAGGACAGAAATGAAGGTTACGGCAGGAAACAGCCGGCGAATGTAATGGGACAGGAATGAAGATTACGGCTGGAAAATGCAATGAGAAAGGAACGAAGATTATGGCAGAAAATCTGACGATGCAGGAATATATCGACGAGGCGGAAAGCGAACTGCTTCACACATACAACCGTTACCAGATTGTGCTGGACAAGGGCGACGGTGTTTATCTGTACGACTATAACGGAAAAAAATACCTGGACTTTGTTTCCGGCATTGCGGTGTTTGCTTTGGGATATCATAACGAAAGCTACAACAATGCCCTGAAGGAGCAGATTGACAAGCTCATTCACACTTCTAACTATTATTACAATGTGCCCGCTATCGAAGCGGCTAAAAAGTTAAAAGCCGTCAGCGGCATGGACAGGGTATTTTTTACCAACTCCGGCGCGGAAGCTATTGAAGGCGCCATCAAGGCAGCCAGAAAATATGCATACTTAAAAGACGGTACCACCGACCACGAAATCATTGCCATGGAGCATTCCTTCCACGGCAGAACCATGGGAGCGCTTTCCGTAACGGGCAACCCGCATTACAGAGAGGCTTTTGAGCCGGGCATCGGCAACATCCGTTTTGCTACCATGAACGACATTGACAGTGTAAAAGCATTGATTAACGAAAAAACCTGCGCCATTATCATGGAAACGGTACAGGGAGAGGGCGGCATTCATCCGGCGGACGAGGCTTTCTTACGGGAGCTCCGAAAAATCTGCGACGAAAAGGATATTCTGCTTATTTTAGATGAAATCCAGTGCGGCATGGGCAGAACCGGTTACATGTTTGCCTGGCAGAAATACGGCGTAAAGCCGGATATCATGACCACCGCCAAAGCGCTGGGCTGCGGCGTGCCGGTGGGAGCCTTCCTCTTAAATGAAAAAGTGGGAGCACATTCCCTTGCAGCCGGTGACCACGGAACCACCTACGGCGGCAATCCGCTTGTGTGTGCGGCAGTAAACAAAGTGCTTGATTTATTTGAAACGAACCATATAATAGAAAATGTGAGAGAAGTAGCGCCTTATCTGGAAAAGCGTCTGGACGAGCTGAAGGAAAAATACGACTTTATTATTGACAGACGCGGTGCGGGACTGATGCAGGGACTGGAATTTGACAGACCGGTGGCTCCTTATATTAACAGCGCCCTGGACAAGGGACTTATGTTAATCAATGCGGGTCAGAGCATCATCCGTCTGGTACCTCCTCTCATTATAACAAAACAGAACGTGGATGATATGATTGCTGTTCTCGACACCTGTCTTTCCGGGGAGCCGGCATAACATCCTGTTCGGAAGGCTTGGTGATACATGAGAAAGAGACTGCTGGCAGTACTTTTAATTGTCTGCGTGATGGCAGGTATGTTATATTTGGGCAATGAAAACGAATATGTGGGAAAAGAAGAGGAAATTTCCACACTTTTCAGGGATAAAGAGACGATTTACTTCTGGTACTCCGATGAAGCGCTGACGGATTTTATTGCCAGTGCGGCGGTAGCATTCGGCGCAGAAAAGGACGTGCGTGTGATACCCGTACTGACCTCGGACAGTGAGTATTTAGAGGCGTTAAATCAGGCATCCCTGCATTCCACACAAATTCCCGATGCCTTTATTTTAAGCAATGACTCATTGGAAAAGGCTTATCTTTCCGGTCTGGCATCCCGTATTACGGATGAAGCGGGTATCTGCAACGAGGACCATTTTCCGGGGACTGCGCTTTCCGCAGTGACCTATAAGGACAAGTTGGTTGCGTACCCGTATTATTATAAAACAAGCGCACTCCTTTACAATAAGACTTATCTGGAAGCCTGGACGGCAGAGCAGCTGCAGAAAGCAGCGGAAGGCGACGGGGAAGAAGCCACGGACGACACCGGTGAGGCTGCAGCGGACAATGCGGATGCGTCCGGAGAAGAAGGAGACACCGGGGAAATAGAAGCCACGGAGGATACCCTGACCGTGACACCGGAGCAGCTTGAGGCAGGCATTCCCGCCAATATGGATGAAATGCTTGCGTTTGCGGACAACTATGATGCACCCGAAAATGTAGAAGCGGTGCTCCGATGGGATGTTTCCGATATTTTTTACAATTACTTTTTCGTAGGTAATTACATGGTGGTCGGTGGTGAATGCGGCGATGACGAAACGGCTGTTGACATCAACAATGAGGCGGTAAAGCAGTGCCTGGAGGTTTATCAGAACTTAAACCAGTTCTTTTATATCGAGTCGGATTCCGTTTCCTATGAATCCGTGGTGCAGGATTTTATCGACGGTAAAATCGTGTTTACCATTGCCACAACGGATGTGCTGGCAAAGCTAAAACAGGCAAAAGAGGAAGGCACATTTCCGTATGAATACGGAATTGCTATGCTGCCGGGGCCCGGTGCGGAGCTGCAGGCAAAGTCCCTCTCCGTTACCAACTGCGTGGTGGTAAACGGCTACTCCGAGCACAGGGAGCTTGCCAATGAATTTGCGGCCTTTTTAACAAACGAATACTACGACAACCTGTATGAGCGTACCGGCAAGGTTTCCGCCAATTTAGCGGCAAATGCGGGCAACGAGGATTTACAGGTATTTATGGAAGAGTACAAACATGCGGGCTCCCTGCCCAAGATGATTGAAACCAGCAACTTCTGGATTCAGCTTGAAATTCTTTTCTCCAAGGTATGGGAAGGGGAAGATGCAGCAGGACTCCTGCAGGAGCTCTCCGATAAGATAACAACGCAGTTGCAGTAAAAAAGGCCTGCAAAATAAGTGAAATAGCAGAAAAGACATAAAAAGATACAAATAAGATACACAGGCATGCAAGAATAAAATCCAGTCATGTGCGCATAATGAATATAACAGACATTCATGGGAGGCGCATATGATTGGATTTCTTATTGCCGTAATTTCCGGCTTGCTGATGAGCGTGCAGGGGGTTTTCAATACGCAGGTGACCAAGACCACGGGCATGTGGGTTGCCAATGCTTTTGTGCAGTTTACGGCATTTTCAGTCTGCATCGCCATCTGGGCAATTTCCGACCGGACATCGTTCGGAACCCTTTTGAAAGTGGAGCCGCGGTACATGTTAATCGGCGGCATCTTAGGCGCGGGCATTACTTATACGGTTATCAAGGCAATGGATATGATGGGACCGGCAAAAGCCGTCATGATGATTGTGACGGCACAGATTTTAGCGGCGTATCTTATAGAGCTTTTCGGACTTTTCGGGGTGGAAAAACAGCCCTTTTCCTGGAGAAAGGTAATAGGCATTCTGCTGGCGGCAGGAGGTATTATTTTGTTCAAATGGGAGTAAATTACCCTTGTAAAAATGAGACAACTCCATTACAATGATAGCAGTGGTCAAGAGGCATTCCCGGAAAGGGAAGACCATGAAACATTTTATAAGATATTATCTGGCGGCAGGCTTACTTGGCATGATAATTTTGTTTGCAGCGGGCTGCACCGGACAGAACAACACGACCTATTCTTTAAAAGGGGAACTGCCCCTGACGGAGGAAGATACATCCGGCGGGGCGGACAGTACGGCACGGAATACAGACAGCGATACCGTTCTGGTACATATTTGCGGAGAAGTGCGGACTCCGGGCGTTTATGAACTGACTGCGGACAGCCGGATTTGTGATGTGCTGCTTTTGGCGGGCGGTTTTACGGCGGATGCCGATACGGAAGCGGTCAACATGGCGGCAGGTATAGAGGATGGCATGCAGATTGTGATTCCCACCGAAACGGACGGGACACAGGAAATGACGGGAAACAGTTCAGACCGGACGGGAAAAACAGCAGCCGGGAAAACGGAGAGTCAGCTTGTCAATATCAATACGGCGGATAAGGAGACACTTATGAGTCTGCCGGGTATCGGAGCGGGCAAAGCGGAAGCGGTGATTGCCTACCGGGAAGCGGGCGGCGTATTTAAGGATATCAAAGACATCATGCTGGTGGACGGTATCAAAGAGGGCGTGTATGCCAGAATCAAAGATAAAATATGTGTAAAGTAAAAATATAATAAAGGCGGGAAGAGAAATGGGTAAAAAGGCTTTGGTGGTTGATGATGAAAAACTGATTGTGAAAGGAATCCGGTTCAGTCTGGAGCAGGACAATATGGAAGTGGACTGCGCCTACGACGGAGAGGAAGCGCTGGAGCTGGCGCATAAAAATCAGTACGACATTATTTTGCTGGACGTAATGCTGCCGAAATTGAACGGCTTTGAGGTATGCCAGCAGATTCGTGAATTTTCCAGTGTCCCCATTATCATGCTTACGGCAAAGGGCGATGACATGGACAAAATTCTGGGACTGGAATACGGCGCCGACGATTATATTACCAAGCCTTTCAATATACTGGAAGTGAAAGCGCGCATTAAAGCCATTATCCGCCGTACCGAAGTGAAAAAGCCGAATAAGGAAGACAGTGTGCTGGAAATCGGCTCCTTAAAAATCGACTGCGACGGCAGGAGAGCGTATGTGAACCGCAGGGAAGTGGGACTTACCGCCAAGGAATTTGAAGTGCTGGAGCTTCTTATGCGCAATCCCAACAAGGTATACAGCCGGGAAAAGCTTCTGCAGATGGTATGGGGCAGCGACTACCCGGGCGACGTGCGTACGGTGGATGTCCATATCCGGAGACTGCGTGAAAAAATAGAGGAATGTCCCGGTGAGCCGAAGTTTGTGCATACAAAGTGGGGTGTGGGATACTATTTCATGAACATGGAATAAGACGGCAGGTAACCGCTTTTTAAATGGAGTAAAGAATGGTAAAAAAAATGGAACAATGGGGCAGCAAATTTGTAGAAGGCTGCAAACGAATAAAGGGACTCAGGAGCCTCAGGGCCAGAATATTCGTGATTATTCTGGTTGTGGGATGTCTGCCTGGAGTCCTTCTTCGTTATGGAATTATGCAAAACTATGAGCAGCATGCCATAGAACTGCGGACGAACACCGTGCAGACGCAGTTGAAAATCTTGGCCAACCACCTGATACACTACAATTATCTGCAGGATAATTCTTCCGAAGTGATCGGTGCGGAGCTGGACATGCTTTCTAACCTTTACGACGGCCGTGTTATTATCATCGGCGGGAACTTCAAGGTGGTGAAGGATACCTACGGCATCAGCGAGGGTAAAACCATTATTTCCGAGGAGGTTATCCGCTCTTTTGACAACCAGAGCATTTCCAATTATGACAGGAAACACGGCTACATAGAAATGACGACGCCCATTACGGAGACGGTAACGAATGCAACCGACATGGGCGAAAAAGAGGAAATCGTGGTCCGGGGCGTTATGCTGACCAGTATTTCCACGGACAATATTATGGCGACCATGGATGTGCTGAACCGGAAGGCGTTGATTTTGGAAGCTATTATTCTTCTGATTATTCTGGCGGTTGCCATGGTGCTTTCCGATGTGCTGACCCGTCCTTTCTCCCACATTACACAGGCTATTAACGAAGTAAAAGCGGGATATACGGACGAAAAAATTTCGGTTCCCGACTATTCCGAAACCATTCATATCGTGGATGCGTTCAACCAGCTTTTAGGCCGCATGAAGGTGCTGGATGATTCCCGGCAGGAATTTGTTTCCAACGTGTCCCACGAACTGAAAACCCCGCTGACATCCATGAAGGTTCTGGCAGATTCCCTGCTTGCCCAGCCGGATGCACCGGCGGAAATGTACCGGGAATTTTTACAGGATATTACTGCGGAAATTGACCGTGAAAACCAGATTATCACAGACCTGTTATCTCTGGTGAAAATGGATAAAAAGGCAGTGGATCTGAATGTTTCCGCCGTAAATATCAATGAGCTGACCGAGCTTATCTGCAAACGTCTTCGACCCATTGCGCGGAAGAAGGATGTGGAAGTGGAATTAACCAGCCTCCGCCCCGTGGTTGCGGAAGTGGATGAAGTGAAAATGACCCTGATTATTTCCAATCTGGTGGAAAATGCCATTAAGTACAATAAGGAGCATGGCTCCGTGAAAATTACGCTGGATGCCGACCATCAGGTATTTACTCTTGAGGTCAAGGATACCGGTATCGGTATTCCGCAGGACTCTCTGGATAAAATTTACGAACGTTTTTACCGTGTGGACAAATCTCATTCCCGGGAAATCGGCGGTACGGGCTTAGGTCTTGCCATTACTAAAAATGCAGTACTGATGCACCGCGGTTCCATTACAGTGTCCAGCCTGGAGGGCGAAGGAACTACCTTTTTGGTTAAGATACCGCTGACCCACATCAACTCATAGAAAGGCGAAACGATGAACGGAAAAAATTCTGTTTCTTTGAATAGACCGGCACACCGGAAAAGCTTTCTTTTCAGAGTAATTGCTTTTTTGTGCAGCTTTGCGCTACTGTTGCCGGGCTGCAACCGTCCGGAGGAAAGAAAGGACGGCAGTGCCAGGGATATTTACTATATCAATACATCGGTAACGGGGTTGGAGCCGCATGAAAAGGAAATTTCGGCGAGAAAGCCGGATGAGCAGCTTACGGAAATGATGGAGCTTTTGGCTCAGGCGCCGGATAAGATGGATTACAAAGCGCCCCTGCAGATGGGCTTTGAGGTGCTTTCCTACAAAATCGATGAAGGAAGAGTGCTGATAGATGTCAGTGACTCCTATACCGCTATGCCAGCCACTACGGAAATCCTGGTGCGTGCGGCACTGGTGCGGACGGTTACGCAGATTGACGGTATTAAATATGTTATCATCACGGTGAACGGCAAGCAGTTGTACGACAATCTTGGTAACGTGGTGGGACTTCTTTCGGCAGACCAGTTTATCGATAATGCCGGTGACGAAATCAATGCTTACGAAAAAGTCCGGCTGAAGCTTTATTTTGCCAATGCGGATGGCACGGGACTGATTGCCACCAGCCGCACGATTGCCTACAATACCAACATTTCCATAGAAAAACTGGTGGTGGAGCAGTTACTTGCCGGTCCCAATGAGGACGTGGCGGATGTAGCATTTCCGACTATCAACCCCAATGCCAAGCTGGTCAGCATTTCCGTTAAGGACGGCATCTGCTATGTAAACTTTGACGAAAATTTCCTGACACAGGTTTATAATGTTTCCACGGATGTGGCGATTTATTCCGTGGTCAATTCCCTGGTAGAGCTTACCAACGTCAACAAGGTACAGATTACCGTAAACGGCGAAACCAACATCATGTTCCGCGAGAGTGTAAGCTTAAGTACCGTGTTTGAACGCAACCTTAATATTGTAACGACAGCGGAGTAGGTGATTTTATCGTATTCAGAATTCATGCAGCGCCGCCCCAAATCCGGCGGCCGCTGTGTCTTTTTCAAATCTTTCTCATTCTGTTATTAACTCTGTATTCTTTTATTTTCTCATCCCGATTTCCAATCGAATATGAAAACGCGGCAGACAGGCAGGTGGAGCTTGCGGGAATTGTTGCCGGTAAAGTCTTAAAGCAAAGCAAAACCGGTGTCCGGACCTATCTGATGGTAAAAACAGAAAAGTGGCAATTTAGCGGTGGGCAGTCGGAGACACTTCCTGCAAAAGGGTATGTATTATGTGCCGTGGAAGGTAGAATAGGGAAAATGGGGACACTCCAGACAAAAGGCAATGTACTTTGCAATGTGAAAACGGGGGCAGGACAAACGGAGCGCAACGTGGCGGGAGGACAAGGAACTTCATCCCAAGATGGTTTGCCTTCCATAGGGAGCAGGGTGCGGATTTCCGGCAGCTTTTCCCTATACACGGAGGCAACCAACATAGGGCAGTTCGATGCAAGAAACTATTATGCTGCCCGGGAAATATACGGGCAGGTAAAGAAAGCTACCATTGTATACACAGAACCTCCGAATATAACCGGCAGGGGGAAGGAATGCCTGTGGCAGCTTCGCCGGCATCTGGCGGAAACGTTTCTGGAAGTTTACGGAGAAGAAAACGGAGCTCTGCTTGCCGCCATGCTTCTTGGAGAACGGACATTTCTTTCGGAAGAAACCCAGAGTCTTTACAAAGCGGCAGGCGCCCTTCATGTCATTGCCGTATCCGGTCTCCATATCAGCCTTTTAGGGCTGGGGATGTATCGCCTGCTGCGCAGGATATTTGATGCGCAGGCACCGGCAACGGTTATCAGTGTTCTTTGCATGGCAGCATATGTTTTTCTGGTAGGAAATCCTCCTTCAGCAGTACGGGCATTTATTATGTTTGCCATGGGACTGCTTGCCGGATACTGGAAACGGACCCTTGACACACCAACGGCTCTTTCTCTTAGTGCCGCGATTATCTTAATGGGTAATCCCTTCTATATAGGGCAATCCTCATTTCTTTTATCTTTTTTAGCTATTCTTGCCATAGCGGTCTTTCAACCGGCACTTAAAGAATGTCTTGCTCACATAAATCCGTACCATTTCCCACATTCCCGGCTTTGGAACTCCGGGAATGTTTGGAGAATACGTCCCTGGAACTCCGGGAATGTTTGGAGATTACGTCTCTGGAACTCCGGGAAGTTTTTTGGGGCACGGCATTTGGACCCACAGAAGGTTCCGGAGGTCTGTCATGAATTCCTGAAAAAAGCGGGCAATGGACTACAGAGTTCTTTTTCTGTATGGATAGTGACCCTTCCTGTACAGCTCTTTTTCTTTTCTGAAGTCTCTCTTTTCGGTATTTTCTTTAATCTTCTGATAATTCCGCTTATGGGTGTCATTCTGTTACTGGGAATAGCAGGCCTTTTTCTGAAAGAAATTTTTCACCTTTTCGCCTTTTTAACGGGCAGTGTTTTAACGGATTTGGAAATAACGGTTATAAGCATCTGCAGATATGCGGAGGGGATTTTCTTTGCCGTTATCAAGGCGGGCGGCAGTCTGGCGGACAGACTTTCGTTTACAATGTGGACGCCGGGAAAGCCGGCATATGGAAAAATGTTGCTTGCCTTTTGTTTGCTGCTTTTATTCTGTTTGCTTGGAAACCTGTCCGAAAACGGGCGGACCTTTCCTGAAAAGTTTTGGAAATACCGGTTAGGAATCTTGCTGGGAGTAATTCTTTTGCTTGCCGGATATCCGTCTCACAATCTGCAGATTACGTTTCTGGATGTGGGGCAGGGGGATGGCATCTGCATGGAACTGCCGGATGGCAGGGTATACCTGATGGACGGCGGAAGCAGTGATGTGTCAAAGGTAGGAAACTACCGGCTTGTTCCGTTCCTGAAGGCGAAGGGTATACGAAAAATAGATGCTGTTTTCTTGAGCCACGGGGATGCGGACCACATAAACGGTATCGCAGAGCTTCTGGAAGAAAAGCAGATGTCCATAGACTGTATTTGTCTGCCTGCGGGAGCGGAACAGGAGGAGTTTGCGGAAATAAGAGACCTCGCCCAGGCACGGAATATTTCTGTAAGGACAATTCAGGCGGGAGATTTCTGGGAGAGCAACGGGACAAAGTTTTTGTGCTTAAATCCGGCGGACGTGACGGAAAGCGGGAATGCAGCATCCGTGGTTCTTTACATGGAATATGAGAATTTTTCCATGCTTCTTACAGGGGATCTGGAGGGTGAGGGAGAAAAGAGTGTGGCGGATTTATTGAGAACAAATGCCATTGCTGATGTTTCGGTTCTGAAAGTGGCGCACCATGGTTCTAAAAATTCTACCAAAGAAGAATTTCTGCGGCAGTGCAATCCTGCGGTTGCGGTTATCTCCTGCGGCGAGAGCAACACCTATGGACATCCTCACAAAGAAACCCTGGAAAGACTTAACGATATGGGAACCGCCATTTACCGGACCGACTGCAGCGGCGCCGTACAGATAACAGTGAGCGGAAGCCGCATGAAGGTGACGGAATACAGAAGGAGGTGATGAAAAAACTTAAATTGGGTATATGGAACAAAAATGAGCCTGTATACCCAAAGAATTTCAAGCGAATGGGTACAGAGGGGAAAAACAATCCTCTATACCCAAAGAATTTCAAGCAAATGGGTATAGGGAGAAAAAACAATCCTGTATACCCAAAGAGCTACAAGCAAATGGGTACAGAGAGAAAAAACAATCCCCTATACCCAAAGAACTACAAGCAAATGGGTATAGGGAGAAAAAACAATCCTGTATACC